>Ga0306883_100018_pt1 | contig 108919 bp, 102 predicted proteins | sample AntDeeMetageno83_FD_190429 | JGI IMG/M metagenome (GOLD analysis project Ga0306883, IMG submission 190429) | Saline lake microbial communities from Deep lake, Antarctica - Metagenome #83 (v2) (version 2) | ecosystem: Environmental > Aquatic > Non-marine Saline and Alkaline > Saline | place...
CAGGGCAAGGTAAAACCAACCGGCAACGGCGCACACGTCCTCGTCCCAAAACAGTGGCGTGGCGCAGATGTGAAAATCGTCCGAACGTCTGACCCCGACGAATAGCTACGATCAATGCACTACGCCTACAGGTTCCGGCTCAACCCCACAGCAAAACAGCGTGAGCTACTGGATTATCACCGTGACACCTGTAGGCAACTCTACAACCACGCACTCGGTGAATTTGAGCAAATCCCCGACTCGGCGGGGACGCTCAATCAGCGTGTCCGACAGGTTCGTGACCAACTCACCGATCTCAAAGAGTGGTGGGATGAACTGAACGACCTGTATTCGACGGTTGCACAAGCCGCTGTCATGCGAATCGAAGACAGCATCAAAGCACTCTCTGAGTTGAAACAGAACAGCTACAACGTCGGCAGCCTCAACTGGAAAGCACCACAGGAGTTCCGCAGTTTCACCTACGTTCAGTCTGGTTTCGAGTTTGATAGTAAGAACGGCCAGCCTGTGCTTTCGCTATCGAAACTTGCGGATATTCCTATCGTGAAACACCGGGAGATACCCGACGACATGACGGTAAAAGAGGTCACGATCAAGAAGGAACCAACCGGTGAGTGGTTCGCTTCATTCGTCGTCGACGGCAAACAGACGCCGGAAAAACCAGCTGATCCCGAGCGGTGTGTCGGGATCGACGTTGGCATACTGAAATACGCCCACGATACGGATGGAACCGCTGTGGAGTCGCTTGATCTGTCGGATGAACGCGAGCGGTTGGAACGCGCCCAGCGCGATCTCTCACGCAAAGAACACGGGTCGAACAATTGGGAGCGGCAGCGAAAGGTCGTCGCCCGGCGGCACGCAGACCTGAAACGGAAGCGACGAGATTTCTTGCACAAGCTCTCGGCGTACTACGCCACCGAATACGACCTCGTAGCCGTTGAGGACCTAGACGCGAAGGGATTGGTCGAACTACCGGGCAACTCTCGGAACCGAGCGTCGGCGGCGTGGGGAACATTCAAGCGGATGCTTGAATACAAGTGTGAACGCGAAGGGGCGCATTTCGTGGCAGTTGATCCGAAGGACACGACCAAAGAGTGCGCCAGTTGTGGCGCGAAAACAGACAAACCACTATGGGTGCGGGAACACTCCTGCCCCTCATGCGGATTTGAAGCCGACAGAGACGCAAACGCGGCGATCAACATCCTTTCTCGCGGCCTGAAACAGCTAGGAGTGGGACACTCCGAATCAACGCCTGTGGAGACTGAGCTCCCTGTGGATACGCCTATATCTGCAAAGCGCGTCATCGAAGCAGGAAGCCCCATCCTCAAGGAGCGAACCGCGTCAGCGGTTAGCGAGTAGGGTGAGGTAGTTCACTGGACGGTCTGTCGACGCTGCGTATCACGGTGTGACACATCGCTCGCAAAAAGTAGCACCCACTGACGCTCTGTGGGACCTCACCAGTGGAGAAGATGTGTCGCAAATGTGTCGCGTGTGTCGTCAGGTCCCAAACGTCCATCCACTCGGTCGACAGGGCTTTGTGAACAACACTCCAACGGACACTCTCCCGGTGACTGACCAAGCAATTTCTTTGGAATCAAAAAGCTATTCCGACTAAAATAGCCACAAAAAGAATATTGTAGCGTTGTATCTGCCATTGTGTGGGGTAATTGATGCAAAGATTGAAAACTGTTCTCACTAAACTGATATCCATGAGAGGGATATGCACAGCGCGGTTCGATAGCAGGCCGACTGACGACTTTCGTACTCGGAGCTTAATATGAAAATCGACCTCACACTGAACGGCGAAGCGGTAACGCTTCAGGCTGCACGCTCGGATTCGTTGCTTGATCTTCTCCGCCAGTCCGGCTACACCGGCGCAAAGCGGGGCTGTAACACCGGTGACTGCGGGTTCTGCACTGTCATCGTCGACGGTGAGCCGATCAAGTCGTGTATCGAACCGGCCATCCGGATCGATGGTTCGGATGTCGAGACAATCGAGAGTTTGGGTACCCAAGACGACCTCCATCCTATTCAAGCAGCCTTCGTCGACAACGCGGCTCTCCAGTGTGGCTTCTGTATTCCCGGTATGATCATGCGGACGAAAGGACTGCTCGAAACGAATCCCGACCCGGACGAAGCGGAGATCAGGGACGCACTCTCGGGGAACCTCTGTCGATGTACCGGCTACGAGAAGATACTTGATGCCGTCGCTGACGCCGCGGACCGAGTGGCGGGCGAGACGGATGTGGCAGCCGACGGCGGTCGGATACCCAATGGGCAGTCGTGTACCGGGTGTGACTGCTACCCCGGTGGTGAGGACCAATGAGCAGACCCAACACGCCGAACGAGAACGGCCGGCCGGATGAGTCGACGTCGGCGGACACCGCCCCTCACGGCGCGGGAGACGAACAGCCGAGGGGTAGAAAACCGAAAGACGAGCGTGAGTCAGTATCGAGTCGGACAGAGAAAAGCGACGCTCGCAAGATAGTCACCGGCGAGGCGACATATACGGCCGATCACGCGGCGGCCTTCCCAAACCTCGCAGAAGCAGCCGTCGTCCGCTCGGAGATCGCACACGGCGTTGTCACCGATATCGAGACGAGCGCCGCAGCAGAGATGGATGGCGTTTACGCGGTTATCACACCAGACTCGCCGTCGGTGCCCGATAAACCGTACACATCGGCCGGACAGTCGTACCCCGAGCCTTCACCACTGGATCTCCACGTCCTCCGGAAACGGGTGCGCTATGTCGGTGACCCTATCGCTGCGGTCGCTGCCGAGGACGCTGCCACTGCGAGGGCTGCCGCGCGCCAGATAACAGTTACCTACGACGAGTACGACGCTGTCTTCGATACCGAGACGGCAACGGACGAGGCTGCTCCACAAATCCACGACCGGGACGATATCGAAAACCCACAGCCCGGCGCGGCGTACGAACGAAACATCGAAGCCCACGCTTTGGGCGAAATCGGCGACGTCGACGACGCTTTCGAGGCGGCAGCCACGAGGGATGATCGGACCGTCGTCGAAACCGAATGGGAGACACCCTACCAGTCCCACTGTGTCCCCGAACCACACACAACGATTGCACACCGCGACGAGGACAACCGGTATCACCTCGTGACCAGCACGCAGGTTCCGTACCACGTGCGCCGCCAGTTGGCACATCTGTTCGATGTCCCGATCCGGGACGTCCGGGTGACGAAACCACAGGTCGGAGCCGGATTTGGCGGCAAACAGTCCATGGTGATCGAGCCGATCACGCTCGCGCTGTCGCTGGCGGCCGACCGGCCGGTCAAACTGGAGGCGACGCGGCGCGAGGAGTTCCACGCGATGCGACTGCGTCGACCCTCTCGCATCGAGGTCCGGAGCGTCGTGACCGACGACGGCGAACTCGACGCCCTCGATATGTCGGTAGTGACCAATTCCGGTGCCTACGGCCCCCACGGCCTGACCGCGGCCGGTGCCATCGGGAAGAAACCGCTGCCGCTGTACACCCACACGCCGAACATTCGCTTCGAGATGGATGCCGTCCATACGAACCTGCCGATCGCGGGCGCAATGCGTGGCTACGGTGCGCCACAGGGACATTTCGCTGTCGAGGGGCATATGGACGAGGTTGCCCGCGAACTGGAGATCGACCCCATTGAGTTCCGCGCGCGGAATTACATCGGTGAGGGTGATCTCGACATCGCCTCGGGGATTCTCAAAGACGGGGAGTACGGCCGGAAAATCCGCTCTTGTGGTCTGGAAGAATGTATCGAACGGGGGAAAACTGCTATCGGCTGGGACGAGGTCGACCAACCCGATGCGGAGCATCTTCATCGGGGCTGTGGCATGGCGCTGGCGACACAGGGTAGCGGCATCCCCGGCGACGAGCTTGGGGCCGCACACATCAAAATGAACGAAGACGGCTCGTTTATTCTTCAGACGGGGGCCGTCGACATCGGGACAGGAGCCGATACAGCGATGTCGCAGATCGCCGCCGAGGTGCTCGGTACCTCACCCGAGGATATCGTCGTCCAACCATCGGATACGGACATCTCACCGTTCGATTACGGTGCCTACGCCTCGTCGACGACGTACGTGACCGGACAGGCGGTTCAAAAGGCCGCACTGGACGCCCGGGAGCAACTCTTCGAGTTCGCCGCTCAACTGCTTGATGAATCGGTTGAGAAGCTTGTAGCCCGTGACGGAGCAGTCTCCTCTAAGCGGACTGGCGAATCGGTCACACTCGAAGAAATCGGCTATGCATCCATCTACGGCGACGAAGTGCGTGCACAAATAATGGGCGAGGCGAGTCATAGCACCGACGAGTCCCCGCCTCCGTTCGGCGCGCAGTTCGCGGATATCACTGTCGACGAACGAACCGGCGAGTTCGAGGTTCACGAGCTCGCGTTCGCCGTCGACTGCGGGGTTGCGATCAACCCTGATCTCGCAGAGGGACAGGTGACTGGGGCAATGCATATGAGCTACGAACTGGCGACCGGTGCCGACCTCTCGTTCGATGACGACGGCACACCCGAGACACTTGGATTCCGCCACTACGGAATGCCTCGAACGTCCGACCAGCCCCCGCTGACACCGATTTTAGTCGAAACCCACGAACCGACGGGACCGTTCGGTGCGAAGTCGATCGCCGAAATCCCGACCAATGCTGTCCCACCGGCGTTGAGCAACGCGATCCGACGCGCCGTCGACGTCCGAATCAGCGACCTACCGATCACGGCGGGGAAAATCAAAACCGAACTTGACAAGCAATGAGACAGCCATCGATTGGTAGCTGTTGGCAGACGCCCCACAGTAGTATCACAGACGATAACACAGCGAAACGATTGGGTGGCGGATTACGGTGATCGACCCAGTCGACCTGCTGGTCAAGGGCACAGTCGTCGATGTCACTACGGGCTCCTTCGAAGATCGGGCAATCGCCGTCGACGATGGCGAGATCGTCGGCTTCGGGGAGCATCCGGCGTCCCGCGTACTTGAAGCAGCCTACGTGACGCCCGGGCTCATCGACGCCCACACTCACATCGAGGCATCGATGGTCACCATCCCCCAGTACGGCGAAGCAGTCGTGCCACACGGGGTGACAAGCGTCATCCACGACCCTCACGAAATAGCGAACGTACTTGGACCAGCGGGCGTGCGTAACTTCGGTGCTGACGCCGACAGCACGCCGCTGAAACCGCGGATGACAGTCCCGTCTTCAGTGCCAGCAACGCCGCTACAGGACGCCGGGGGATCGGTTGATGCGGCGGCGGTCGACGATCTCCTTGCGGTGGACCAAGCAGTCGCCCTCGGAGAGGTGATGGATCTGCCAGCCGTGCTCAATGGAGACGAGGAGATCCACACGAAGATTACCGCTGCACGCGACCACGGCCTGACAGTCGACGGCCACATCCCCGGCGTGACAGACGCATCGCTCCAGGACCTCGCCCGGTATCTCGACACTGACCACGAGAGTGTGACCCTCGATGAGGCACGAGCCAAAGCCGACGCTGGCTTCCGGGTCTACCTGCGCGAGGGGTCGACAAGTAAGAACCTTGAGGCCCTTGTCGACATTGTCGAGGAGGTGGACACTCGTCGGCTCTCGCTGTGTACCGACGACCGGAGCGTGGTCGATATACTCGAAAACGGTGGGATCAATGAGGCCGTCCAGAAAGCGATGGAACTGGGTGTCGCCCCGGTCACTGCCGTGCAGATGGCGACGCTGAACACTGCCGAGGCCTACGATCTTCCGTTCGGACGGATCGAACCCGGCGCACCCGCCGATTTGGTGCTGCTCTCGGAGCTCGAATCTTGGTCCGTTGAGCACGTCATCATCGATGGTGTCGTCGACCCAACAGCTGATTCGACTCCACCGAACCGGTCAGCGGTAGCTACTGATACCGTCACCTTTGACCCCGTCGACCCGTCGGATCTGGCTATCGAACACACGGGATCGGGGCCGGTCGAGGTTCGTGTTGAGTCGGCAATAGGGAGCTTCCGTACCGAACGCAGGATCGCAACAGTTCCCGTCGACACTTCGGACCCGCCTGCAGGAACCGATGGCGTACTCGTGAGCAATTGCGAGGCGGACGTGCTCCCGATGGCCGTCATCGAACGTCATGGCGGGCCCGGTAATGTGGGCTGTGGATTCGTCCACAACCTTGGGCTTGAGCGTGGTGCAATCGGCACGACGGTCGCACACGACGCACACAACTGCATCGTGGCCGGTGTGTCCCACACTGCGATAGTAACCGTCGCAAATCATCTCCGCGAGGTCGATGGTGGTATCGCCGTGTTCGATCCGGTAAGCGACGCGCTCACGACGCTTCCGCTGCCGGTCGCTGGACTCATATCGGATGCACCGATCGACGAGACTGCCAACTCGTTTGAGGCCGTTGTCGAGGCAGCGGCCGATATCGGCCTGTCAGTGCCGGGCGGTATCCTCGAACTGACCTATCTCGCACTCGAAGTCATCCCAACTGATCGACTGACGAACAACGGTCTCGTCGATGTCGAGGCAGGCGAGTACGTCGACGTTGTCGTCGAGTGAGCGTCGAAAGACGTATTAGCTGTCTGTACACAGATTACTCATGGAGACGATCCAATTCGACGCGCTAGAACTCGACGCAGTCGAACAGGACGACCCAAACGCTCATTGGCTTGCTGGATTCCCGTTCAGTTCAGATCGTCCCGGTGAGACGACGATGGAGTCGACAGACTACACCGTGGTGTACAACGAGCTCGATCCCGGCGCTCACATTGGCACTCACCGAGACGGATCTGATGAACTCCTGATCGTGCTAGCTGGGACCGTCGAAGCCGTCGTTGGCTCGGAAACGGCCACTGTTGATGCGGGAACGCTCACCGTGATTCCTGCCGATACCGACCACACTGTTCGAAACATCGGCTCGGAAACGGCTCGAATGGTCGGTCTCTTCGGTGCGGCACCGGTCGACTCAACGTTCGAATCGGAACCGACCCTCTCAGACGGGGACTGAGTGGCCGTAGTGATCCTCAGTCTCCCCAGCTCCGTTCCTCGAAGGCAGCGCGAGCGCGCCGGTAGACGTCCGCTTCGGAAACGGTGGTCACCGAGCCGTCCTCGACGATGACTTGGCCGTCGACCATGCTGAACTCGACGTCGTCCCCGGTAGCCGCATAGACGAGATACGAGTAGACGTCGTGCAACGGGACGCCACGACTGGTGTCGGTTCGAATCCCCACGACATCGGCTTTCCATCCCTCATAGAGTGCTCCGACCTGCTCGAATCCGGCTGCTCTCGCACCGTTTCGCGTTGCCATCCGGAACACCATCTCGGCAGGAAGTGTCCGTGGATCTTCGTGGGCGACTTTCTGGAGCAGTGTCGCCTGCCGCATCTCGGCTATCGGATCAAGTGTGTTGTTCGCTGGTGCGCCGTCGTTTCCCAGCGCGACATTGATTCCCCGATCGATATAGTCGACGATGGGCGCAATTCCCGCACCCACTTTCATATTCGACGACGGACAGTAGGTGACGTGTGTGCCGGTCTCTGCGAGGATTTCTCGTTCGTGCTCGTTCGTGAGAATCACGTGGGCCAAGACCACGTCTTCTCCGGTCAGTCCGACTTCGTGGAGCCATTCGATATCGCCCATCCCACGCTCGGCGGTCACGTCGTCGATGACAGACTGGTGTTCGCTGGCGTGGGTATGAATTCGGACGCCCTCGTAGTCGTCTGCAATCTCTCGTGCACCACGGAGACAGGCTTCCGAACAGGTCGGAGTGAACCGCGGTGTCACCGCGTAGCGGATCCGGTCGTCGTGGGAGCGGTGGTACCGGTCGATAAGCGATCGCGTCGTAGACAATCCAGTGGCAGTCTCCTCACAGAGCCCATCCGGGGCGTTGCGGTCCATCAGTACCTTCCCGAGGACGCCGCGAATGCCAGTGTTGCCTGCTGCCTCGAAGGCGCGTTCGGCGTGGTCAACCGTCAGATGGTCGACACAGCACGTGGTACCGTGGCCAAGCAGTTCGACGTAACTCAGTGTCGAGGCAAGTTCCAGTTCGTCGGCAGTCAGTTCGGCCTCGATGGGGAGAATATGGTCTTCGAGCCACTCGAAGAGGTCGGTGTCGTCTGCGAGCCCGCGGCCGGGGCTCTGGACGGAATGTACGTGGGTCTGTACGAATCCCGGAGAGATGATATCGAACGCCCGCCGGTGGTGGTCTGGGTACTGATCGACGAGATCCAATGCCGGGCCGACCGCTTCGATCTTGTCGCCGACGGTAACGACTGCACCATCCTCGATGACTGTCGTCTCGTCGACGACGACGGTTCCCGAGAGCAACATCGGTCTACAGTGGTCCCTCGACCGGGGTATCCTCGGGACCAAACGGGGTCTCGAACCAGATTGAGAACACGTAGGTATCCTCGACAGCAGCGAGCTCCCGCAACGACTGCACCCCGAGTGTGATCGTACTCCCCCGGCCCGGCGTCGTCACAACGAGTGCATCCCCGTCGGATGTCGTGATGTCGCCCACGAGGACGTGTGAGTACTCGCTGGAGATCGAGATGGGAGCTGCGACCTCAGCCGCTGTCATCGTATTGTCGCCCTCGTCAGTCGTCGCAGCCGGGTCTGTCGTGATAGCGGTCTCGGCTTCCAGCAGTTCGTCGACCGCCGCTCGGTCGGGTTGCCACGAGAGGCCTTCGAGCAGGAGGGCATCGAGTTTGACGCTGGTGTCGCCGGTGTCGATTTCCAGTCGTTCCCCTTTCGAGACGCGTTTCGTGATCGTGACTGCGTTCTCGCCGTCAGTAAGCCGTCGACGCTCGGTTTTACGCGTGTTTCCGACTGTATGGTCGTCGTACATTGTTAGAGCAGTGGGAGGGTCAGGTTCTTTGTGTTCAGGATAGTGTGATCGAGGTAGACCGTTCGGTGGCCAATAGAGAACCCATCGCCGTCCTCGTCGGGCCGTCGGAGAACCGTGTGTCGCTGTGCGGACAACAGATCATGGTCGGCCGTGTCGCCGTAACTTCGGAACACATGCTGGTTGTTGGCGACCGTTAGCTCTGTGTCGGTCGACTCGATAACCCGCACGTTGCCGATGACGTGCCGGATCCGCGAGCGAGGGTTCTCCGACCAAGCGTACTCTTTTTCGAGCCGCCCGACTCGTTCACGGAGCATCTCGTAGTCTTCTTTCAGATAATTCGTCGTTTCGCTGAACTCGGGTCGTTCAGAGCCGGGGTGACGAGCAACACGGATCGGGACTTCGAGCTGGATATCCTCATCGAGCAGCGTGAGCCACTCTTCGAGTTCGAACCCGTCGAGTAGATCCGCTTCGCGGTAGAGGAACTGCTCGATGCTGTGTTGTGTCTCCGGGTCGACGGGCGTCGCCGTCTCAGTGACCGAGAGCGAACTCATGGCTCGGCCTCCATCTCCGGGTCATTGTCGCTTTTTGAGGTCTCGCTCATCATCTCGTACCACGATTGCAGGATGGTTCGGGAGTTGCGCTCGTCGAAGTACAACCCCTTGGAGGTGACGTCCGCAGGCCCGTGGAGTGGGTCTTCGATGGTGTCGACTTCGTCGGTCATTTCGCCCATGCCCTGCTGCATATTCCCTCGTGTATCGCGCAGTTCGTGTGTCACGGCCCCACTGCTGTTGGAAATTCCCTCCCAGATGGTGAGATCGTCGGATTCGAACGCGCCGCCGGGGCTGAGACTCTCCCAGCCTCGGTGGGAATCCGAGAGAAATGACTCGTCGTCGGCGAACTCTTTTGGGACGAGCCACCAACTCGTCGTCTCGGTCGTCCCCGGACCGCGTGGGTTCCACTTCCGAATACAGGCCCACGGCCCGCCCCAACCGCCGGATTGGATGCCGTGTATGAGCGACATATTCGGGAAGACGCTCCCGAAGTGAAACACCGACCTGCCGAACAGTTCCCGCTGCTCAGCGGAAAGCTCTGGATTTAGATAGTCGGTGATCTCTTCGGGATAGCCCATGAACGTTTCTCCGTCCTCGGAGAGGTAGTACCCTATCGAGTGTCGATCCGTGCAGGCGAGATACGATGCCGCCGGGAAGTCGTCAAGTTCCTCCCACGGGTCTTTCGAGAAGGTCTCGGTTTCGAGACCAGCCTGATGGGTTGTGAGGACGTGATACGAATCTCCGGAGAAGTTGTCGGCAGACGTTTTCCAGTCGTGGCTGGACTCCCAACGGTGTGGCTCGCCGACGACCGTCATGCCCGCCTCGGTCGCCCCGAAGAGTACGTCGAGATACCACGTGAAGTCGCCAAGATACGCTTCGAGCGAGGGTCCCTCCTCGGCGATCCGACCGAATATCAACCCCCGATAGGTTTCCAGACAGGCTTCTTCGAGCGTGATCTCCTCGTCATCGAGATCTTGATAGGCTTCGCTCATATGTGGCATTCCTTGGAGCGTGCCGTCGTTCTTGTAGGTCCACCCGTGGTACGGACACCGGAAGTGAGAGGTGTTCCCGTTTTCAGCAGTACAGAACTGCGCGCCGCGATGCATACAACTGTCCAGGAACGCATGTAGTTCTCCGTTTTCGTCCCGTGTCAGAATAAACGGATCTTCGCCGATGTATCGTCGAGCATAGTCCCCTGGCTCCTCAAACTCGGAGACATGCCCCATGTAGACCCACGCTTGACCGAAGATACGCCGCAGTTCCAGCGGGTAGAGATCCGAGTTGTTCATGATTTCTAGCGGATACCGTCCACCGTTTATTGCTGAACCAGTTTTTTCAATAATCTCGTTTATTCTGCCGTGTTTATTGTCTGAACTCGATCTATTCATTGATTCTGAGTTCATCACCATCTCATAATAATGGTTGTGTCCAAAAATAATTCTTGCAGTCAGCCAGCTCGGAGGTGGACCAACGCCGGTGTGTGATCTCTGATGAGTTCGGTGTCGACACAGTGTGTCTGTGGCACACGAACTACTCGTGTGTGGCGACTGCTTCGATCTCGATGGCAGCCCCGTCAGCGAGACGTTGGACTTCGAATGCCGTCCGTGCTGGCGGCTCCGAATCGAAAAACGATCGGTAAACCTCGTTCATCCGGTTGAAGTCACCGATATCGGTCATATACACTGTCGTCTTGAGGACGTGAGCCATCGTTAGATCCGCGGCGACGAGAATCTGCTCGATGTTCGAGAGTGCTTGCTCGGTCTGGACAGTGATCGGCTCGTCGTCAAGCACCTCTCCCGTCGGCGTTATCGGGATCTGTCCGGCTGTAAACAGCAGGTCTCCGTTCGTCGTGCCGTGGCTGTAGGGGCCAAGTACGTCCGCGTTCTCTGGGACGTCGACAACTCGCTTCATACGGATGCCAACACGGAGTACAAAATAAAGTCTCGCTGCGACAACCGCCGTGTGTGGTGGGCGGTGGTTTCAGCTGTTGACACACCACGCCGGTCAGCGGCGCTACGAGCTGGGGACGCTTCCGTTGATGCCTTCGACGTAGCTTCCCATCTCGCCGAAGAGGAACGAGTCGGACTCGCCAGCGAACTGTGTGTCTTGCCAGACCGTCCGGTCGCCGTTGATGAGTTCGTCCTGTTTCGTTTCGACTTCGCTCACGACGCTATCGGGCACCTGCGGCCCCCAGTCTCCGAGGCCGACGACGCCAGCATCGAGCCCCTCCCAGTAGGCGTCCGACTCCCAGTTGTCGTCGTTAATCGCCTGAAGCGTCGGCGCGTAGAACTCCTCCCAATTGAATACGGCTGAGTTACCGTAGTAGTCGCCGCCCGCCTCGGCCATCGAGGTCGTGTAGGTGAAGGCCCACGCTTCGTTGCTGGCAGCGGTCTGGGTGGCTGCAGTGGTCGTCTGGTGGTTGTTGATTACGTCGGCTCCACTGTCGGTTAAGGCATTGACTGCCTGAGTCACCGCTGGCGGGTCGACCCATGCATTGGTCCACCTGACATCGGCTGTAACGTCGGGATTGACAGTCCGTGCTCCTTGCACGAACGCGTTGATCTGGCGGATCAGCTCCGGAATCGGAAACGCCGCGACGTATCCGATTTGATTCGTCTCGGTGAGGAGGCCCGCAGCGACGCCACACAGGAACCGGGCTTGGTAGAGCCGCCCGTAGTACCGCCCCATGTTGTCTTGGGTCTTGAAGCCCGAACAGTGTTCGAAGGTCGTCTCCGGGTAGTCCGGTGCCATACTGTGCAGCGGATCCATGTAGCCGAACGTAGTTCCGAAGATTGCGTCCATCCCGCTGGAAACGTACTGTTCGGCCACTCGCTGGACATCGCCGGGGGCAACCGCCTCGGAAAACTCCGTTTCGAGCCAGTCGAAGCGTTCGGTGACTTCCTGCCGGGCGTCCTCGTGTGCTCGGTCCCAGCCAACATCGCCGACTTCGGCTTGGTAAATGAACGCGGCGTTCACGCCATCTCCGCCTGATGGTTCCGAACTACCTGAACACCCAGCTAGTCCGATAAGTCCGGCCGTCCCGGCGGCTGTTTTCAGTGCATCTCGTCGTGATATATGAGTTCTTGTCATTGTATGTCTCGAATATTATATGCGTAGTCTCTCAACTAGTGTCCACTTTTTTCTCATTTTGGGTGGTACATACTCACGTAATCCCATGTAATGATAAAGTTTGGTAATAAATATCTATTTGCGGTAGCTACCTAGTGAATTTGCCGGAATTACCGGTGCTTGGGTGATTATAGTCGTCGACCAGTCTCGGTCAGTGGTAGTGTGCCACATCTCCAATACGTGTGTGGCTCACTCAGATGAGTGTAGACCGCTCAGTCGGCTTCACGGGTGTACGACTGGACCAGCGCCGACGGCTGGGCGAGTTCACTGTTCTCGGCTCGAACAACAGTGATGACCAAGACGAGCAGCGTCACGATATACGGGTATGTCGACATGATCGTCGGATTCATGACGAAATCGATAATGGGGTTAGCGATGCCAGCGACGGGCGATCCGGGACCCAGTGTGAGGTCGAACGCTTGGGAGTACAACTGAAGTGCGTTGAACAGCCCAAACAGGTAAGCACCCAAAAGAATCCGCCCGGGACGCCAGCGGGCGAAAATGACAAGGGCCACTGCAACCCACCCGCGGCCAGCGGTCATCCCTGTCGACCATATCTGGTTGAACGACAGTGATAGGTGCGCACCTGCAGCACCGGCCAGTACTCCGCCGATTACCACGGCGAGGTACCGCATCTTGTAAACGTCGACGCCCATCGTATCGGCCGTCTCCGGATCCTCACCGACAGAGATGAGTTCCAGTCCTATGTTCGTCCGGTAGAGGAACAGCCAGACCAGCGGAACGAGGAGGAGCGCGATATAATCTGTGGCCGTGCTCTGGAAGACGGCGGGTCCGATAATCGGGATCTCGACGAGGAAATCGCCGATGATTGGAATCGTCCGTTCGGGGAACCCCGAGATCGAGTTTCCGGTGTAGCTGTTCCCGAAGTACGTCGTCAGCCCGGTTCCGAGAAGCGTCAGCATAATCCCGCTGACCGCCTGATCGGAGTTGAGCGAGATACAGAGGAAGCCGTGGATCAGTGCCATGAGACCGCCAGCAAAGACGGCAACGCCGAGACCGAGCCAGTAGCTCCCAGTTACTACGGTCGTCACGAACCCAGTCAGGGCACCGACTAACATCATCCCCTCGACACCGAGGTTGAGCACTCCGGCCCGTTCACTAATGAGTTCACCGAGTCCAGCGAGGATGAGGACCGTACTGGCGTTGACCGTCGCGTTTGCCAGCCCCGCAAGCAGTCCAGTCATCAGATCTCACCATCCGGCTGCGTGACACCACGTGACTCCCGATCCCGGTTCAACGAGAGGTCGACACTGTACTGTTTGAAGAACTCCGCGGTGAGCAAAAACAGGATAATCAGCGCTTGGATGATGTCGACGATCGCAGCGGGCACACTCAGTAGCGTCTCGATGCTTGACCCACCGACGAAAATCACGGCGAAAAACAGTGCGGCAAGCATGACTTGGAACGCACCGTTGCGGCCGAGCAACGCGATGGGGATCGCCGTGAAGCCGTATCCTGGAGCGAAAAACGCACGCAAACGCGTTTGGACGCCGGAGATCTCGCTGATGCCAGCGAAGCCAGCGAAAGCACCACCAGCCATGAGGACGAACAGGTAGATCTTGTACTTGCTCATCCCGGCCTGTTCGGCTGCCCGGTCGTTCGCACCGATGAATGTGATCTCAAAGCCCAGTCGCGTGTGATTCACGAGTATGTAAGTCAGCGCGACGAACACAATCGCGAGGAGAATCCCAATCGGAAACCCGAGTCCAGGAATATCCGGCAGTTGGGCTGCCAGCGGGAGCTGTGCGGTCTGTGGGAAGTTCGCGCCGGGAGCTTGCATCGGGCCACGGACAACGTAGTTTTTGACATCCGCAGCAATGAACGTAAACAGCAGCGTAGTGATGATCTCGTTGATCCCCCACTTAGCTCGGAGTACTGCGGGGATCGCTACCCAGAGAGCACCCGCGATACCCGCCCCGACGAACATCAGCGGGAGGAGCGCGATCATCGGCAGCGACACGTTTAGCCCAATCCACGTGCCAGCTATTGCACCGATGAACAGTTGACCTTCCGCACCGATGTTCCAAAGCTGCGCTTTTAATGGCACGTACACGGCCAGCCCAGCGAATATCAACGGCACGGCCTTGGCCACCGTCTCCGTGAGCCCGAACTCCGTCGTGAGCGTCTGGAAGAACATGACCTCGTATGCGACAATTGGATTCACCCCCAATGCGAACAGCGCAATACCGCTTACTGCGAGTGCTGCTAGAATCGTGAACACCGGCGTCCCGTACTCCATCCACTGCGGCACGTCTTCACGTGCGTCCAACTCGACGTTGAATTCCATCAGGACTCACTCCGACCGCCGTCGGCGGCAGCGACTGGCTGTGACTGCTGGCCGACATCGCCGCCGTTCATTTCGAGTCCGATCCGCCGCCGGTCCGCTGCGTCGGGTGTTGTTTCGTAAACGAACTCCCCTTCGTAGATGACGAGAATCCGATCGCTGAGATCGAGTATCTCGTCGAGGTCCTCCGAGAGCAGCAGGATACCGGTGCCACTGTCGCGCTGTTCGAGGAGTCGCTCGCGGATGAATTCGATCGCGCCGACGTCGACGCCGCGTGTCGGCTGGTTTGCGACGAGAAGGTCCGGATTGCGGTCGATCTCTCGTGCGAGGATGAGTTTCTGTAGGTTCCCACCCGACAGTTCCCCAGCTGTGATCTCCGAGACATCCGTGATGCCACGGATGTCGAACTCGTCGACGAGTGAGCCCGTGTACGACGCCGTCGACTCGTAGTCGAGCCGCAACCCAGCTCCGAACTCGTTGCTCGTGTACCCCTTCATAATTGCGTTGTGCATGACCGACAGGGGCTCCGCACAGCCGTCCCGATGGCGGTCCTCGGGGACGAACGACACGCCGTTATCGATGAACGAGCGGGGCGGTTTATTCGTAAGCTCCTCACCGTTGATCGAAACCGATCCGCCAGTGGCCTCACGGACACCAACCAGTGTTTCGGCCAGTTCCATCTGTCCGTTCCCGCTGACGCCCGCGATACCGATGATCTCGCCTTCGTGGAGCGTCATGTCGACTCCGGAGAGCGCCTCGATCCCTCTCTCGTCGTCTGCACGCAGGTTTGAGGCTTCGAGCACGGGGGTACCGATTGAGACGGACTCCTTTTCGATTTCGAACAGCACGTCGCGGCCAACCATCATCTTGGCCAGTTCCTCTCGACTGACGTCGGCCGTCTCGACCGTTCCGACGTTTTCGCCGTCCCGAAGGACGGTCACGCGGTCTGTGATCGACTGGACCTCCTTGAGCTTGTGCGTGATGATGATGATCGACAGGCCCTGATCGGTGAGTTTCCGCAGCGTCTCGAAGAGCCGCTCGGCCTCCGTCGGCGAGAGGACCGCCGTCGGCTCGTCGAGAATTAACAGGTCGACATCCCGGTACAGGGCCTTGAGAATCTCGACCCGCTGACGCTCGCCAACATCGAGCTCCCAGACCGGTGCCGAGACATCGATATCGAACCCGTAATCGTCTGCCAGCGACTGGATTTTTTTCACCGGTTCGTCGAGTCCGAGCGTGAATCTGGCTGCGAGCCACTGCAGAACGTTGCTGGAGGCCACCGATGAGACCGGGCCGCTGTCGTCTGCTCCACTGCCGTTGCGGAACGCGGCTGCCGGTTCACGCCTACCGAGAATAATGTTCTTTGCGACAGACAGCCGCGGGATGAGTTTGAAATGCTGGTGAACCATCCCGATGCCAGCGTCGATAGCATCCTGCGGGGACGATAGTTCGAGCCGCTCGTTATTTAAATAGACCTCCCCACTGTCTGCCGAATACAGCCCGTACAACACCTTCATTAGTGTGCTCTTTCCAGCACCGTTCTCTCCGAGGAGGCCGTGAATCTCTCCTTCACGGACAGTTATCGAGACGTCGTCGTTCGCGATTACGCCTGGAAACGTCTTCGTGATGTTATCCATCCGGACGAAAGGGTCTCCGCTCATATTCTTTGATCGTCAGATACACACCCTCCAACAGCATATAAAGCCTACTTTATTGGGCCTTTTATTGTATGATTTTGTACTAACACACAATATAACGAAACGATTGTCAAAAGATAAGTGGTGATAAACCGGTTGGATAGGGATCTTGTGACGGTCGACAGCGTGAGCCGGACTTGCCACACGAATGAGCCGATACGAATCATTAAGTGTCGGTTCGAAGATGTCCGCTTCAATGACTGCAGCAACTGACTACCTGAGCCAGTATTCGGTACGGCCGATCGAGTCGATTGTGCGGGCCCTGCGTGGTGTGGAGTAACCCGATGACGGACTTACTCGTGACAAACGGACGTGTCATTACTCAAGATACTAATCGGACCGTAATTGAGGGCGGTGCCGTGGCTATCGAGGGCGATGAAATCACCGCAGTCGGAACCACCGACGAACTTGGCAGCGTTCACGCCGCCGATCGTGTTATCGACGCCGAAGGGGGCGCTGTCATCCCTGGGCTAGTCAATCCTCACACCCACGTCTCGGACATTTTGCTTCGCGGCTCGTTTGCCGAGGACCGCGGCCTGCTGGATTGGCTCTACAACGTCAAACGCCCGGGGACACTCGCAATGGACCCCGACGAGCACGCGCTCGCAGCGACGTTGTATTGCATCGAGGCGATCCAGTCGGGCGTGACGGCGTTCGTCGAAAACGACACCGAGGTTCTCTGGGACGACTGGTCGACCATCGAGGCAAAACTCGGTGTCTACGACGAAGCAGGCATCCGCAACGTCTACGGCGCGGGTATGGTCGACCGCGGTGCCGACGCGGTGTTTCAGGAGCTCGTCACCGATATTCAAGCTCGGGAAGACGACGTCGACCACCCACCGCTAGAGACGTTTGTCGAGGAGACTGATGACGTCATCGCCGAAGTCGACTCACTGATCGAAACCTACGACGGGACCGCCAACGGTCGACAGTCGATCTGGCCAGCGCCGGTCGTCGTCGAGACCACGACGAACCGCTGTTTTCGGGAGGCCTACGCACTCGCAGAGAAACACGACGTGATGACGACGGCTCATGTCGCCGAAGCCGAGGCCCAAGAGCAGCGCGATCTCTCCAGCATCGAGTACCTCCGCAACGTCGGCTACCTCGGTGAGCGCACACTGTTGGGTCACTGCGTCCAGATCGACGCGAGCGACATTCGTACTCTTGCGGAAACCGGGACGGCGGTCGCGCACAACTTCATGGCGAATATGCGGCTTGCAACCGGGTTTGCCCCGGTTGTGAAGATGCTCGATACGGGTGTCACCGTCGGTCTCGGAACCGACAACTCGATTTTGAGCGATACGGTCAATCCCCTCAGCGACGTTCGCGCTATGGCTGGTGGCCACAAGGGGTACCACCGCGATGCTGGCGTTGTCGACGCACAGACGGCCTTCGATATGATCACGCGGGATGCCGCTACCGCTATCGGGCGCGCCGAGAGCCTCGGCTCGCTCGAAGCGGGAACACAGGCGGACCTCGCAATCGTCGACCTTGACCACCCGCATCTAACCCCCAGCAAGGACCCGGTGTTTACACTCGTCCACGCTGCTCAGGGCTTCGAGGTCGACACCGTGGTCTGTGCTGGCGATGTCATCATGGAGAACCGCGAGATACAGACGTTCGACGAACCCCTCGATAGTATCCTCTCTCGCGCCTCGGAGGCGGCGACAGATATCGCCGACCGAACCGGCTACAAGTGACCTTTGGGACCGAGTCGAACAATAACGAGATCGTAGCCCAGTCAGCGCCCGATTCAAACCCTCGAACAGGAGAATTAGGGCCTCTGTTCGTGTGCGGCTTTCCGCTCGGTTTCGAGATCCATCCCGAGGCCGATCTCGCTACCGCGTCGACGGATTTCGTCGGCGTCGACGACGGTCACCTCGCCGTCTTCCATGAGGACATTCCCGTCGACCATAGTAAACTGGACGTCGTCGCCATGGGCGGCGAAAACGAGGTGCGAAAAGATGTCGTGCATCGGGACCGACCGAGTCTGGTCCGTGGTGAGACCGATGATATCGGCTCGCCATCCCTCCCGGAGTTCTCCGAGGTCATCGAACCCGGCGGCCTTTGCACCGTTTCGAGTCGCCATCTCGAAGATCGTCCGTGCCGGGGTAGCAGTCGGCTCCAGCTGGTCGACTTTCTGTAAGAGGCTTGCCTGTCGCATCTCGGTCAGCGGATCGAGCGTGTTGTTACACGGCGCGCCGTCGTTGCCCAGCGCGACGTTGATGCCGCGGTCGAGGTAGTCCTCGATGGGTGCGACACCGCTTGCGAGTTTCATATTCGACGACGGACAGTGAGTAACGTGGGTACCAGTCTCCGCGAGAACCTCACGTTCGCTGTCGTCGGTCCACACGCAGTGTGCCAAGACGACGTCTTCGCCGGTGAGGCCGACCTCGTCGAGCCAGTGGATGTTCCGCAGTCCGGTGTCGGATTCGACCGTTTCGATCTCGCTTCGGTTCTCGCTGGCGTGGGTGTGAATCCGGACGCCGTCGTAGGTGTCGGCTAACTCGCGGGCACCACGGAGACACTGTTCACTACAGGAGACCGCAAACCGTGGGGTCACTGCGTACCGAATTCGGTCGTCGAACGCCCCATGGTAGGCCTCGATCAGCCGTTCAGACTCCGCAAGCGCCCGGTCGGTGTCCTCTTCGAGGGCGTCGGGCGACCGTTGGTCCATTAGCACCTTCCCAAGGACGCCGCGGATACCCAACTCGCCTGCGGCCTCGAAGGCACGATCGGCGTGTGCGACCGAGAGGTGATCGATACATGTCGTCGTGCCGTTCTCGATCAGTTCGAGATAGCCGAGTTTGGCGGCGACCTCCATCTCGTCGGCCGACAGCGATGCCTCCATCGGGAGTACGTAATCGAACAACCAGTCCAGTAGTTCGGTATCGTCGGCGATGCCGCGGCCCAAACTCTGGACCGAGTGGATATGTCCGCCGACAAAGCCGGGGAGCAACAGATCGTAGGCGTGTCGCTCTCTGTCCGTATACTGGTCGACGAGTTCCGCTCGATGGCCGACAGCTTCGATCTGTGAGCCGTCGACGACGACAGCGCCATCCTCGATCACGGTCGTCGAATCCACGACGACGGTCCCGGTTAGTATCATTCCGCTCCCGGATACCGGGGACGGGCTGAAAAGTGTCACCCCTGCAACAGTGCCACAGGTCGGCCACACACGCCACTCACACATACTGGGTGTCTGTCATCGTCCGTAGTTCGAATGGTCCGCGAAAGAACTATTCGTCAGGTCGGTCGATTGGGTGGCATGACACTGAACGCCGAAGAGATCATTAACATCGGTGATACCCTTCTCCAGCGGCATCCGGATGGCTTCACCGACAGCTTCGAGACGAACCGTCATCGCGTGTCGACCCTGACTGACGTCGAGTCGCGGCGGGTCCGGAACCGGATTGCAGGCTACATTACCAGACAACAACAGAGCCGGTCCCAACAGGTCTAGACCGGGGGATTTCGCCGCGGTTTTGGCTTTGCTTACTGATCCCAATCAGGAACGACACGACTGAGGAACTGTCCGTGTCCCGGTTCGGCAACGATCTCACCGCTGTCGGCGACCAGTGTACCGCGGACGAACGTTTTTTTCACTCGTCCAGTCACTTCACGGCCATCGTAGATCGAATAGTCCGCATTCGAGTGGTTCTGGGCTGCGTTGATCGTATAGGTCTCGCCGGGATCGAACACCACGAGATCGGCGTCGGCACCCGGTTCGATCCGCCCCTTTGAGGGGAGTCCGAACGTGCGGGCTGGCGTAGTACACATGAGCCGGACAAGCGAGGGATACGAGAGGCCGCGCCGATTCACGGCTTCGTCGTGGAAGACCGGCAGGCTTGTCTGGAGGCTGTTGACGCCGAAGGCGCTCTCCCACCAAGGGCCGCCCTCTTTTCGGCTGGTGGGGAGTGCGACGTGGTCGGTCGAGACAACCGAAAGCGTCCCGTCGCGGAATCGGTCGAACAATGCGTTGATATCGTCCTGCGTCCGCAGCGGCGGTGCCATGATCGCGCGGTTTCCAAGGCGGCCGTAGGTGGAGTCGTCGAGCGCGGTATAGTGTGTACACGTTTCGGCCCTGACGTTCGAACCGTCAGTTCGGACCGAGGCGATAGCATCGGCTGCTGCCTTTGAGGTCGTGTGGACGCCGTAATACTTCGCGTCGGCCGCGACGGCGAGTCGAGCAGCCGCTCCAGCCGCCATCGCCTCGGCGTAGTCCGGCCGCGACTGGGGGTAGGCCGATGTCGACTCGCCCGAAGGGTCCGATTTTACCGCCTTCGTCCGCTCGGTGCACACGGAGTAGTCTTCGGTGTGAACCATGCCGACCGCACCGAGTTCGGCGAGTCGGTCGAACACCTCGCCGATGAACCCGTTGGAGAGCCGGATGTCGTCAGTCGTGAACATCTTAAACGAGGTGACCCCCGCCTCAACGAGCGCTGGGAATTCGTCGAGTACTTCGGGCGTCTCCTGAGTAATCACGGGGTGTTGCCCACAGTCGATCAGCGGGAATGCGCCGTCTTTGTGGCGTTCGACAGCTCCCCAGAGGGTCCCGTCTTCGTCCCACTCGCCGTCATCCCATCCCTGCCATGCGAACGTTAGGAGGCTGGTGACGCCACCCACGGCGGCCGCTGCGGTCCCTGTTTCGTAGGAGTCGATCGAGTTATACCCCGCGAGGTGAGTGTGGGGGTCGACTACTCCCGGGAGTACGAGGTTACCGCCAACGTCGATTCGTCGGTCAGCCGTCGGCAGCGCCCGTTCGTCGCCGACGCCGACGATCGTTCCGTCGTCGATACCGACAGTTGCATCAAACATCGAGTCTGCAGTTACAACTGTGCCGCTGGTGATGAGCGTCTCTATCGGTGCCATTACCGATCGTTCTCGCATAGGCTGGGGAAATCGTTCATCCGAATTTTGAGTCGGGACAATCTCTTAGTTGTGTCCAGACGAGTAGTTGATGCGGGTATAGTGCGATCAAGCCTCTTCGGTTGTGTATAGCCGATAGAATCGAACTGCCAATCTATGAGGCTGTTTTGGTGATTAGCGTTCATTGTGAGATATCCCATGCTACGTGTATTTATAACCTGAAATTGCCACACAGACACCGAACGTCTGCACATGCCGTCTGATGTGTCCGACTGATCCGACCGCGGGTCGACTGCCGGACCACGCAACAAATTACTGTACTCTCAGTGGTCGGTTGATGTGCTGGATCAGTCGTCGTCTGTTGGTTTCAGAGTCGACGAAACGGGGTCAGCAGAATCAAACAACGGACTGGAACTGCCGGGAACAAACGTATTCAGTAGTAATGCTCCGAGACCCGTCATAATAACCGGCTCCCCGAAGAGCGTCTGTGCCCCAGCAGGTAGCCCCGAAAGTGCATCAGGAACAGTTGCGATACCCAGCCCGAGACCGAGTGAGGTCGCAATAATAACCATGTTGCGCCGGTTCATCTCGATATTTAAAAAGAGCAGGCGCATACCGCTTGCAGCAACCATCCCGACCATTACTAATACGGCTCCACCAAACACCGACGCAGGGATTGTCGTCACAATGGCCCCGAATTTAGGAATGAGTCCGAGCCCAACGAGAATGAAGCCTCCGATACCGACAATGTGTCGACTCATCACGCCAGTAAAGTTGATAATGCCAACGTTCTGTGAGAACGAAGTCTGTGGGAACGATCCGAAGATGGCCCCGATAGCACTGATGAATCCGTCCGCGAAGATGCCACCACGGAATTCTGTTTTGGTTGGATTCCGGCCTTCTGCGGCGGTAATACCGGACATATCTCCGATTGTTTCCATCCCTGACACTAAGAAAAGAAACATGAACGTAAGGAGTGGGATTGCCTCAAAGCTAAATCCAAACCGTCCTGGCGTCGGCACGGCGACCCATGCAGCCTCGTACACCGGTGTGAAGTCAACGACGCCGAAAGCGACTGCAGTAATGTAACCAACACTGATTCCGACAATGATACTTAGTATGCGCCAGATACCAGTTAAAAACAGATTAAAAAGGACCGCAATGGCGAGAACTAACGAGGCAAGTCCGAGGTTTTGCATTGAGCCGAAGTCTGCAGCTCCAACGCCACCTGCAGAGTACTCCATGCCGACCGGAATGAGATACAGACCGATGATAATCACAATCAGGCCGGTGACGAGTGGAGGGAAAAACGATTCGAGTCGGTTAAACTGCCAACCGAGGAGGAAGGGAACCACAAAGGCTGCAATCAGAATTGAACCGAAGACGACGTCCAGGCCGGAACTTGCGCCAATCGAGCTCATCGCACCGACGAAGGCAAAACTCGTTCCCATTACGATCGGTAGCTTGGCACCAATAGGTCCGACGGTATAGGCCTGAACGAGGGTTGCAACTCCTGCAAAGAGGATGGCCATCTGTACCAAAAACGTTGTATCGCTAGCCCCTAGCCCAGCAGCCCCCGCAACAATGAATGCGACCGCAGTTGAGGGGACAATCATAACTGACACATGTTGTAATCCAAGGAGTATTGATTTCGGAAGCGGAGGCTTTTCTTCAATACCGTAGTTGATTCTAATCTCATCACCGCTATTATTGGACATGATTCGTAAGTGAAAGAGAGGTGACTAAACTTAAAATTTTTTCTCGACAAGATATATGCCAAATATAGTTCCAAAATCTACGACAGAGGGTAGTAACAGCAGTTGGGATTAGTTCAATTAGAATATGTTGTGTCGGTATCGGCCTGAACAACAGTGATCAACAGAACCGAACTACCTGTGTGAATTGTGTGTCGGTAATAGGGAGGAGTAATTTAACTAACGGCCGGATAGAATGCCGAGAGGATGGCTGAACTCACAGTCCAAGCCCTCAATGGGATGGACAAGACATCATTCGTCGATACCCTAGAAAGTGTATATGAAACATCTCCTTGGGTAGCCGAGCGAGCCGCTTCGGACCGACCGTTCGACTCTATCGAGGCCGTCCACGAGAGCATGAGACAGGCTGTACAGAACGCCTCACACGACAACCAGCTCGAACTGTTACAGGCCCACCCTGACCTCGGAGAGCAAACCGAAATGACCGACGCCTCGCGCGAGGAGCAGGCCTCGGCTGGCCTTGACCAACTCTCCCGAGAGCAGTACGAGGCGTTTCAGCGGCTGAACGAAACATACCGTGACACCTTCGGCTTCCCGTTCATCATGGCGGTGAAAGGTGCGTCTCCGGATGTGATTCAAGCGACAATGGAGGACCGAGTCGACAATTCGGAGTCCAAAGAGTTCCAGACAGCCTTAGACGAAGTACACGAGATCGCACGGTTGCGGCTCGACGAACTACTGACATCGTAACGGCCTCCGGATGTGTGGTGTGTGGCACACGTCTGCAGGCACGTCCAACGGCTCGTTCTCTGATATTCGAAATTAGAGGTCGTAAAACCGGAACCAACGGGTTTCGGAACTGAGGACAAGCGGCCAAAGCCGAACACATATTTTAGTTTTCTGTATGTTGTGTCACCAATCATCGGACGATTGTTGATATTTTGCCAGTGAAAAGATACTTTATATAGCCAGTGGCAGTGAGAGGTGAACGATGCGAGAGTTAGGAAATCGGGTAGACGGACTGTGGGATCAAGAACGAGAGGCTTCTAACGTTGTGTCAGGAGGAACGGCAACCCAATGAGCGAAAGTGAACTGTCAAACGCTGACGAGCGGACGATGAACTACGGCAAAGAGAAAGTCGCCGTCTATCGGACGTACGGGACCCCATTGGAGGACGTTCGGACGATTCCGGAGTCTGATTTCGATGGCCGAAACAACATACTGTTCGGATTAGAACTCCGTATGCAGGTCGAAGGCGAGGAGTTCCTGCCGTCGTTCAGCGATGGCGACAACAGTATGGTCGTTGCAACGGACTCGATGAAGAACTTTGTACTCCACCACGCGGGAGAGTACGACGGTGCGACAGTCGAGGGCTTCCTCCACTTCGTGGGGTCGCTGTTTCTGGAGACCTACTCGCAGGTGGATGCTGTACAGATGTCTGCCGACGAACTCCCCTTCGACGAGCAACCCGTTCCTGAAAACGATGCGTTCGAGGCCAGTGATCTCGTCTTCGGTGTCTCCCATGGCGAGTCGGCGTTCGGAGAACTCTATCTGACTCGGGGCGATGACGGATCAGCCATCGAGAACCATCGAAGCGGTGTCACCGGAATCGAACTCGTCAAAGTCAAAGATAATTCGTTCGTCGGCTACGTCGACGACGAGTATACGACCCTTCCAGAACGAGAGAATCGAACGCTCTACGTCGCGATGGATATCTTCTGGACATACGCCGATTCGGTCGACGCGCTCGGAGACGACCCACAGCGCTACGTTCCTGCCGAGCAGGTACGCGATATTGTACAGACCGTCTTCCACGAACTCGACGTAAACTCGATTCAAGAGCTGATCTATCAGACCGGGCTTCGGATTCTCGAACGCTACCCTCAACTCGAATCGGTCAGCTTTGAGGCGAACAATCGAACATGGATCAAAGAGCGCGACGATCTGGACGGGGACGGGAAGGTGCTGCGAGAACCGCCGCGACCGACCGGCTTCCAGCAGTTCTCGATGGACCGTAGCGACCTCGACGAGGAGGACACAGCATGAGTGCCGAACTAACAACACACGTCCTCGACACGGGCCGAGAGGGCCCTGCTGAAGGTGTCGAGGTGACACTACAGCGACTGGACGGCGACGGACCAGCCGAGACGATCGCTCAGGGAACTACCAACGATGATGGTCGACTCAATGAGCCGCTGTTGACCGAATCCCAAATGGAGGCCGGCACATATCAACTGCTCTTCGATGTTGGAGCCTACTATCGACAGGGGCCCTCGGGGTCGACGTTCTTGGAGACAGTCCCGGTCCGATTTGTTATCGACGATGCCAACGACCACTATCACGTCCCGCTGTTGTTGTCTCCCGGCGGGTACACAACCTATCGAGGAAGCTGAACCGTTGGCTCCTATGATACCTTTCAGACTCCGTGTCTGGTGTGTAAATATTAACAGATACCTAACCAATCGGCAGGCGATAGCCGCCGCAGACGAGGACGTCGACTGATGACCGAATCTCGGTTTCCGGTTGATGGTGACCGACTCCAGCAAGATATCGAGCGCAACGCACAGTTCGGCACTATCGCGACCGAAAACGGGCGCGGCCGAACGGTGCTGCCGGGGACCACGCCGAACCAGCAGGCCCGTGAAAGCCTCGTCGAGCGATTGATCTTTGCGGATCTGACCGTCGACACCGATGCTGTCGGCAATATCACCGGAACGTGGCTGCCCGAGGGGTGCGATCCCGAGGCTCCACCGGTTGCTGTTGGGAGTCACCTCGACTCCGTTCCGAACGGTGGCATCTTCGACGGCCCACTCGGAGTCTACGCGGCTCTCGAAGCCGTCCGGGCGCTCCAAGACGCCGACGTATCCACGACAAGACCGATCCAAGTCGTCTGTTTTACTGGTGAGGAGGGGACACGATTCGCTGACGGGGTGCTCGGATCGTCGGTTGCCGCTGGCCTGCTTGACATCGCCACGGCGCTCGAACTGTCGGACGGCACGGAGACGCTTCGTGAGGCGTTGGAGGATATCGGCTTCCACGGCGAGGGACGTCTCGACGCGACCGACTGGCACGCATGGCTGGAACTCCACGTCGAACAGAGCCAGCGGCTCGAACAGTTGGACGTTTCGGCTGGGGTCGTGACGACAATTAACGGGACTACGAGGCTCCACGGGACCATCGAAGGGACGCCAGAACACACCGGATCAACGTCGATGGCGGATCGAACGGACGCGCTTGCGGCCGCCAGTGAGTTTGTTCTCGCGGTCGAACAGGCGGCACAGGCTGCCGCTGAAACGGACCCAACGGCCGTCGCAACTGTCGGCGAACTCTCCGTTGATCCGGGTGCGGTCAACGTCGTCCCGGGCCAAGTCGAATTCAGCGTCGACATCCGTGCTGTCAATCAATCAGTGATCGATCGACTCGTCGACCGTGCCGAGTCGAAACTCGAAGCTCTCGAAGCCGACCGCGGCGTCGAGACAACGCTCGACTGCTCGTACGACGTGTCGCCCGCCGATATGGCACCAAGTTGTCGTGCTGCGTTACACGACGCAGGGGATGCTTTGGGTATCGAAACTGTCGACGTTCATTCGGGGGCAGGACATGATACAATGCAGATCGCCACCGCGACCGACGCAGGCTTGTTGTTTGCTCCATCTCGGGGTGGACATTCACACAACCCCCTCGAATGGACCGACTGGTGGGACTGTGCTGCTGCGACCGAAGTACTCACAGAAGCACTCTACTCACTCGCTACCAACGGTGCTGACACATGATATGTTACGAAACACAACCAATGAGACGATACCACAGCCACATTCGAACCATAGCGGAGACAGCACTGTTATCGACTACTCCTCGACTGGCCCCACAATGGACAGGAGAGTCGGACAGTGAGTGATCTCGAACTAGTTGTCGACGGAGACGTGTTATCATCGACGTTCCTGCCCGAGGCCGCTCCGGAATCGGTCGAGGCTGTGCGGGAACTGGCTCCCCTACATACCGAACTGATGCATGTTCGGTGGAGTGGTCACGCAACATGGATCAACATCGACGAGATCGATCTTCCGGAGATCCCACGTGAGAACCATACGGTCTATCCGTCCTATGGGGACCTGCTGTTGTACCCGGGGTACCGGAACGAACAGGAAATTCTCGTCCCGTGTGGACCGACCTGTTTCAAAAGCCCGGCCGGTGAACTCGCTGGCAATCATTTTGCAACACTCGAAACACCACGTGACGCGCTCGCTGCAATCGAAGAGCGAACACTGCAGGAGGGTGTGCTTGATGTGACGCTCCGAGTGGTCGACTAACGGATTCAGTTTTGTGTCAATGAGATTGTCACGGCAATTCCAAAACAAACGGACAAGACTGCAAGCATATATACCGCACATAGTTACAGGAAACAGAAGAGCAGGACCGAAACTATTGACTCCAATCCACTGCTCGTTTTAATTGTGTCACTGCTTTCAGTGTTAACTTCGGCCATTCTCCCTGTCGTTTCGGTTGCGGGTATTGGTATGATTCTCGGCTATACTCGTGATATCGAAGTCGACCCTCTTTCAACGATTACCATCTACGTGCTGACTCCAGCGCTGGTTTTCCATAGCCTAGTAACAACACCAATCAAGGGATCGACTGTTGCCCGATTGTTCACTGGTGTCGTGATCTTCACTGTCGTTGTTGTTGTGCTCGCAGTAGGAACCGGTCATTTGATCGGCGAGAAAGAGCCAATTCTTGGTGCGTTCGTGCTATCGACCAGCTTCGCCAATGCGGGCAACTACGGGATTCCACTCTCGGCGTTTGCCTTTGGTGCGGTCGGTCGAAGCACGGCTGTCCTCTATATCGCTGTCCAGTCGATTTTGATGTACACACTCGGAGTCTACATCGCCTCTCGTGGGCAGACCGGGTCAATACGAAGTGCTGTCGGCGCAGTGTTTCGTCTCCCGCTTGTGTATGCCGTCGTCGCCGCCGGAATCATCCGTGTATTTGAGATCGCACCACCGACCGATACCGCGCTCATGCAGACAATCAAACTCACCGGTGACGCGGCGATTCCTGTGATGTTGTTGTTGCTCGGTATTCAGCTTGCAGGCTCAACCGGGAAGGGGACTGTACAGCGAGTACTTCCGGCGACGACGCTAAAATTGCTAGTCGCCCCGATTATTGCTATCGGAGTTGCGTTAGCGCTCGGTCTCACTGGGACTGTCGGTCGTGTGTTTATCCTAGAGTGTGCAATGCCCGCAGCTATCACACCACTGATACTCACAATTGAGTTCGGTGACAAAAGTGTGGGTCTGTCAGCTGCCGACTACGTCAGCACGACGATTCTTGTTAGTACACTAGCTAGTACAGTAACGTTGACTGGGCTGATCTTGCTGCTCCAGTCCGGTACCGTACTGTAGGTGATCTCAGAGTATAGCATTGAATTGGTAGTCTGTACCAACAAGTTCATTCCGTATACATTGAGCAGAGCAATCTTCGAAGGTAGAACTGTCAAACATCAGTCTCGGTCGACAGTCTGTTAAATGTATTAAGCGAGGATCGTGGTGATTCAAATACGACTATACAAATTTTCGAGGGTCGAGTTACACGTTTTCGGGATGTGGATAGCTACAAATCACATCTTACCTGATAGATTCTTCTGAAATGCACTGTATAGTTAGCGATCTCCTCAGCTGGCGTCCGATTATCTAGTGATTAATGCGGTCGCTGGCGGTTATAATAATGTACAAACTGCGAACACCAGCGACGAACGCTCGACCGACTGCCCACCCACGAATTATGGAAGCGGTCGATCCTCATTTTGAGTGTCTGAAAACACTTTTCGATCAGGTTCCGGTCTGTATAATCACGCCGATGCTGAGTTCTAATCGAGCAAGGACAGTCTGATAGCCGAAGCCATCAACGAGAAACACGGCCTCGGAGAGGTCGTGTTTCTCGGAGAGTCCATGCAAAAACGCAGCAGCTGGATCGGTGCCGTGAGTTCCGAAGAGATCGACACCCAAAATCAACTTGGTGCCGAGGTTTATTGCAGCATATAACCAAGACCACTCGCCATTGATTTTGACAGCGGTCTCGTCTACAGCGACCCGCTTCGGCTGCGCCTCAGGCGGGTCGAGAACGCTGTCAGCTACTCGATGTACCCACTGAAAGATTGCCTGATGAGACCGTTGTACGCCGAATAGTCGGAGAACTGCTTGTGTCTCTCTAAGTGAACAGCCAGTCGCGTGGAGCCGGACGGCGAACGCCCTGACGGGCGTCCCCAGAAATCGAAGATTTCTGGTGTGCGAACGAGGCGTGTAGCGTCTCGTTAACGTCGCCGTCCGTTCTCGCTCCCAACATTCAAGATTTGCCATGTCCAACGTCTCTCTGAGCAGTTCTGGCGACAGCATAGACAACTCTAACCACGAACTGCTCACTTCTTAAACTGGCTTAACTAGACAGTGCTGTTTCGGAGGATAGGGTATCGAATAGCGACATCAACCGGTTTTCGGGATTTTTGTAGAGGTATTCAAAGGCCTAACGTGTTGATTACAAACAAACAGAGAGATTCTGATTCGGTTCGTACCACTCCATCCGATGTGGTTTCCGAAAGCCGGGAGGTCGACGAAAACCGGTTGTACAACTACCTAACGAGAGTCGCTCGTCTCACAGACGTTGCGATAATCGACGCCGATCTCCTCGGTGATAGCGTTGTTACACCGTATCAGCAGCAGGTCGAACTCGAACTCTGTCGACTCCTGTTGGACGGTTTGGAGTTCCTCATCGAGTTCTTCGCCAGCCTTTATCTGCTCGTCGTCGAGGAGTTCGCGCATCGGCTCGATAGTCTCCTAGCGGTACTCCTCGGCTGCGGCGGTGGGGTCGATCTTCCGAAAGGGGTACTCCCTAACAGGGAGACACCCGTCGACGTCTGGCGTGGGATAGAGATCAACGGGTCGACTGCATCGAGAGGGGGTGAGTCAATATCGGTTGTAAGATTTGGTGGGCGATAGGTCGAAATGGGGATGCTCCGTCGTAGAGTGTATGCGTTTCGATGTCAGTATTCAACCCTTGAGGGGTTGAGAAGTGATTGCAGCAGCGATCCTTGGACACCCACAGACACTCCTTGCGGTGGGACGAGAGGCCAGTACAGACAATATAGTTATTATATTGTAGGGAGACTGATACGCATGGACACGCGGTGGAACTCATTTGTCCGAAATATCATCCTATCTACAGGAATCCTTGTGGTGTTGTACGGTCTTCGAGCCGCAGCCCCACTTGGCACCCTTTTACTTGCGTTCAATCCAGTGCGTATTACTACAATACTGGGGCTAAATTACCCGGAGTCGTTCGATGCTGTGATTTTTATCATGGAAATATTTCTACTCGGTTTGGTCGGTACGACTGCTGCTCACCTCGTTCATAGATGGGCAACCGACACCCACCATGGCGGTTGGTATCTCGGCGTGGCTGGGGCCCTCAGTATACTCAGTGTCCACTGGATTAAATGGGCAATTCAATTCTTCGGTACGACCCATACCGATACAGAACCGCTTGTCATTACGGGTATTTCAGGGGTGATACTGCTTGTGCTGGCCGGGTGGTTCACTGGGATGTTCGCTGGCAGTGGTGCACAAAAGTGAACGGTAGACGACTGTGGAAGCTATACACGTTTACAGTTCAAGACCGACAGCGAGACGACAGTCACGAACGGCGTCGTGATCGTTACCACACAGGCCGATGATGTCTACCTTGAGCGAATCATAACGACGAACCGTACATTTATTGTTTCACGACCGACATCGGTAGACGATGTCGACTGCCCTCCGCAACGGCCTCCGGATCGCGTTGAACGAGCCGCGTGTCTTTGGCCTTGCGGGTAGTTCGATTCTGCTCGACATCCTCACTCGACTCGTCCTTGCCGGGACTGTCCATCCCGTACTGGCCGTCCTCTGGCCACCAGTCGTCGCACTCCCCCTACTTGGCGCGGGGGCACCGACAGTCAGGCGACTCGCGGACGATCCGGCGTCGACACCGCAGTGGGCCCTCGGTTCGACACTTCGGGAGATCGGCCCGCGACTCATCGTGGGTGCCGTCGTGGGCCACCTCTGTGCGATTGTACTCGGGACTTCGGCGTTCCTGATAGTCGACACTGCAGTCCGGATCCTGATGTATGCCATCGGATGGTCCGTTCCCGCAGGCCTCGTGTTTTTCCTGCCGCTTCCGGGAGTTGCGGCTGGAACGCTCCTCGCATGGGGACTGCTCGTGCCGACGGTCGCACAACTGGCCACCGGCCGCAGTCTCCGTGATGCTGCCGATGGGTCACTCCGGGCCCTCGCTGATCGTCGACGGACTGCGTACGCGCTGTCTTTGCACGGCGGGATCGTCTTCATTGTTGCTGCGACCGTCGGCATCTGTTTGCTCCTTGCGAACGAACAGTATGCGACCCAGGAGGCGGCATTCGTTGCGTTTGTAACTCTGATTGGGGTTGGTGTCGCAGTCCTGCTCGTCCTCGGTGTGTTCGCCTATCCGATTCACGTCGCCTTCGCGGCTACAGCCACGGACCGACCCCGGACAATCCCAGTCGGTCGGATCGCGATCGCTTGCCTCCTTGTCTCCGGATTGGTCATCGGTGCGAGTGCGATTCGCGTGACAGAGAGTCGTCCCATGCCAGCTACCACAGCATCAACGCCCCTGCCTGCTGACGGGACAGCTGCCTACGCAACGGCCATCGGACGGACAGCAGCCGTCGACCACCGACTAATCGTCGATCAAGCACGAGATGATGAGCGAATCATATATTCAGCCGTCGTTGAGCGGTCTTCACGACAGATCTTGGTCTCACAGCAGTCCAGGGATCGATCGTTTACCGGCTATGCCGACAGCGGCGTCGTGTATCGATTGCATGCCGATTCCTTCGGCCTCTTTTCGCTTGGCGAACGCCGGATAAACGACGATAGCGTTCGTTCTCTGCCGGGATATTGGGAGTTGAACAGTGGGTACGACATCACGGACGCGGTCGGTTTTGATCTCCCGGATCCACAGACTGGAAACTGGGAGACAATCCATGAAGAAAACGGGATACTGACGCTCGAACTCACCGATGACCAAGCGGTGTTCGACGCCGTACTACCGGTCGACAGCGAGACTATGAGCGCGGAGACGGCGTGGATACGGATGCGTGTCGACCGAGAGCGCGGTGTCGTCCTCGGCGGTCGTGCAGTCATCAACGGGACATATAATGAGTATAATGACAATCGAGTTTCTCGGGCGTACAACTATACCGTCAAAACCGGACGATCCGTAGATGTCCACCGACCGGACGTGCTTGGGTCACGTTCGGTTGGCGAGTGGACGTGGGATCTCTTTGCCTACTAAACGAACCGGTGGGAACAACTGATAGCCTCCTACGGCGAAAGCCATGCGGTCCGTTGTATGGCGATGTCTGGAACGAATCCGAGTGAACATCGAATTTGGATGGTACCCATGGCTTGGCCGTGGAATGATGTCATCCGGGACCGTCAATCGTCGCTGGGGATCTCGGCATCGCTAAGCGAGGCGTCGGGCTGGAAGACAATACTCGGGTCCAGATCATCGAGCGGTTCGCCTGCCCGAACCCGATTGGGCCAGTCGTGATTGGCGAGCGCCCCGGTTCCAAGTGTGATCAGGTCGGAGCCGTCTGCCAGCGCCTCCCGTGCGTTCTCCGGGTCCCCAAGGCTTCCGTTGGCGATCACGGCGACATCGTCGTCGACATACTCGATCGCCAGTTCGGCGAGCGTTCGGTCGGTATCCGGCACCTCCGGGGCGGTCGCGTCGCCGCCAGTGACGTGGACGTAGTCGGCACCGGCCTCCGAGAGCGCCTCGAACAGCACAGCGGCAGTTTCCTCGCCGTCAGGCCAAACCCGTTCCTCGTCGGTAACTGCCGCCTGAGAGGTACGCACGCCGACGACGAACGCATCGGGCGTCGCCTCGTCGATTGCGGCTGTCACCTCGGCGGGGAATCGCGCGCGGTTCGCCGGAGAGCCACCATACTCGTCGTCACGGTCGTTGACCAGCGGGTCGACGAACTCATGGAGGAGATAGCCGTTGGCCGCGTGGACCTCGATACCATCGAAGCCAGCATCAACCGCGCGTTTGGCGGACGCAACGAATCCCTCTTTCACCTCTGCGAGGCCGTCAGTATCGAGCGTGTCAGCTTCCGGGAACTCACCGGAGCCGCCGTAGAGCTCGGACATCTCGCCCGGCGGGCGGTAGACTGAGGGGGCGATCGAATCATAGCCATAGCGATTGCCCTGTGCTTGTGCGCCGGCGTGCATGAGTTGTGCGAAGATGGGGCTCCCCTCCTCGTGGACGGCGTCGACCACGCGCTCCCAAGCCGCCGCCTGCTCGTCGGTAGCGAGGCCGGGTTGGTTGGGGTAGCCTTGGCTGTGAGTTGCGTCAGGGTGGACGCCCTCAGTAATGAGGAACGAGAAACCGCCGCTGGCGAAGGAGGCGTAGTAGCGGGCCATTCGGTCGGTCGCATGGCCTTCGTCGGTCGCGCTCGTGCGCGTCATCGGCGCGAGGCCGACACGGTTGTCAAGTATATGACTGTTTAGTTCAAATTCGTCGAAGAGTAGGTCCTCGGTCATCGTAGTTTCGTATCGTGGTTGGAACCATAAGGAGTCGGCGGATTGCGTGCTCGGTTACACAACCCAATGGAATTACATTTCACGGTCTGTGGTTAGCTCTTCGAGAGTCTCGATAATCTCTTGGGCAGTTGAGCTAATCCGACCGAGACGATCCAGGATCACCTCCGAATCCTCGTTTTCCCACGCCGCAAGGTAGAACGCAGAGCCACTCGTATCCAAATCGAAAAACCGACCGACAATGTAGGCAACGGCCTCAGCTTCGACCTCACGTTTCGCTCGTTCAGGTTCACTGTCGACATCGAAATGCAACAGGGCATAGGCATACTCATGAATCAGCGTCACGGCGAGATCGGCCTGATTGGATCGAGCCTTTACTTCAACAACAGGGTGAAACGAATGGATGCATCGGTACTTACAGACGCCCATCGCCTCTCCGTACACCCACTCATCAGCGTCGACAATGCGAACAGCCACACCGAGGTCTTCAGCCACCTCTGTGAGCCTCTCCACGAGATCGCTACCGTCCCCTGTGGCCGCCGTCTCCAACTCCGGTAGGGGCTCACCTTCGGTCTGAGAGACATCGAAGACAGTCGTAGGTCTGAATCCAACAAGCCCTTTCGACCACTCTCCTGGAGGCCTCTCGTCGTACTCACAGTTGATCTGGTCGTGGTAGCTGGGTGCATTCTTGCACTTCGGACAGCGCTTGGTGATGATCGGAGCCCAGATCCAGATTGCCTGTTCGCCCTTCAGGACGTGCCTCTCGAAGTCGTTCCGCCACGTGTGGTAGCCTGCAACCCTCGTTGCCTCGGGACACTGGAGTTTGATCAACAGCGTATTTCGATGCGAGTAGTCATGAAAACGACTCTGGACATCGAGCCACTCTTGGAACGCTTTGCTTTCTTGTGCATCGTCGACGTGATCGACGAGCTCGTCGATCCAGTGTTCGATCGTACTGTGCATCTCATCGTGTCGGGTGTCGCTCTCCTTGAAGGAAATCGACGTTTCATTAGTAGCCATGATATTCACACGACGAGTTCTGCTTCTTCAGAACGCGCCGCACCCCTTGGGGCGCGAAAAAATACTGCGGTTAAGTTGGTGGGAAGTAGACGCTGTGTTCGCCGGCTAGCTCTTCGAGTCGATTCCGGTGTCGGTGCGTAAAGTAACAGTCGTAGCTGCAGTACCCACAGAGGTCTCCGGTATCGTACTCAGCCACGAAGAGTCCACGTTCGGTCGACCAGACGTTCATACTGCACTCAGAACACGCTGGGCTCTCGATATCGCTCGGTGAGGGCCCACGATACGTGAACTCGACACCGACATCCTGGAGCGTCGACTCGGGCCAGACGCCGTGGGCTCGCCAGAACTCTCGGACCTTCCCGAGACCATGCCGTACGATCTTCCGAACCGTCGTGTGATCGGCAGCACGACCACTATCGTCCCAACCACGGTCGGTCCAGAACTCACCAAATTGAGCCCCTCGATGTAAGCCGTTCCAGTCGAGACCGACAATATCTGCAGGAGGATCACCTGATAGCGTTGGACAGGTGAGCTGCCGGATCACCCTCAACTGTTTTAGGCACGATCACTAGATGTGACTCCGGATAGCTTGCTTGGATACCACGAGCAGCAGCAACGTACTCCTCAACCTCGTTGACACTGTAGGCATCACCGATCACGCCGACCTGTGGTTCGTACCGAAAAAATCGCTCAACGTATCGAGTGAGGTCGGGATTCCAGAAGTCATTATCAAGCATTCCGACTGGCAACTACAGGCCCGTGTATTGGTTTTGTTGGTAGGTACAGTCTTCTCGAAAGTCGGTGAGAAAACCGAGGTTGAAAGCATCCAACGCGAAGGGAACGCGGTGGAGAAATGCGACGTAGTCGGTCTGCCGGGCCGCTGCAATTTCACTGGTTGTGCTACTGGTCGTACGTGCTGCTAATACCATTTTGAATCATCGCGAGAACTCGCTCCCCGCACCCCTCTCGGGGAGAAAAATCGTCGTCAGTAGCAGGCTTAACCAACAGTATTCGTAGTTACCACTTTTTGTTGGTTAAAAGTACGTGGGTCCAGAAGGAGTCAGTTGAGCGCTCTGTTTTTCCACTTCAGAACAGATCTCGTCAGTTGTTAGAACCGGCGCGTAGTTCATCTCACCGTCGACACTACTCTTCAACAGGAAATCGATAAATCGCCAGATATTGTACAGCAACACTGCGAACACGGAGTAGAACAGCCATACACGGTAGTCCTTTGAGGAGGTCATAGATGATAGAGAACCTCAGTAGACGGAATGTACAGGGCGCGAATTGGTTAGTCGGCAGATGTTTGCAGGGTCGAAAAGATCCAGAGTGACATGGTAGCCACATAGCCTAATAGGCCATCTTACCTGTCTTAAAAAGACCCTACCGTGGGAAGAGGATGGCACCTCAGTTAGAGGCAGTCTTGGCCTACCTAAGTGAATAAACTCACCATTCCGCGATACCCCCGTCTTCGTGATTCCATACCGGATTGTACCATCCAACATCAGCGCGTGACTGCTCACGAACATACTCCTCGTCCACAACGATACCCAGTCCCGGGTCGGTCGGGCGTTGAACGTAGCCGTCGTCGAACTCGAATGTTGCAGGATCGTCGAGATATTGAAGTCCGACGCTCTTGGCTGGGTCGTGGAGCGCCAAGTCCTGCTCTTGCATGAAGGCATTGTGCGAACAGAATACTACCTGTAGATTCGCCGCAAAGGCGACGGGGCTCAACGGACAGTGCGGAATCATCGTCACATCGAACGTCTCTGCCATGGTCGCAATCTTCCGTAATTCCGTTATTCCGCCAACGTGTGTAACGTCTGGCTGGATAACCGTGACCGCGCCGTCGGTCAGAAGCGGTTTGAAATCGTACCGCGAGTAGAACCGCTCACCGGTCGCGATGGGAACTGTCGTTTGTGCGGTGAGCATCGAGAGAAACTCGGAGTGTTCCGGCAGTAAGGGTTGGTCGACGAACATCAGATCATACGGTTCAATGGCCTCCACGAGACGGCGGGCCATCGGTTTCGAAACGCGGCCGTGGAAGTCGACACCGAGATAGAGCTCGTCACCGATGGCGTCTCGGACGGTTGCGACCCGTCGACGTGCCTGTTCGACCGCGTCCGGTGGTTCCAAGGCACGGAACTCTGCCGTCGCATTCATTTTGATGGCCTTGTATCCCTGATTGCGGCGGTTGATAGCCTCCTTCGCTATCTGCTCTCTGTCTTCGCCGCCGACCCACTGATGGACGAGCACTTTGTCGCGGACGTGGCTGCCGAGCAGTTCGTGGATCGGTGCCCCGTAGTGTTTTCCCTTGATATCCCACAGGGCGTGGTCGATACCGGCCAATGCACTCATGAGAACCGGCCCACCCCGGTAGTAGCCGCCTTGGTACATCATCCGCCAGTGGCGTTCGATAGCCAGCGGGTCTTTCCCGAGTAGATACCCTCCGACGAGTTCCTCGACGGCGGCTTCGACCGTCTGGAGACGCCCCTGTACGATTGGTTCGCCCCAACCAACGAGACCGTCGCTCGTCTCCAATTTTAGCAGAAGCCACCGCGGTGGGACTGCGAACAGTTCGTAGTCAGTGATACGCATACCCAATATGGCTCCAACGACTATCTTAAATCTGGGCCCTCCTCACCGTTCTGACGGCCGTGTCGAGGCAGGGCTAGTCTGCGCTCGCACTCGCGTCTTGAGACTGTTCGTCAAGGGCTCTAAGTCGGCGTTGTCCAGTTTCCGCTGGTGGAGCATCTCGTCGGGGGTGCCATTGGAGGGCCAGGTCCAACTGAATCAAAAAAATCTGTCGACTTCTTAGAGACTGGTGCCACTCAGAGAAACCGCAGACACGCTGGAGAACCTGTCTCTGTTCGGGGCCCAGCAGGTCGGACTTTACCGATTTGCGGGTCGAAATCAACTGACATCACGTCGTTACTGTGGGTGTGACAAACGAAGAGTCGGTCTCCGTTGGGATGAATTGCAAAGTTTCGAGGATACTGTCCAGTCGTTCGTGTGACCGCAGTCCGTGTTAGATGGCTAGGTGAACTCCGACACTCGAACGTGGCGATGGAGTCATGGCCGCGATTCGACACAAACACGTAGTCGCCAGATGGGTGGACATGTACGTCAGCAGCAATAGTATCAGACGCATCGGCTCTCTCTGGAAGAGTCGAGAGTGTGTCGGTAACTGTCGGCCGACGAGCGGTATCGATATCGAGGATCGAGAGCGTTGCAGCAAGTTCGTTCACCAGATACCCCACGGAACCACTCGGGTGCATCGCGAAATGGCGCGGCCCCGAACCCGGCCGACACTTGAGTGTGCCGTCCGGAACCAATCGAAGGCATTCGTCCTCTCGGTCAAGTTCGTAAACCACCAATCGGTCGGCCCCCAAATCTGGAACGAAGACGACGGAATCAGTCACGAACCAAGCAGAGTGTGGATGCGCTGATGACTGTCTGTCCGGTCGCAGCCCCGAGCCTTGGTGACGCTGCAGGTCCAGCGGCCCATCGAGCCCACCGTCCGAATCCACGGAGAGCAACGCGACGGAACCGCCCGCGTAGTGGGAGACGATAGCATACTCGCCAAGCGGATCGATAGCGACGTGGCAGGGGCCATCGTCTCCCGTTTTTGTCTTACTGATCCGCTCGAGCTGCCCGCTCGTCGACTCTACGCGATAGCTGACTGCCTCCCCATCATCGTGCTCATTAACAGCGATAATAATTGGTTCGGATGGATGAACATCGAGAAAAGAAGGGTTCCGCTCACTATCTACGTCACGTTGTGTGAGTGTGGATCCGTCGACACAGAACGTCACAATACCGTCTCCACTCTGATCGGTATATGACCCGAGGACTACGAGTTCGTTGTCTTGCGTCATCGTGCGCTACAGATCTCTCCAGGATCGCTGTGGCTCCCATCCGAGCAGCGACTCGGCTTTTGAGAGGTCGATAACTGCTTTGTGCCCCTTGAGAACTTCTTGAACGTCTGCTTCCGGGTAGAACTTTTCGACTAATTCAGATGTCGGTGCGTCGGCTGTAGTGTCATCTGCGACCGCCCAGAACGACTCGTGTCCATCGAATTCAGCTTCGACAGCTTTCCGGGCGATAGACGCCGCATCATCCATTGCGAGGTAGGAAAACAGCACCTCCCGTCCGGTAGCCGGATGAACGTCTTCAAGCGCGTTGAGCGAGCGGTCTGGTTCAAGAAAGTATTCACGCATCTCCTCGTCGGTCGTCACCCAGGGATACCGGAGGGAGGAGATCGTCATATCCACCGAGGGACGACGACCGAACCCATCGGCTGTCACCTCCATTGCGTGTTTTGCAATTCCGTATGGGTCGTCAGGGGTCCGTGAGTGAGTCTCGTCGATTGGTACGAAACGGACATCTGCTGGCCGCTCCTGGTGTTCACTACCCATCGCGTTGATACTGGATGCTAGACAGACTGACTCCAATCCGAGAGCATCTGCCGCCTCAAGCACGTGCGCACCAGACATCACATTGCTCTCGTATACCCTGAAATCAGGATTACTGTACGGATCGGGAATCGTCCCCATATGGATGACTGCGTCGGCGTCTGTCTTTGCGATAGCGCCGTACGTTTCCCCAGCGTCTAACAGGTCTGTCCTCACGTATGTATCCGAGACCTCCTCACGCCGTTTCCCTCGCGAGATGTTTGCGGTTTCATATCCCTGTTTGTGCAAGTGGTTGAGGATCGCGGAGCCGATCTTGCCGTTTCCTCCAGTTACTGCGATTGTGTTAAGTGTCATTTTTGTAGTGTGTGAAGTTCGAGGTTGCTACTCTAGCAGCCCCTTGATGTACCCGATAGCGAAGAGGCGTCCCATATCGGTGTAGCCCGCCATCGCATCTTCCCTGTCCGATTCGCCTACCATTCGTGGGACGTGGTCCGGCCGGATGGGCCCCTCGAAGCCAATGTCACGGTAAGCCTCGATGGCGGCTTTCATATCCGTCGGACCCTCATCGTGCCAGGTCTCGACGAAGTTCCGCTCGTCTCCATCCACGTCACGGAAATGCACGAAGTGGATACGGTCACCGAACTCACGGATCGCCTCAATGGTGTCACACGCCATCGCAGAGAAATTCCCCTGACAGAAGGTCACACCATGGTTCGAACTATCGTGTAACTCAAGGATGCGGCGATAATCCTCGGCAGACTGTACAATTCGTGGGATGCCACGTACCGGCGATGTCGGTGGATCATCGGGATGAAGCGCGAGGTTCACCCCATGTTCCTCGGCAACCGGGACAACCTGGTCCAGAAAGTACTCTAGGTTCTCCCAGAGTTCGGCTTCGGTGATGCCGGCCGCCTCATGGTTGGGTGCGCGCTCCATCCACTCGTGGCTGTAACCGATTCGCTGTGAGTCACCACGCCCCGGGAGTGAGTCCGATGTCCGGATCACGCCGAGCGGGTTCTCTGTCCACACCCAGCAGTAGGTGTCGATACCGAGCCGACCCATGTTTTCGATGAGCGTTTTCACCGTCTCAATCTCCGCGTCCCGTCCATCTTCGCCGAGAACCGTCTTCTCCATCGGTGGCCGATCCTCGACGATATCAAGCGAGAATCCGTGATCTTCGAAGCGCGTGACCGTACGCTGAAGCGTGTCGTATTCCCACCAGTCGTCGACGCCCCAAAAGCGGACGACAGCCGTGTCGATCCCGAGTTGTTTCGCGATTTTCCACCGCCGATCCGGACTCGGCGGGAGCATTACGGTTGGATCCATATCGTACTTATTAGTCATTTGTAGTCGGTGTTTCAGATGGTCGATCAGCCAACGGTACGTCTCGCATAGAGCGCCAGGATTCGTAGAACGCGCTTATGGGATGGTAGTCGGGTTCGACGCCCGGGGAACTGGGAGTGACGGGTTCGTCCTCGACCAACTTCTCGTACCAAAGACCGGCAGGTCCTCGATAGTGGCCGAGACAATCGATGAACTGATCGTGCGCCTCACGGATTTGATCAGCCGTGTCGAGGTCACCGTGTTCTGTGGCTCGTTCGATGAGCGCTGCGGAAGCACCAATAGCCTCTGCCAACGCCCAGCCATAGTTGTCAGGTAAAATGGGCGTCCTATCGTCCTCGTGTGTGTACACGAATCCAGTATCCGCCCAACCGTTGTCAACCGCGGCGTTGAAAAGCTCTATCCCACGCGCATACCAGCCTCTTTCGGATGTGAGTTCGCCTCTACCCGCAGCGTCGGTCGCCTCGTCGTAGCGGTCGAGAAGAGCCAAAAACTTCGCCCACTCGACATGGTGGCCGGGCTGGTACCCCGGCGGACGGAACTGATGCCGGGGCTTATCCTGGTTGTATTCGAAGTCGTGGTTCCACTCCCTAGTATAATGTTCCCACAACAACCCGTCGGTCTCTGCGGCGAGATCGACCGTAATCGTGCGAGCAATGTGCCGTGCACGGTCGAGGTACGTCTCGTCTGCTGTTGCTTCGTAGGCAGCGAGGTATGCCTCACAAGCGTGCATATTCGCATTCTGGCCGCGGTAGGGCTCCTTCTCAGTCCAGTCTGGGGCACAGTCGCTACGGAGCATCCCGAGATCATCCCGGAACCGTTCTTCGATGAGTCTGTGGGTCGCCTCAAGATCAGATCGAGCTCCATCGATGCCAGCCTCTGTAGCGCGTGCGTACGCGAGGAGGACGAAGGCATGACCGTACGCTGAACGGGTTCTGTCGAGAGGCTCGCCTTCTTCGTCGACGAGGAGGTCGTAGCCACCGTCCTCCGCCATATGTCCCTCCTTAAGGAACGATAATCCGTGTTCAACAGCGTCGAGACACCAGTTCGGGCCGTCAGCTAGCGCACCGACTGCGAAGTTTGCAACCGACCGGCTCGTCGCTACAAGGTGTCGCCGATGGTTGGTGTACGGCGCCCCAGATATCGGGTCTAACAGTTGAAATCCGTTCTTCGCGATTGCGTCCGGATATTGCACTCGGAGCGTTGCGAGCAGTCGGCCTCGGTAGGCAGTTGGAATGAACTCACTCATGTTCGTGCTATGCTGAATCAGAACTCGCATCCACGCTCTGGAACTGTTGGTCAGACGCCATCCTTACCTCACTGTCGAACTTACGCTGATGGAGTGTTTCACCGGTGGCGTTATCGAAGAGATGGGCATCCGTCGACGGGATGTGCGCGTACAGCGTCTGGTCTTCGTTGATTGGTCGTTTTCCGTCAACTTCGACCACGAACGTCTCCTCGGAATCCTGTTCCTCTGAACGACAGTAGACATACGAGATGCTCCCCATCGGTTCAACCACGTCGACGATGACCTCGAAGCTGTTCTGATCGACTGCTTCGGCGTGCAGTTCCAGATCCTCGGGGCGAATGCCGATCGTGAAATCACCGTGACTGCCCACGCTCTCTTGCATCCGTTCCGAAAGGCGGTATTCGAACTCTTCACACTGTAGAATTCCACCCTGCGCAGTTCCTCTAAAGAAGTTCATCGACGGCGACCCAATGAACCCCGCGACGAACTGATTAACGGGTCGATAGAAACATTCCAAAGGCGTACCGACTTGCTGGAGTTCTCCTTGGTTGAGGACAACCAGTCTATCGCCCATCGTCATCGCCTCGGTCTGGTCGTGGGTGACATAAAGCGTGGTGACATCGAGATCGTTCTGGAGCCGATTGATCTCGGTTCGCATCTGAGTCCGGAGCTTTGCGTCAAGGTTCGACAGCGGTTCGTCCATCAGGAACACGTTCGGGTCACGAACGATTGCCCGCCCGAGCGCGACACGCTGCTGTTGGCCGCCGGAGAGTTCTCCTGGTTTATTGTCGAGCAGGTCCTCGATACCCATCATTTCGGCCGTAGACGTGACGCTGGCCTCGATGTCGTCCGAGGACTTATCTGTCGACATCTTCAGCCCGAAGCTCATGTTCTCCTCGACCGTCATATTCGGGTACAACGCGTAGTTCTGGAACACCATTGCGATGTTCCGAGCACGCGGACCGAGCTGGTTGACGACGGTGTCTCCAATTTCGATATCGCCCTCGGTCTGCGTTTCGAGTCCCGCGACGATGCGCATCAGCGTCGACTTCCCGCTGCCGGACGGCCCGACAAAGACGACGAACTCGCCGTCGTCGATATCGAGAGATACGTCATCGACTGCGATCACTGCTTCTGTGCTGTCTCCGAACCGTTTCGTCACGTCGTCTATCGTTATTTCTGCCATTGGTGTGTCTCCATCGTGCAGCTGTCCGACCCCGCTGCGCGGGTATCTGTTGCGAGCGATTCCTGTCGTCTGTCGGCTGTTATTGTCATTCTTTGATCACCACGCCGAAGCTAAGTCCGGCAGCGAGGTACTTGTTGACCACAATCAGGAAGATAGCCACAGGGAGAATCATCGACGTCGAGGCGGCCGCGAGCATCCCCCATTCGATGGACCGTGAACCGATGAAGGAGTAGACGAACAGCGTCACCGGCACCGCCTCAAAGCTCGTCAGTACAAGTCCGAACAGCAGCTCTATCCACGCGAAGATGAAGCTGATGATGGCGACTGAGAATATGCCGGGCTTGGCTGCTGGCAGGACGATTTTTCGGAACGCTTGGAACCGAGTCGCGCCGTCAACGCGGGCGGCTTCTTCCAGTGTTTCAGGGATGCCGTCGAAGAACGCCTTCATCACCCAGACCACCAGCGAGAGGTTGATGCTGACGTACATGAGTATCATCCCGATGCGGCTGTCGAAGAGGTTGAGCTCCCGGAAAATAAGGAAGAACGGGAGCACAACAGCGATAGGTGGGAGCATCCGTGAGGAGAGAATCCACACGAGCACGTCCCGCTCCATGGGGATGTCGTACCGCGAGAGGACATACGCCGCTGGCACGCCGATGAGCAGGACGAGTATCACCGAAACACTCACCATGAACAGGCTGTTGGTGAACGCCGCGACGAACTCCGAACTCTGGATCAGCGTGATATAGTTGTACACCGTGGGCAGGAAAACCCAGTCCGGCGGGAGCGTGTTCGCCTGTCCCGGTGGTTTGAGCGACATCGATGCCAGCCAATACAGCGGAAAGAGGATGACGAACGACCACGTCAGCAGGATGGTGTGTCGGGCGACTGAAACAAGGGTCTCTCGGGTTTCCTTGTCGAGACGCTGGGCCGAGCCGGGATCACTGTCGGTCGTCGCCATTAGTCCCACACCCCGTTGAAGCCGACCTTCGCAATGATGATGTTCGCCAGTGCGACGACCATGACGAGGTAGACGATAGCGATAGCGGCGGCGACACCGACTTGATTGTTAATGAACATTTGTTCGTAGATGTTGATACTCACTAGCTGTGTCGCCGTCCCCGGACCGCCCTGTGTCAACCCGTAGACGACACCGAACGTCCGGAAGAGGTCTATCATCCGGATGAGAGCTGCGACGAACACCACCGGCTTCATGTACGGGATAATGACATGGAGGTAGCGCCGCCACAGCGGCGCGCCGTCAACTCGGGCTGCCTCGATCAGCGTGTCGGGCACCGAAGAGAGTCCGGCGTAGAAGATGATGAACATGAACGGTGTCCAGTTCCACGTATCAAGGAGGATGACCGTCAGCAACGGCATCTCCGAGAGGAACGCCGGGGCTGCAAAGGGGGTCCACGCCTCGATCAGATACGGGATAATACCGACCTCACTGTTGAGCATGATTCGGCCGATCGTCGCCAGCGAGACGGGTGCGACTGCCATCGGGAGGATGAACAGCACCCGGTAGAACGACTTGGCCCGACCGGTACCGACACCTGCCACGAGCGCCGCGAGGACGAACCCGAGAGCTGTCTCTAGGGCCAACGCACTGACGACGACGGTGATGGTGATGATGAACGAGTGTATCGCCCCACCGCGGGCGAACGCCGCCTCGAAATTGCTTAGGCCAGCGAACTCGGCTGCAAAGACGTTCACCGTCGGCTCCTCGATGAGGCTGAGATAGAGGTCATACGCACCGGGGAAGAAGGTGATTGCTACCATCACCACCACCATCGGTGCCATGAACCAGTACGGGAGGTACTGGTTCCAGAGCGTTCGCACTCTGTCGAGTCCCTCCTCGCCTGTGGTGTCTGTCTGTGTTTGTGTCGGGGTGCTCATCAGTAGCTGTCCTCTGCGAAGGTTGCCGCATCCGTCATCGCCTGTTCAGCCGATTTCTGTCCCGCGATGGCCCGCTGTAGTTCCTTGGAGTACTGCTGTCCCCACTCCGGATACTTTCGGTCGAACGGGTCCGGCCGCGCGGCTTGCAATGATTCAAGCGAGACCTGTGCGAACTCCTCACCGACACGCGAGCGGAACTCGTCGTTTTCCCAGACGGACTGACGCACCGAGAACGCCGCATTGTTGTTGAGGTGCATCCACGTGTTGGTCGGTTCCGAGGTCGCCCACAGCATGAACAGGAAGCCCTGTTCGGAGTTGGACGCGTTCTTGGATGTCGAAAGCTGCCAGTTGTACGCGTTGGGCGCGAACTCGCCGTCGGCTGGTCGCGGTACCTTCGCGATCCCAATATTATCGGAGACTGAAGAGTCCTCACCAGTCAGCCCAGGCCAGAACAGATTGGCGTCCGAGACGATGTGGCCAGCTCGGCCCTCTTGCATCGTCGTAAGTACGTCGGACCAGCTCTGGGTCGACGCTCCGCCGGGTCCGAACTCCTGTAACAGGCTGACGTACCACTCCGCAGCGTTGATCGTCGACTGCGTGTCGAGTCCTGAATCTTCCGGGAACTCCGTCCACAGAGACGCGCCAGATTCCCTGAGAAACGTGTTCAGGACGTAGATGTTCATACCGTAGCCCTGTTGGCCCCGACCGACGGTCCCGACGATATCGGACTCGTTTTCGTGTATCATCCGGGCGTTCTCTCGGAACTGTTCGAAGGTCTCGGCGACCTCCAGTCCGTGTTCGTCGTAGAGGTCAGTCCGGTAGAACTGGGTCTGGACCTCGACGGTTATCGGCAACCCGGTCCAGGCGTCGGCGTAGTCTCCGCCCTGTGCCTGCCATCGTGAGGCTTCGAAGAGATCGTTCGGCTGGTACCAGCTCTCGTCGTAAAGACTGCTGTCGTCGAAGTACTGGTCGAGAGTTTGCAGCCACCCCTCGTTGTTATACTGATTGACGACCTGATCCATGAAGAACACGTCGAACTGCCCGGCTCCGGTACTGACGTCCGTCTGTCTCCTTGTTCGGAACTGGTTCTCGGGCAGCACGTTCCAGACGACGTCGATACCTGTGAGTTCCTCGAACACCGGGACGACCGGCTGGATAGCGTCGACCCACGGATGCTGGACGGCTCCGACGTTGATCTGTGTGCCGTCGAACTGCTGCCAGTCGATGTCGGCCGACTGGTACGCACCGACGTCGAGTTGTGTCTGGTTAGCGCTGTCCGACTGTGATTGGTTGGTGCTGTTCGACTCCCCACCGCGCGTGCAACCTGCTAGACTGCCAAGCAGGCTGGCACTGGTGGCTGATAGAAACGTCCGTCTGCTGAATATCTCGCTCATTATTATCAGTTTTTATATTTTTATTTATTTATTTATTACTACCACTGTACTACTGACATGGATAGACCATCTTCTTCAGTCCCTCACGAGCCTCCATCTGCTCGAAGGCCTCCTCCAGACCATCCAACGAGAACTCGTCGGTGATGAGGGCCTCCGTTTCTATCCGGCCGTTCTGGAGGAGCGTTACCGCCCGGGCAAACGTGTCCGGCGTCAGCGAGTAGGTGCCGAGGATCTCCCGTTGCTCATAGAACACATCGAACGGCGAGATTTCGATGGTGGCATCTTCCGGGGGAACGCCGAACACGAGCGTCCGACCGCCGGGTCCGGTGAGGTCGTGGGCCTGTTCGATGGTATCGGGCAGTCCAACGGCTTCGATGGCCACGTCGACGGAACCGGCGAGGTCCGGAATGGCCGTCGCTGGGTCGTCTTCAGTCGGGTCAATGGCATAGTCTGCGCCGACTTGGAGGGCCATCTCACGGCGTTCGTCGACGGGCTCGGAGACGACTACGGTCCCCGCCCCGCTGGTTTCGAGGAGTTGCGTGAGCAGCAACCCGATGGCCCCGGCACCGATGACGACGACGGTCTCCCCGCTGGTGAGGTCGATTTGGTCGACGCCATTGATGCAGCAACCGAGCGGCTCAGCGAAGGCTGCCGTATTGTAGCCGAGGTCGCCGATATCTTCGACGTTACCAGCGGGGACAGTGACGTACTCCGCGAACGCACCCTCGATGATGTGGGTCGCCGCGCCGCCGATTGAGGTGAGGTCCGTACAGAGGTTTTCCCGGCCCGACTTACAGGCCGAACACTCGTGGCACGGAATTGATGGGTTGATGGCGACGCGGTCACCCGCCTTGTAGCCGTCTACGTTGTCACCAACTGCGACCACCTCGCCAGCGCTCTCGTGGCCGGGGATCATCGGATAGTCGACGGTGAGCCCCCCGGTGTACATGTGCAGGTCCGTCGTACAGACACCGCAGGCGTTTATTTCGACGAGCAGTTCGTCGTCGGTCGGTTCCGGTTGTTCCTGCTCGCTGATCTCTACCGAGTTCGGATCGTATAGTTTTGCTGACTTCATCGTGCGACCGTTTGAGCAGAATCGGAAAGTTGTACATAAACGTTCCGTAGAGATTCGAAAATAGCGCCCATATGGCTTGAGACAATTGAATTCGGCATTTGGACCTTGTTTTTCAGAGAAAAACACACTATGTTTCAAAGAAGATAGCATAAATTAAAATGTGTGTTCTCAGCACCAATATAAGTAATAGAACATGAACGATAACCTGTATCGAACACAGCTGTTTTTCTCTGACAAACAGAATTATACCGTCCAACTGCTATATAGCAATATATCGATGTCACCACAAGGGCCAAAAACGGTCGAGGCTACAGTGAACTCCTTCAGGGTTCTGGAAGCGCTCGTGGCTGCCCCAGATCCTCTCGGTGTCACGGAACTGGCCGACTCGGTCGGTCTCTCGAAAGGAGTCGTCTACAACCACCTCGGGACGCTCTCGGAACTCGGCTACGTTCGAAAATCGGACGGTAAATACCGCCCGTCGCTCCATTTACTCTCTCTCGGTTCACGAACACGCAATGGGATCGATGCGTGTCGCGCTGCACGGAACCACGTCGACAATCTCGCACAGACGACTGGGGAAGTCGCAACGCTGTTCATCGAGGAAGACGGACTCGGAATCTGTACGTATTTATCCGCAGACACCGACGCTTGGTCGCCTGACTACGTCTGTGGCGAGCGGGTTCCACTTCACGTTACTGCCCCCGGGAAAGCGATTCTCGCGACGTTTGCGACGGACCGAGTTGACAAAATCGTCGCACAACATGGCCTGTCCGCCGTAACAGAACATAGTATCTCAGACAAACAAAGTCTCCACACCGCACTGCAAACGGTTCGAGACAACGGCGTCGCGTTTTCCAGAGAAGAACAGTTTGACGATATCATCGGTGTTGCAACCTCGTTCGGTCTCGATGAGCGCGGGCCAGCCGCCGCGATAGGTGTCTGTGGCCCACAAGATAGACTGTCCGGACGCTATCTCAAAGAAGACATCACTGGACAGGTGATTAGTACGGCGAAATCAATACAAGTCGACTTGACCAAATAACAAGTTATTGCAGTTGCCGCCGGTAAGGACCGCCAACTACACAGCCTGATCGCCATCCACGACCGTCGCATGGTCGACGATCATGTGGACCCGTATTATCCAGGAGTTCCAACTGACGACAACGAACGTTTGTCATCACGAACTCACACGACATCCTATCAACTAACGAAGTTCCAATTGAGCTAAAGATCTCAGAGTCGCCTTGGTATCTCATTCAATCTGCTACGGGATGTTGCGACAACGTCGGATGTTATTCACCGGGTTATTTGGAGCATACCTTTGACCACCAATATATGAAGACAGGGATGCAGTTCTTCGCGATCCGGAACGTTGACAGACCGCTCACAGAGATCATCACAGACGTTGGTGAGACATCACTTGATGGGGTAGAGTTCGCATACCGGGTCCACGAAACGGACAAAGAAACGGTTCGAGAAGCCATCGACGATGCCGGACTCGAAGTTCCTGCCGGTCACGTCGAACTGGAGACCCTCGAAAACGATATCGAAGGTGCCATCGAGGACGCAGAAACGCTCGGATACAATGATATTGTCGTCCCGTGGGGTGAACCGGAGTTTTTCGAATCAGTCAACAGTATCGAGGAGTTCGCGAATCGACTCTCGGAGATTGCGAACGAGCTCGCAGAAGCCGGAATTACGCTCCACTACCACAATCACGATCAATCCTTTGTAGAGACGGAGGAGGGTCTCGCCTATCACGTCCTCGCTGACCGTGCACCTGATGTTATGCTCCAAGTCGATGTCGGCTGGGCACTGGCAGGAGGTGTCGACCCGGTTGACCTGCTTGAACGGTATGCAGACCGGATCTCGATGGTCCACATGAAAGACATCTACATCGACTCCGAGGATGTCCCGGAACTTGGCGAAGGCGACCTCGATATCGACGCCGCAGGAGAAGCAGCACACGAGATCAATGCCGAGTGGCTCATCTACGACAACGACGAGCCTCACGACCCACCGACATCTCACCAGTTGGCTGCGGACGTACTGTCTGAGCACACCTGATGGTCTCCCAACACCAGTTTTCAATTTTCAAAACGGATATGATCTAACGCGAAGGGAACGCGGTGGAGAAACGCGACGTAGTCGGTCTGTCGATCTGCTACAATCTCGCTGGCGGTGCTACTGGTCGTACGTGCTGCTAATGCCATGGTGAATCATCGCGAGAACTCGCTCCCCGCACCCCCTTTCGGGGAGAAAAAATCGTCGTCAGTAGCAGGCTTAACCAACAGTATTCGTAGTTACCACTTCTTATTGGTTAACAGCACGTGGGTCCAGAAGGAATCAGTTGAGCGCTCTGTTATTCGACTTCGGCCCGGATCTCGTCCGCTCGTCGCTTGAGACGATGGAGAATCAGAACTCGGCGTTTGTTCGCATTTTCGTAGGCGACACACGCCCGCAGTGTCTCCATATCTTTGATCGTCGCAATCCCAGCGTCGACAAGCCGTGTGTTCGACGATTCGAGACGCTGTTGTGGTGTGAGGCCACTCGATTCTGTAGATGGATCTGCTGAATTACTCAATTGAATTCGCCTCCACCCCCTGGTGGGGCGATAAAAAATCTGGTCGACTCGCTACTGGGTTACCTCTGCGGGTTGGATCTGCCGTGTCGACGCTGCAAGGTCGTCAATATATTCTCGAAGAGTCTCCATATCTGTTCGGGCATCCTCTAGGGTCTTCGCTTTCACCTTCGCCGTAATCTTGTCTTGATCCCGTGTTCCCGTCCCACGAGTGAGTTGCACAGTGAGAGAGACACCGACATCGCTCCGCTCGACCAACTCCGTGTGGTCTGGCTGTGGTTGGGTCGACGATTCCGCTACATCAGTTGCTGAGTGTTTCGAGTTGGACATACGATCTATACGAGGTTCTTTGATCGACCTCGCACCCCTCAGAGGGTAAATAAAACTGGTAGGCAGATTAGTGATATACCAAAGATGTCTCTACTATCTTAACTAACATTAGACCCTTCCTGGCTGTATGCAAATAGTAATTTTCTCATTTGGATGGAGCAATCTCGACAGTCGCAACTAAAGCCTAACTTGCTGGTATCTGAAATATGTGTAGCGGCAGTCACCTCGATTTGATATCTTAATCATTCAGTCCGCTTTCACCGCCATCAGTTTGGGCCCTCGAAGCACTGTGGGTTTCGGTCGGTGCCGACGGACCTGCAGGCACACTTGGAGTCTCAACACCCATGGTGTGATCAGTATCGGACGTCCAATTATTTTCAAGGTCGAACTGTGCAACCTCCTTGCGAAGAGTCTCTGAAAGCTCAGACAGTCGTTCGGCAGTTGAGGAATCCGAGAGACGAGAGAGTTCTTCAGCAGTATCCGAGACCGCAGCGAGCGATGAGGTTTGTTCTTCCGTTGCTGCCGACACACTGCTTGCCTCGGTCGCTGTCTGTTCACTCACACTTGCCACATCATCGACCATGGCGACAACCTCTTGAGAAGAGGCTGCCTGATCGTCGGTTGCAGTACTAATCTCTTCGACACCCGACTCGGCTTCACTAACTGCCTGTGCAATCTCATCAAATTTTTCGATTGCGTCTTCGATAGTTTCGGAACCGCGGTCGACACGCTCGGTCATCGTTTCCATCCCCTCGACCGTCTCGGTCGTCGTCGACTGGATCTCATCGATCTGGCTTTCGATCTCGGTCGTCGCTTCGCTAACATCTTCGGCGAGACTTTTGATCTCGTCGGCGACGACAGCGAAGCCTTCGCCAGCCTCACCGGCACGGGCGGCCTCAATTGAAGCGTTCAGTGCCAAGAGGTTTGTCTGCTCAGCAATGTTGGTAATGAGGTCAACGATCTCACTGATTTCTTCCATCTTGTGATCGAGTGTTTTGACCTGCGCGGCGGCCTCATCTGCCTGCGATTCGATTGCGGAGATTTCTTCGGTCGCCTCTGAGGCGTACTGCTGGCCTTCTTGACTGCGTTCGACCGCAGTCTGTGCGGTCATACTCACCTCTTCTGCTGAGGAGGCAATTTCTTCGACTGTGGCCGACATATCGTTCATTTCGTCGGCTACACCACGAAGATCGTTGCTTTGGCTTTCGGCACCAACACTAATTTTTTGAACTGATTCGGCGACTTCTTCGCTGGCCTGCTGGACTTCTTCGACCGACGCAGCAACCTCCTGGCTTGCCTCGTCGACGGCTTCGGCAGTGGTCGCTGTCTCCTCGCTGGATTCGGCGACATCGTCAGCGATCTCTTGAACAGTTGTCAGACTCTCGTTCATCTCCATGACACCTTCTTCAAGAGACTCCAGCACAGTCCCGTAGCGTCCGACTTTGTCAGTCTCGATAGATTGATCGAGATTCTGTTCGCTGAGACGTTCGCTGGCCCGCTGTATCTCAGTGAAACTGTCGTCGAGTTGGTCGGTGGCTGCATCGAGATTCGTCATCAATTGTCCGTAGGTTCCGGGGTATGCCGTGTCGATATTACGCTCAAACTGCCCTGTTGCAAGCCCATTGCTAACATCTTCGAGGTCGTCAAAAATAGTACGGAGATTTGTCTGCATCTCGGAGAAGGCATCAATCATCTGTCCGAGTTCGTCGTTCTCGACGTGATCGTCGACATCGATACTCAAGTCACCGTTACTGCCAGCAGTTGCCGCATCGGACAGTTGCGTGATCGGGTCCGTGATACGTTTGGTGACAAAAAGGCCGAGGATAATTGCGATAATAAAGGCAATGAGAGTCAACCCAATCAGTTCCATCTTGGCGGTTTGTGCCGTGCTGTCGGCCGCTGCTACTCGTTGGTCCAGAGCTCCTTGCTCTTGGGCCTTTAGCCCTGCTGCGTCTCCTTTTATTTGTGTGCCTATTTCTTCGGCTCGGGGGGCCTTTTGTGCGGCGAGTTCAATATTACCTGCTTGCGTGGCCTCAAATATTTTGGTAGCAACACTGCCATACTCTTCATGAGTCCGTTTTATTGACCGTACTTTAGCTGCCTTTGGTGGACTCAACTCTTTTGATTGTAATGTTTCAATACCAGATTTGAACTGTTCGTCTCCTTCCGTAAACAATTCCTCTGCTTTTTTACCCTGACCGAGCTGGGCATAGAGAATGGCTTCCTGCTGTTTTTCAATCCCGAGTGTCAATTCGGATGTCGCATCCATCTTTTCGGCATTGTCTGCGACCAAGTGGGCTTTTTCATCAACGGTTCCCACACTATAGTAGCCAACTGCTCCAGTCACTCCGACTAGGAACGCCACAACTACAAAAGACAGAATGATTTTCGGCCCGATATTTATTCCATCTAGTTTTATTCTTTCAATCATGCGAATTCAGAGGTAAAATACAACTAAAAAAGTTACTACAGTCTAATATATATTTGTATATAGGCATCTATACTACTACTTCATCATTTTAATTAATCTCTAATTAGATGCAGTGAAAATCTCAGTCCACCCTCATGTACTGCTCTCAATTATATCACAGACTGCAACGACTAACGCCACCACTGAGCATCCTTCAGAAATCCAGTTTTATTTCAGTACTAAATTATTTGAATCAGATTAAATAGATCCGCTACTAAGAATCGATTCCAGTCAACTAGGAGTCGAACGGCTCCTCTAAATACACTTCATCGAGATCAACGGATGTCTCGCGTTGATCTGACTCGCTGGTATTGTATTCGATTGGCGTTTCCGGTACTGCCTCACGTGCTCGCTGCATTAATTGCTCGTGGGCGATCTGTCTCGGTTGCGATTTAGGTCGCTGTTGGACGTAGCGCCCGGTAGCGTCCATTTCCCAACGTTTGCGGTTATCCCCGAGTAGTGAGTCAATAATAGTATCCAACTCGTTTTGTAGCGTCGGGTTTTCGACGGGCGTGACTGCCTCGACACGGCGGTCAAGATTTCGTGTCATCCAGTCAGCTGAGCCGATGTAGTACTCCGAGTCACCTGCATTACCGAATTTGAATATCCGTGAGTGTTCAAGAAACCGGCCGACAACACTGTGGACAGAGATTGTTTCGCTCAACCCGTCGATACCCGGTCGAAGTCGACAGATCCCACGGACTATCAGCGTGATGTCGACACCAGCCTGCGAAGCGGCGTACAATTCGCGTACGATGTCGGGATCTTCAAGAGCGTTCATTTTGGCGATGATTCGGCCCTCATGGCCAGCCCGAGCGTGTTCGGCTTCACGCTGAATGAGATCAGTCATGCGGTCCCGAAGTGTTTCAGGGGCAACCAGCAGTTTCCGGTAGGATTCGTGTTGAGAGTGGCCAGTAAAGGAGTTGAACAGTTGAACAAGATCCTGGCCGATGTCGCGGTCATCAGTGAATAGCCCGAGATCTTCGTAGCTTTTGGCTGTCTCCGAATGGTAGTTGCCGGTTGCAATATGTGAGTAGAGTTCGACGTCGTCGGTATCGCCCTCATCGCGGACGACTAAAGCGACCTTACTGTGGGTTTTGAGTCCAATTGTCCCGTAGGTAACATGAATTCCCTCTTCCTCTAAGCGTTTGACCCATCGGAGATTGTTCTTCTCATCAAATCGGGCCTTGAGTTCAACCATGACAGCCACTTGTTTGCCGTTTTTCGCGGCCTCAATCAGCGACTGAATCACTTGTGAGTCAGGAGCCGTGCGGTAGATAGCGACCTTGATCGCCAGCGTATCAGGGTCGTGAGCCGCTGTATCGAGGAACGTCTGGACAGTATTGGTAAACGAGTGGTAGGGATGATGGACCAGAATATCGTCACTAGCGATCTCACCAAACAGATCATCCGGCCGGTCGCTGTCGTGACCAATAAAACGCGGATGTGGCTGCGGCTCCCACGATGGCAATTTGAGCGTTTCGTTGTTGAGCTCCAAGAGTCGGAAGAAGTCCTGAAAGCCGAGTGGTTCGGGGCGTTCGAACAGTTCCCGCTCGGAGATATCCAGCTGGTCGACTAACAGTGACCGAATCTCGTTCGGCATATCAGTGGCGACCTCAACCCGGACGACCGTGGCGAACCGTCGCTGGCGGAGCACATCCTCGATCATCTCGATTAGCCCTTCGGCGACCTCCTCATTCCGTCGGACTTCGGCGTTCCGAGTGACTCTGAATGTCGAACAATCAATTACCTCTACATTCGGAAACAGCAAGTCGATGTTTTCTGCTATCACTTGTTCAAGACGGACAAATCGACCGGTATCGGCGTGTTCGATGCTAGCGACATCGTCCGTCATGACCGAGATCTCGTCAGTAGCAGAGACAGGGATGAGTCGTGGCCGGTTTTCCGGCAGCTTCACCCGTGAGAACTTTTTCGTCCCGTCGTCGTCGACCGACAGCACCGCCAGCGAGAGGCTTAGATTCGAGATGAAAGGGAACGGATGGGCCGGATCGAACGTCAGCGGTGTCAACGTCGGCAGCACCGCTCGTTCGAAGTATGATCTGAGTGTAGCGGTTTCCTTGCCGGAGAGATCTTTGTAGTCGACAATTTCAATCCCATTGTCGGCGAGGGTAGGTTTGATCGCCTCGTGATAACACCGCGATTGGGTCTCAAAAATCGGTCGGGCAAAATCAAGTGCCTCCTCCCATTGCTCGTGTGGGGTTCGCCCGTCGACGGTCTCGTCGGTTACTTCGGCGTCGATCTGTTGTTTCAGTCCACCGATTCGCTTCATAAAGAACTCATCCATATTCTTCGTGAGAATAGCTAGAAATTTTAACCGCTCAAGTGGCGGATTTTCATCATCAAGAGCCTCATACAGAACACGCCACTGGAAGGAGAGCTCACTCAATTCACGGTTGAGATAGCCTGCCGGATTCGAAAGCTCGTCCCCACGTTGATCGGTACCATCGCGGATCGATTCCCACTCAAGGGCGGTGTGACCGTTAGTCTCTCCCGACTTGGCAATCGGTGGCGTTCGTGGTTGACTGTTGGTTCGCCACGACAACGGCGAGAGGTCGAACGGCGAGGAGGTGTCGTCGCTACCATTGTCCGATAAGGACACGCTATTCCTGGAAAACACTTCGTCGGCGTCTAGTGAGGTTTCATCGTCAGTTACTATGGAACTCGTTTCGGCGGCAGTGGTCGATTGCTCGTCGTCAGTCTGTGTTTCGGTATCGTCAGGCATACTTTCAGTTGTGTTAGCCTCAGTGTCGTTGGATTGCATCAGCGAGAGGACTGTCAGCAGGGATCGAAGCTGGTTCAGCAGTAGTCTAGGCTTCGACGACCCATTCATCGGTTCAACGCGTGCTGCTGGTCCGACTCCGGTGGATGGGTCGGTTCGAAAAACTTCTCGTCTCGACGATCGACATACGTCTCGTTTGACGACACAGTGGTCAGTACGCCAGTTCGCCAGTTGTAGGCGGTGAGATCTCCGCCGTACACACAGCCGGTGTCGAGCCCAATAGCGTGCTCCCGGATGATCGGCTGTTCAAGAACGGTATGGCCGAAAAAGACTCGTTCGGGACCCTCATACTCCTCGAACCAGTACGGTGGGTCATAGCTCCCACCCGGGACCAGCGACCGCGTATTCTGTAGATCGTCGATATCGTGATTAAAATGGGGCTTCTGCGGATCGATCCCGCCATGGACCACGAGTGTATCCGGCAGCGTGATAACGACTGGCAGCGACGCGATCCAGTTGAGATCGTCCTCGGTGAGTTCAGGTAATGATTTTGACCCTCTGAGAAGCTTTTCCTCATTGTTGCCACGCACCGTTAGCATATTCGGCGCGTTCCGAACGAGGTCGACGACACCCTTGCTATCGGGTCCTTTGCGGACCAGATCACCGACAAAAATCACGAGGTCAGTCTCGCTGATTTCGAGCTTCTCACAGAGCGTTTCGAGTTCGGCTCGGCAGCCGTGGGGATCACCAACAATGAAGATACGGTCCCACTCGTCAGCAGCTACCCGGTGATGGACGCTCTCGATAGTGTCTGAAAAGTTTGCCATGTGACTGTCTGCTGTAAAAGCTGATAGGTACTAAGTAAACAATTGGTAAGATTGCTAATTATATCTATATACCTATATATCGCACTATCAACGTGGCTGTATCTGTACAAATGGCGTCGACAGTGAGGATCTTGATCACATGATAACTTAACACACTGACATGGTGGACGTCCCTAAGCTCTTCATCCAAGTGTGACAGCCACCCTTCCACACTCTTTTGAGAACCCGGTACTCTAATCGAATACTCCCAACTCCCATGTTTTCGCCAGCAGGTTCACTGTGCAAATATGAGATACATAGTATATATGGGATTATAGTCATATTAGTATTACTCCTAGTCGGCTTTACATAAAAACACGATCTACACTTGTGTATGCGTGGGACCAACACAGAACGACAGACATCATGTACCGTTGTGGTCGAAATCAACCGATATGGTGCGATGACACTCCGCTCGGAACGGGGACGAACCTATCAGGTAGTCGGCAGCGACGATCCAGCGATAACCGACAAACTCGTCAACCTTCCAGTCGGCAGTCAGGTGTCAGTGACGCTCCAACAGGCCCACGGCCGGGGCAATACCTGGCGAGTGACAGATGTTGAGTCGGCGGCTAACACCGACCGAACAACCGTATGGCCGCTGAAACGATAATGGCGACCGACGATCTCCATTCAGACACTGGTCGGCTACCTACAGCCACCATCGTCTGGCAGCAACTCAAACCGTTCTGCTATTTCGTTGGCCTGCTACTCCTCTGTACGCTGCTTATTACGCTCGAACTCGTCGTCCGACTCTGACTCCCTGTCGCCGTTTGTAAGATGTAACTGACATATACTGGGTTATATATAGCACTCATAGCTACGTTTACCACGGCTGTACTAGTAGAAAGACATACATGTCTGACGGGGAGCAACCGTCTCACAACAGTGAGGAACTGCCAAACGAATTCGACACGCTTCGGGTCGGAATTATGTTGCACGATCCGGAGACGGGAGAGATCCTTGATGCGAACCAACGGCTGGAAGAACTATACGGGTATTCCGTTGAGACACTGCGCGAGATGCAATTTGAGGAGTTCAGTGCCAACACCTACTCCTACACACAGGCAGAAGCTGGCCGGCGAATCGCTGCAGCTGCCGAGGGAACCCCACAGAGCTTCGAGTGGCGGATCAAACGTGCTGATGGTGAACTAATCTGGATGAGAATCAATCTCACGCGGATAGTGATCAAATGTCACTCTTACGTACTGGGAGAGGTCGCCGAAATCACCGAATACAAGCACAACGACCGTCGGGTAAGTCTGTTTTATCGGCTCTTGCGCCACAATCTCCGGAACGACATCAACGTAATAACCGGCTTTGCCAACCACGTAGAGAGTGTTGCCGAGACCGAAGCCGCTGGGACCGCCGCGAAGAAAATCACGACCGCTGCGAACAATCTGAATCGGGTCGCAGAGTCGGTCAAACAGATTGAGAATACGATCACACGCGACCGGTCCTCTTGGAGTCGAAGGCCAGCAGTCGATGTCATCACTGAAACTATCGAAGACTTTGAACCCAGCGAGGCTGCAAGCCACATCCAAATCGACGAACAGGCCGAGATGTGGATCGCTGTCGACAACACTTTCGACCACGCGCTAACCCATGCCATTGAGAACGCTATCGTCCATTCTCAACAGCCTGATCCGTCTGTTCGAATCGTCATCGATGAGTCCCCGAATACAGGGCGGGCTGAAATCCGGATCGAAGACGAGTGTCCGACGATTCCGGCAATGGAGATCGCGGCATTAGACGAGAACAGTGAGACCACGAGTACATCCCATGGATCCGGTGTCGGCCTCTTCGTAATGAAGTGGTGTATCGAATCGCTCGGCGGTGAACTCAAAATTGAACGCCAAACCAAGCGGCGTGGTAACAGCGTATACTTTTATTTCCCACCAAAGGAGTCGCCCGAGGCCGACGATTTCGAGGAGTTCGCTAACACAGAGACCGTAGTCGACACAACTCAACAGCCGACAGATTCAGTTAGTCCACAACGGTCGACGGAGTAACGAGTTGGCGATAACTGCTTACGAGACGGCGAGAGGTGGTTGACCAGAGTCAGCGGATGCTATTATTGACCACAAAAAAGTTGCAAGTAGGTGAGACCACATATTTTGCAAAAGAAAAAATAGAACATTAATTCGAACACTACTCGCACACAGCTAATGAATTGGGTTGGATTCCAAAGAATAACCATCAAGTCAGCCTCTTTGAGGTACTATTGAGTAGTATATATTGTATTATAGGTCTATCAGATTAGTAATAGTAAAACAGAGATGAAATACGTATTTATATTTCTATTATAAACCGCTTTAATAAAAAACACTCCAGATACAGGTGATGACGAGAGACGGAGAGCGTCTGTCCGATATCGTAACGCGCCGCAAATTCATGGTCGCCTCGGGTGCTGCAGGGATCGCAGGCCTCGCGGGCTGTGCGGGTGGAGACACATCAAACACCGCAGACAGTGAAGGAGGAGCCGAGCCGCTGACCGCCGACGGCTCATCGACTGTTTACCCGATCACGAGTCGGGCCGGTTCGCTGTGGAACGGTAACGCCCCGGCCTCCGACGAGGAGTACTGGGGCCCTAGCCAGTACGGCATCGACACCGACCAGAACATGGCCGACTACTGGGCAGGCCTCTACGGCTTCGAACCCAGCGGCGAGGAGGGCACGCCGCCGTTCTTCACCTCAATCGGGCTGAACCACACCGGTGTTGGCCTCGAAAAGCTCGAAAACGGACAGGTCGACATCGGCGACGCCAGCGCGCCGGTCAGCGCGGAGTTCCCCGACCGCAGCGAGGACGAACTCTCATCGTTCACCGACCACGTCGTTGCAGTCGACGCCCAGCCCGTCGTCGTCAGCCAGGAAATCTACGAGGCGGGCGTTACCCAACTGACGCTCACGGATATCCAGGACATCTACCAGGGCCGCACCACCAACTGGTCGGAGCTCGGTGGTCCAGACCGCGACATTCAGGCTATAGGCCGCGCCGAAGGCTCCGGGACAGACACATCATTCCGGTCCAACGTGCTGGGCGACCCCGACGCCTCGATGGATGGCGTCGACAGCCGCCGCGGCCAGAACCAGCAGGTCAAAACCGATATCGACAACGCCGACAACGCGATCGCTTACATCGCCCTAGCGTTCGTCGACGACTCGACGCCCGCGATCGACCTCGAAATCGACGGAACCCTCTTCGAGTATCCCGACGACTTCGGAACCCTCGACTATCCGCTATCGCGTGCGCTCCACACCTACACCTGGGAGGGCACCTCGAACAAAGAGGCGGCGTTCATCCGGATGCTGCTGAGCGACTACGGTCAAGAGACGTTCGTTGAGTCCGCAGACTACCTGCCGCTGGTCGACGAGCGACGTCAGGAAGAGATCGACAAACTTCCCGAGCCGTCGAACTGAGCGACCCAGCCGACCGCAGTTCCGGTTTCGCTGACGGTATTCATGACAAATCCAACACATGACTGAGTTACCCCTGTTTGATCCTAGAACCCGGTTACGACGAATCCGTAATGTCGACCGCGACATCGGATCGCTGGGCGCCATCGGTGGTGGCTGTCTGCTCGCCACGTTCGTTCTGTTCCTGTTGAACTCGACGCTCGCGGTGATCCCACTGGCTGGCTTCCTGGCTACCAGCGGCTACGGTTGGTATGCTCATCAGGCCGAGACCGCCCGTGCGCTGACGTTTCTCGCAACCGCCTCGACGATCCTCATCCTTGGCCTGATCACGGTGTACGTGTTCGTCGAAGCTCTGCCCGTACTCCAGCGGATGGGTATCCGACTGTTCGGCTTCACCGAGCCGGTCGAGCTATTCGGCGTGACGCTCATCCCGAGCGTCGAGAGCTACTGGAGCACCAGCCAACACACCTACTCGCTGATCCCGATGATCTGGGGGACGTTCGTGACGACCCTCATTGCGACGGCGATCGCCGCCCCGCTGGGGATCGCCGCCGCCCTGTTTCTCGCGGAGATCGCCCCACCACTGATCCGGGAGACGGTCAAACCCGGCGTCGAGATCCTGGCGGGCATTCCCTCGATCGTCTACGGCTACCTCGGCTTCGTCGTGCTGAACACGTTCCTCTACGAGAACTTGGAGATGGCCAACCTCGGCAGCCTGTTTCTGGTCGGCCTCGTGATCGGCCTGATGGCACTGCCGACGGTCGTTTCGGTCGCCGACGACGCGCTCACCAGCGTACCCGACGCGATGCGCGATGGCGCGGTGGCGATGGGACTCACCGAGTGGCAGACGATGAAGTCGATCACGCTCCCCGCAGCACTTTCGGGCGTTTCGGCGGCGGTCCTGCTCGGGATCGGTCGGGCGGTCGGCGAGACGATGGCCGCCACCGTGATCCTCGGCCACAGCCAAGTGCTCCCTGATCCGCTCCAGGACGTCTTCGACAACACCGAGACGCTGACCAGCCTGATCGCCAGCCAGTACGGTAACGCCAACGGCCTCCACATGAACGCGCTGTTCACCGCTGGGGTCGTGCTGTTCGTGACAGTCTTGATCCTCAGCATCGCGGCTCGACGTATCGAGCTTCGGATGGACCGCAAGCTCGGGGGTGGCCAATGAGCTACACGACCGAATCGGAACTGGTCGTCGACGACACCTCCACGGCCGAACGCATCGCCGGAGCCGTCGTCGGGCTGGGACTGGTGACGTTCGCCTTTTCGCTGGTGGGCGTCGCACAGGTCGTCACCGCCGAGACGACGGTTCTCGGGATCAGCCTCTACGACTTCCTCGCCGGTGGCCTCCTGTTGATGGGGGTCGGAACCGTCGTCCTCGGGGTCGGCTCGCGGGTCGGCACGTTCACCACGAGTCCGGACGCGACCCCCGGAGCGGTCACCGCGGCCCTGTTCGGTTTCGGGGCGTTCGCCCTCGCCGGACTCGTCGCCTCCCAGTTCCTCGGCCTCGGCACCGTCGGCTGGCTCCTGGGTGCCACCCTCGTCGGTGGTGTGACGTTCGCAGGCGTCGCCCTCGCACCCGAGGATATCGGGTCGACGCTCCCGCCGGGGGTCGCCGCCATCGGCGTCGCAGTCCTCATATTGGGCGGAATACTCACCCCCGCCTTCGCGTGGGAGCCCGAGGGGTTCTCGGCGACATTGACAGGCTCGATGGCGATCCCGCTAGTTCTCAGCGCGTCGACACTCGTTACGATGTGGGGCGGCGCAAAGGCCTATGAGGGGTACGGCAGCAAGGGTCGACAGACCGCTGCGTATCTCCTCGTGGGAATCAACGCGGTCAGCATCATTGCGGTGTTGGTCGCGTTGCTGCTGTTCATCGCTTCAAAAGGCATCGGACCGGCCTTCCAGGGCTTCTCGCTCGTGCCCTTCGAGTGGCCCTTCGTCACCAACGGCTACTCGTTCCGCCCGGAGGTCGTCAACGGTGTCTTCCCAGCGATCATGGGGACGATCTGGCTCGTGATCGGTGCGGTGATCACCGGCGTTCCGGTGGCGGTCGCGGCGGCGATCTTCCTCACCGAGTACGCCGAACAAGGTCGATTCGTCGGCGCGGTCGAGATCGCGACCAACGGGCTGTGGAGTACGCCCAGCGTCGTCTACGGCCTGTTCGGCTACGCCTTCCTCATCCCGCGGCTCGGCGGCACGACCTCCCTTATTTCGGGAATGCTCGTCCTCGGCTTCATGCTGATGCCGCTGTGTCTGATCACCTCACGGGAGGCGATCAAGGCTGTCCCCGACGAGTACCGCGATGCGAGTGCAGCCCTCGGCGTGAGCCGATGGGAGACGATCCGCAGCGTCGTCCTCCCCGCGGCGATGCCGGGTATCCTCACCGGCGTCATCCTCGGTGTAGGACGCATTGCTGGCGAAACGGCACCGATCTTGTTGGTGATGGCCGGTGGGCTCCGTGACGATGCACCCAATGTATTGGGTTCCTTCGAGTTCACGAGTTCTCCGCCGTTCGTTGCCAACGAGGCACTGCTCGAAAGTGCACCCGCGCTTCCCTACCAGCTATATGCGACCATTACCGCAGGTGTTTCAGCCGAAAACGCCGCGGAGTTCGGTTGGGCGACCGCGTTCATCCTGCTCGTCGTCGTGCTGTCGTTCTACGCGATCGGTATCGCCTCGCGAATCTACTTCCGACGGAGACTCAACGCATGACAGAAACATCATCACTCAATACAAACGAGACATCAGAACCGTCAGTTGAAGCGACTACTAACCAGTCACGAACTGGCCAGCGAAACGAGGAGACCCCCGAAACGTGGGTCGACTACGAGTTCGAGGGCGAGCCGAAAATGAGCGTCAGTGGTCTTGATGTCCACTACGGCAGCGATCAGGCTCTCGACGACATCTCGATCAAGATTCCCGAACAGAGCGTCACCGCGCTAATCGGTCCCTCTGGTTGTGGGAAATCCACGTTCCTTCGGTGTCTCAACCGAATGAACGACCGGATTCGTGCCGCGAGTGTCGACGGAACGGTCACCTTTGAGGGCCAAGACATCTACCAAGAGGGTCTCGACCTCGTCGAACTCCGCAAGCGGGTCGGCATGGTGTTTCAGGCACCCAACCCATTCCCAAAATCGATCCGGGACAACATCGCCTATGGCCCCCGCAAACACGGCACGGTCCAGACCGACCTCTTGGCCAAACTCACCGGCCGCGACGACAGCGAGCAGGAAGACGAGATCGTCGAACGGTCGCTGCGACAGGCAGCCCTCTGGGAGGAAGTCAACGACCGCCTAGACGACAACGCCCTCGGGCTCTCTGGAGGCCAACAACAGCGACTCTGTATCGCTCGCTGTCTGGCCGTGGACCCTGAAGTCATCCTGATGGACGAACCGGCCTCCGCACTCGATCCGATTGCGACCGCCAAGATCGAGGACCTCATCGAGGAACTCTCCGAGGAGTATACGGTCGTCATCGTCACCCACAATATGCAGCAAGCGGCTCGAATATCGGATCAGACCGCCGTCTTTCTCACCGGCGGTCGACTCGTCGAGTACGGCGAGACCGATCAGGTCTTCGAGAACCCGAAAAGCCAGCGGGTCGAAGATTATATCACCGGCAAGTTTGGGTGAATAGCGTGCAGATAGCTCAAGAACCGCCCACAACAGCTACAAAAGCACCGCAATCGGCATTCAGTGAGTGACAATGGACACACGCAAAATCCAATCGGTCGGTGGGGGAACCTACACCGTCTCGCTACCCAAAGAGTGGTGCAAGGCACAAGATGTTGCACCCGGTGAGGAGATTAACGTTCATAAACACCTTGATGGGATCCTCGCAATTCAAACACGTGAGACTGAATCAAACAGTCCAATACAATCGACGATACAGATAGCTCACGACGAGACTGAACGACTCGAACAGTCACTTCGAGCGGCGTACGCAGCAGGAATAAAAGAACTTGTACTCGTTGCAAACACCGAGTTCAGCCCTACCCAGAAACGGTTCGTCGACAATATCGCAAAGGAACTAATTGGCGTCTCAGTCGACAAGATCTCTAAATCAGAGATTACCGTCCAAGTGCTATTGAACAGAGACGAGGTCTCAGTTAGCCAGTCGGTTCGACAACTCAAATTCATCGCACTATCGATGCACGAGACTGCCGTCAAGTCGCTGACTGCCGAGTCGGCTGCAGAGCATCTAGCGACACGAGATGATCAGGCCGATAGGCTATATTCAATGATCAACCGATCGTTTACCAGATCACTTACTCGACTCGATGAGGTCGATGCACTTGGCTACACCCGGCCCGAGTTGTTCGAACGCTGGGCGACGACACGCGAATTAGAACGCGTCGCCGACCAAGCCGAAGGGATCGCAAAGGCGGGTCCAGCGATCGATGACACGGTATCACCATCTATCCACGATGAAATTCAGTCGTTCGGCCGTGAGGCCCGTTCTCTCGTGGCTGATGGCGTCTCTGTGATTGTTGGTGATGCGGGTACCGAGACCGCCCACGAGACGTTACTTGGTCGTGATGAACTCTGCAAGGAAATCGAAACTTATGCAGATTCCATTGGGTCAACTACCGAAAGCTCACAACTACTACCTGTGTTGCATAGGATCCGACGCACGGCTGAACACGGTGGAAATATCGCTGAGCTTGGCCTCCGACACGCAGTGCGTCAGGGAAACATCACAGCACCACAAACTGTCGAAGAGAACCTTAGTTGACTGGATAGCTTACCAGTTGTTAGTTTATTAATGGCTATATAGCCCTCATACCAATTCTCATACCACCGCCAATCATCATATACGATATGTCTGACTCGATCCAGTTCGGGTTCGTCTGTGTTCAGAACGCCGGGCGGAGCCAGATGTCGACTGCCTTCGCCGAACAGGAGCGTGACCGACGCGGCCTCGAAGACCGCGTTTCAATTGTTACCGGCGGCACACATCCGGCTGATCACGTCCACGAGGAGGTCGTGACCGTAATGGATGAAGTTGGGATAGATATCTCTAATCGAACACCACAGGAGGTCGCCACCGAGACATTGGAGGCTTGCGACGTCGTCGCCACGATGGGCTGTTCGACACTGGATCTCAATGCCGACAGCGTCGAGGTGCGCGACTGGGCTCTTGATGATCCAGATGGGCAGGATCTTGATGCGGTGGGAGCCATCCGCGATGATATAGAGCGCCGCGTCAGCAACCTTTTCGACGAGTTCGTCGACGACTTGTAGCTGCGTTCGCTGCTTCCTATCGTCAGGTGACAATTGTGTACGCAGTAATTTTGAGGTAGCCAGCCACGTATTGAGGCTTTGTACAACAAGCCGCTAAGCACGGAAAACACGATCTCCTGAAACTACCAAATTTTGCATCCTTGCCGGTTCGAAGTATATCAGACTATACAGATTATGTGACACTTTATTTTAACTCTCCGTATAAGAACGAACCATAGCCGATTAACCAACAATATTGAGAATGGAAAGCTACTGTTGGTTAAGCTTGATCAGTCAGCTGTTCTATTCAGGCTGCGGTCCGTAGCGAGGTGTTCCACATACTCGACACTCCCAGATCGGTTGGCCACTCCAGTCCTCAGAGGGTAGGGACTCGAACTCGACGAAGCGGTGTTCAGTTACCCGATCACACTCCCAACACTCCAGACGGTGTTTCACTGGGACACTCGATTGGTGGCTCTCTTCGTGGACGTCGTCGACAGAGTCTTGGAGGGCAATTGCAGGGACCAACCAGATATCGTCTGGATCCTCTAGCTGGCTCGTGAGCTGATTCTCTTCGGTGATCGCATATCCGGCCTCATCGTATAGAAACGTCTCATGTCGGACCTCATAGTGCGACTGTGGTTCGTCTGTCCACATAGTCCGCTCACGAGCAGCAGCGAGCAACTGCCTACCCTCTACAGAGGTGACTCGCACGGCCTCGGGAAGCGAGGGCCACCGGTCGGTCAGCTGTTGTGCGGGTTCCTCATCGAGATCGTAGATCATCAGGCACTCGTCGACTGCGGGATCTTTGTCAGGCTTCGAAAGCAGTGTTGCTGCCGCTGATCCCTTTGCTACCGCAGCATAGAACGTTGAGGCCTCGACGAGAAAATGGACGACGTGGAGAAGTGTCGACTCATCTGTTGGGCAGTACTGCTCGTCTTCGGACCTATCCAGATGATAGGTGAGACAGAACTCGCACTTCGTTTGGGTGGCGGAGATTGAGCTTCCACAGGAAGCACATTCACTCTTAGTTGGAGCGATCTCGTCTGGGTAGTCACTGAGTGTTTCAGCAGTAGAATCGTCGACCCTATTGTCGACACGCTTTGCCAGTTCAGCATCTGGAGTCGACATAGCTTCGCCAAGGGGTCGGAGTTCTTCAAAATCAGAATAGTGATCATCCATGTCTCGACGATTCTTCCTCCGTGATGTCGTATAAACCAGAGGGTCAGATGATGACTACACTAATCAAAGCCACTATATTCAGAACCCAGTTCACTAATGGACACTATTATGAATCTAACATAAGTTAAACAATATATGTTGCGCCGGAAAATCCTCAAACACAGTGGTGCTCTGCTCACGGCAGGTCTGGCTGGGTGTCTGGGGGTGTCAGCTATTGTTGCTGACAAAATCGGATTGATTGGCCCAGTTATACGGTCATCTGCGTCCACAATTTCTGGAAACGTTGCAATGACGGGTCAACCGACCGTTGAGGATGGAGTCCCCGCAGCATGGGGCGCGATTGCAAACACACCGGAAGAAGCACGAAAACTCATTGATTGGAGTGCACTGATCAATGATCCAGACGGGTCTGTCGAAGGCTTTCCGGAGTTCACCGACTTCGATGCAGAAAATGAGTTTGTAACGGTGATCGTTGGGGTTCTCCCATATGGTGAGGGCATCACTGGGTTGCACGAAGAGAAATCTGATGCACACTTTGAGGGTACAACGGTTCGATACGAGGTCACGAACTATCAGGCAATCACTTCTAATTCAGATGGAACTCAAGAGACAGAGTCTGAAGAAGATGATCCAACGTATCATTACGACTATTCTATGACTCTCTGGGACCGAAATGGCTTCCCAGAGCCAGACACTATTGAAGTCAATTACCACGAAACCAATCCCACATAGAGGTGATTGAGCTGTCGACAACAGAAACAAACCTAGCGTGGAATCAAAGGTAGAAAGTACACCCTTACGCTTGAAAGCTGATTATGCCAGCAATACAATCGGGCTAGCGACCTTCTTTGTAGATGGGTCAGATCGAGGTTTCATTTATCGTATTTTGATGTGAGCCAACCGTTCTCGGCGTTACATTTGCAGCATCGGCGACTTCCCGTTGTGTGAGCAGCTGGCCACATTCCTGACCTGCCTTGTAGAGACACGCTGCGGCGAACCCAGATGGCCGGACACCCACCGTCTTGTCGACTGTCTCCGAGTGTTCGGCCAACCGTTGGGCTCGATGTCGAACCTGATCCGAAACGCCGAGTTTGGATGCAAGTCGTGGAACGAACCCACTGGGACGAATAGGTTGGGTGGGCAGTCCGAGTTCCTGGTTCAATACTTTGTACGCATTCATCACGCGCTGCTGATTCACTCGGGCCAACGCTGCGATCTCCTCGATTGTTCGTCCGATCCCGTTACACCGGCAAGCACTATACACACTGCCTGCGGCTATCGCCTCGATTGAACGGCCGCGAAGGAGATCCTCGTTTTGAGCACTTCGGAAGAGCTGGCAGGCTTGATTTCGGATCGACTCAGAAAGTCCAAGGGCGCTGGCGATTCGACGGACCTCACCGAGTCCGTGGGCAAGGTTCCGCTCTGCTTTCGAGCCGAATCGACCACGACTGTGCTCCCGGCGCATCCTGGAGAGTCGACCGCGCTTCGATCCAGCGAGTTGGTTGCCGTTTCCATCTCTCCATCGGCCAATCTCAGTCGACAAGCCGTTGTCGTGACGAGCCACCGTCCGTGGTGGTCCCACTCGCTTTTGTGAGTCTGCGTGATCGGTGGGGTTTCGCCAGTCTGGTCCATGGTCAATCGGCTGTTCGTCGATAATGAGACCACAGTCCTCACAGGCAGTTTCAATGCTGTTTGTCCGTACCTGACCACCGCATTCAGCGCAGGTGGGAGTTCGGTCACTCGATACATCTTCATCGAACGTCTGTCCGTAGATTTCTCTCGTAGCCATCGGAAACACGCGACGTGCTTTCTGCACACCCCGCACCCCTCAGGGGGTAACAAAATACGCGGGGCGGTCTACTCGGGGAGTTCGCGTCGACCTGTCTTCACACACTCCCAACACGGGAAGTCGTCAGTGAGATACTGGCAGTCACATTCTTCGACCTCTGTGTCGTCTTCTGGTTTGAGTGGTGTCGTTTCAGTGGTCACCCCACCGTCTGCGACCAGCTGCATCTGCGTGGCGACATCCAAGATTGGTGGTCGGATCGCAATTGCCGTTCGGTGCTTACACGGGCCGTCAAATCGCTTGTCAGCAGGGCATTCGCAGGTCGTTGGTATCCCTTCGAGGATGGTGACACGGTATTCGTGATCCGCAGGGTTGAGATGGCTCTCATTACGAATGAGGACATCACCGTCGTACAGCGAGAACGCGAAGGCTTCGTACTGGGCTCGTTTGAGGACGCGATTCGTTGGACTGAGTCTCTCAAGTGCGGTTTGAGTCATTTGGGATGGGACACTCATGATGAGTGTCCGCACCCCTTGGGGCACGAAAAAATTCTCTGGCGGTAGATAAATCGTGGTCGACGATCCGTGCTGGGAGACCCACACGCCCACACACGGGACACTCCAACAGGTCTGGTCCCGAGAGGTCCTCAACCAGTGTGATCGCTGTCTCGATATGCTCACGCGTAGCAGCGTCGACGGCACTGGTTGCGGCGACGGACAACCGATCACGCAGTTCGTCGACGGGTCCTAGTGGGTGCTATTCTGATGTTCTTGCACGATTCCGTCGATATATGGCTCAACGATTGCACGGAGACCATTGAGTTCTTGGATAGTACGACGAATTGAGTCCGCTGGATGTTCCGTATCGAACGGAACTGATTTTGCGAGATACGCGTAGCTACCATCAACGACTTCCCAGTCGGCGTCTTCTAATGCTTCCCAGTCTTCCTGACCTAGTTTCTCGCTGAACTCTTCTCTTATTTGCTGATTTCCTGAATTTTCGATATCGAGGCGGAGCCGAATTTCTGGATGATCGCGGTTGAGATGGACATGGGGTTCATATTCGATTCGGACATTACCCGCCACGTTCTCCCAGTTTATTTTGGCGAAGTTGATGTACGTCTTCGGTCGATTGTTTACTGTCCAGTCTTTTTTGGGGCCGTCTAGTGCATCGAGAAAAGCCGTCTGAAGGTGATTGAAAATCTTGGCTTTATCGTTTTTGTAGGCCTTAACGAGTCGATCAATCGTATCGGAGTATTCGGTGTACAGTTTCGTCTCTTCTGAGATGGTGGTGAAATCGTCCATATTGAGTGTCTGTCTTATTGTGTCGAGGTAATCAGCGAGCTGGGCGTGACTTTTCGATGGATATTGGCCATGACTTGTCGTCAGTACATCTTCGAGATAGGGGACGATGTGCTCCCATGATACATCGACGAATGTCTCAGATGTCGATGCACCTGCACTTCGGGGGGCGAGGTAAACGTACTCACTCGTCCCATCGTGTCGGCTCACGTTGAGGTCGCCCAGCTTTGAGGCCTGGGCATATCGTTTTGTTTGAGTTCTCGTTTCAGCTGCAGCGACTTTCAACTCGATAACGACGTACCAGGCATCTTTGCTCCACAAGAAGATATCAAAAGGCCCCTTGCCGGTAGGAACCTGCGATTGAACCTTGACCTCTCCGAGCTTGGACTGTTGAAGTGGAAGCACAGTCTCCTCGTGTTCAGCAAGTGCTTGTAGGAATACTCTAAGAACATCTGTTCCGAATCCATGAGGGTTTTCGGGGTCAAGAAAATAGACAAGCAGGTTCTCCCAGTATCGTTCGCGTTTGGCTTCCCCAAGAATGTCTAATGTGGTTGCTGGTGGTCGGTTAACATCAGCCAGTCGCTCCTCAATTTCTTGCAGGTGGGCCTCTATTGTGGTCTCAGGCACAGTGTTGTCGAATACTGTAACATACAAAGTACTGGGGCTGTAGGCAGAGAACGACTGAATCGCTTTGCCATCTATTTCTGAGGGGTTCACAGAGCCTGCAAATCGTCGTCTGGATATCGTGCAGTCGACTCAGGTGACCCACGCCGGCAATCGTGGTCGAGATTCCGCTCTGGCAGCCCCGTGCACCCATACACTAGACACTCCAGCAATTCGGGCCCAGAGAGTTCATTGATCAAAGCAATCGCTTGGTCGACCTGCTGTCGCCCTTCCTTATCAACGACCTGCCTCAAGACACTCGCCAGACAGTCACGGAGTTTGTCGACGGATGTCATCGGGGATTCCGTTGAAAATAGAGTGATTGGTTACTCTGCAACGTGTCGGTACACTCGCCGAATGGTTGGCCAGCCTGCATCCTCATTCTCCACGAGTAGAGATGTCTGGAGGCCAATGTAGAATACTACCCCCATGAGTGCGAACGCAAGGAGTGCCATTAGATCCCAGTTCAACGTAACCTCGAATATGCCATCAGTGACTGCAAGTCCACTCAGCCACTCAAGAACATAGAGACTGGCGAATGTGACGGCGTACAACATTGCGAACGTCGACAAACGGTTGATTCGAACGATAGTCTGAGCCAGCGAATCGTTACTATCAGATCCGGCGGGCTCGATATCATTTGGGACTGGCCACCGGGATCGTGGATCGTTGAGCCAGTAGATTTTGGTCTGCTTTCCGGCTTCTGCGCTCAACAAGATGCCTCGGTCGACGAGTGAATTTAATCGGTTTCGAGTCGCCTCACCGCTAAGTCCAGTCACCTCTGCGACGGCCGATTTAGAGAGGAACGGTTTTTTCGCCTGTACGAAACACTTCAGGAATGCCTGATCGGGAACTTCGACGTCTTTCATGTCGACTAAGAGATCTTGTTCTATGAACTCGGGGAGTTCTGTATCGGTCATATGTCATTCTTCACCAGAACTGATATAATATTAAATATCTCTTTGAGTGGTCGGCTGCCAACCCTGGCTTGGCGGTTCCCAACCGGCCACTGAGCGACGGGTATAGTTGTTAAAACGGTGATGTAGGGTGTATATGAAACTCACCGAAATTCACCAGCGAATCGAAGCGAGCACCCACAAACCATGGCAGATATATTTCCTCACCGTAGCCGTTGGCTCCGGGCTTGGGCTCTACCTCGACAGTACAATCGTAACCTCGGCGTTTCGATTGATCGAGGGAATATTTTCAGGATGGAGCTGGATCGTGATGCTCGGAATCCAGGGTGTGCTGATTGGGTTTGTAGCCGAAATACTCTACGAGCAGGGCGACGGGTATGCCAAGTCTGGGAGCTACCGGTTTGGATCGAAAGATCGGATTCTCGTGTTCCGGATCGGTGTGATGACCGTGGTTTCGGGACTTATTACGAAAGTTGTGCCTGTTGTTGTGGAAAGCATGACTGAGTTCCTGGTCGTCCAGACTACAGGCGCGGTGATTGCCTTGGGAATTCTGTTAGTCCATACCGGATCACGGGATTGGAATTCCGGTACTGAGTGGCCGGCAATTGTCGCAGGGGTTATATTGGCGGTTGTGCCGAGTGTATTTTGAGGATTAAATCTCACAAGAGTAATCCACTGCAGCCAGAACTGCTATTATTAGACCTGCTCCCGAGTGATCGGGTGCAATAGACCTTCTCACTACAAACTAATTAAACATAGCTCACACATCTGTCTTGGCGCTATTTGCTCAAAGCTTTATCACCGCATCCAGTGTAATTTCACGCAGTCCCGATTTGTATGGTAGAGCCCGATATCGAAGATCTCGCTGAAGAAACCAGAAAGGAACTTGAAGAGCGCGATATAGATGTTTCTAATCCTCTTGAACCATCCGACGAACCTCTATTCGACGTTGGTGAATTCCTTATTGATAACTACCAACTATTCGCTGTAATGGGTGTCTTCGGAGCTATTTCGATATATTTGACCACATTTAGATTAAACTTTCAAGGAGTAGATGAAAATTACATTAATGTAGGCGTTGTAGCCAGCCTTTCAATATTCCTTCTCGTTGCCATCCAGATCCTGAAACGGGTGTATGAAGATGCAGAATTTTCGAAACTCCATTTTACAGACTCTACTGGGTATCGTCACTTCGAACTCGTTCTTTTTTCAACATCTTTGATACTCCTCACTGCAGTAATTTCTTATATCACCTTATCACTCCCCCGGGCACTCACCTTGCTCCTATCTCTTTTATCAGCTGTAGCCGGCTGGCAGTTTTTTGGAGTTATAATGGACCGAATTCCGACACGGGATTATACGAATGGTCATCCGATTCAAACCTTCATCAGCACGTTCCTGAGTTACATATTCCGGCTAGCAGTAGTCTCGATTGTAGGATCTATTCTTTTGATTCTCTTTCTCGCGTTTATAGTGGTGGACTACGGTTCCGCTAATATTCCGTTATTCTTGTATGAGTATATATTCGTCAAAGGTCAGGGCCTTCTACCGCTCACACTTTCTTTCCTCATTGGTTTTGGGATCGCTTCGACGTTAAGTTTATTTTCTATTTATAGCCTTTACAATGATCTCAAAAATCTGGGAGATTGATATCGAAATAAAATTTCAAAAATACTCTCTAATCGTGATTAGTAGAACTGATGTTTCTGTTATTTTAAATATCTTAATTAACTGGATCGAGACCATCACCAATTTACGGAACTGGTTGGTCCAGCCACGGACCAAGATCGGTAAGCTCACCTTCGACCAAGGGACGAACCAACCACGCGCCTTCGTCGACCCTCCCTCTGAAGGACCGACCGTAGACGCGTAGACTACGATGGTGATGACTTAACCAACAGAGACCGTACGCAGAGTTCTGTGTTGGTTAACCTGTCACAGTTCTCTTTGCTCTCGTCGTCTCTATCCCTTCTCAGTAATCACCAAGCCGGGTCTGCCGGTCCATTTCGGCAAGTACACGTTCTTCGCATTCCGTTCTTTTTTTGTCGACCATTCTTTTGATTCGCCAATCAACCCACTTGTCTTCTAATACTTGCTCAAGATCGTCTTTGGCCGTATAATTAGATACGATCTTGAAATCTGCACGATCATCATCCCAGTCACTCAGGAAGTTGATTCGCTTCCCTGCCTCTATGAGATCGTCGACAATCCCCTGAATTCTCTCTTCAGAGTAATTTAATGCACTATTAGAAACGTAATCTACGACGTCCCCGCGGTCGACACATGGGTATCGATCTTCCACTCGCCGGGACTGTACAACCACACGAAGTCGGTCGACGATAATCGATGTTGGTAGGACATCTGCTTGTCCGAAGCTTGTTGTAATCCTATCTAATTCTCCGTTTAACGACGACACGTCGTGTGAGTATCGCCGATCAAGCTCTTCAAGCATCGCGTCTGGTTCCTCAGCTTCCAGGTTATCCGGGAAAGAAGAGGGCCTCACATGACGAATACCTAGTGTATCTGAGTGTGCGTCTACAACCCACGTGATAAATTCAGCGCCGGTCTCAATGATTTCTTTAGCGATCTTGTCGCCATGATTAATGTACGTCGCGATCACAAATTCCATGTGGTTAATTTCGCTGCCAAGGTACTCTTTTTCGATATACTCTTTTTTGTCCTTGGCTACCTTCTTGCGTTCTTGGAGTTGATTCACTACAGTTTGTGCGTTGGACGGTATCGACGATTTTGCTTCACCAAATATCACGCTTCCATCGAGATTCCAAAGTAAAAAATCGAAGTTCGGAACGTCCAACTCCTCAAGCGGTTCTGCGGTGATGAATTTGTAGTCAGCAGGATTTCCCTGTGCGAATGGGAAGATTGAGTAACTGATTAGTTTGCGATGATTGCGTTGAACATCAATTTCATCGCGAAGATTCTCTCGTTTTGCTTGCTCCGAGAATTTCTGGAGCTTGTTTTTGACGCACTTCCCGTACAACCCACGGTATTTTGTCTTTTGACCCTCCGGTACCGATTCAGGAGGATCTACGTTTGTCATATTAAGCTGCGGTCTGAGATTCGTAGAGCTTCATCTTCGCCCCACCATCCAGCATTTGAATCACAGCCAGATAGAACTCAACGAGAGAGGGAAACGAACAATTGTGTTTCGGGACGATTCGCATCGATTCTTCAGTTGCACTGACGTTGAACAGTGACCCTCTGTTTTCGTCGGTTACCTGCGCAGAAAAATCGAGTGATCCAGCTTGTTTTGTGACATCGCTAAAACTGAAGTTTAGGTCATCACTTTCCTTCGTACCGTTGATGAAACTCTCCGCCTGCATCAACGTCACTGGGTGATCAAAATCTATCTCACCAGAACTGACGTCCGGCACTTGGATTTTCAAGTTTCCCGGCTCCACCTCCCGTTTCTCGAATTTGATCTGGTTGGCTACATCAAGCAACTCGAGAACATTCACGACGACCTCATTTAGCAGGTCAAACAGGATATTGAAGCTCTCTTGGTTGACAGTCTCCAAGGTGAACTTGCCAGAGGTGTCGATTCTGATCGATACGTTCTCGTGTTCGTACTGGATGCGAGTTGGGACAACACCGTACTCATTGCGGAAATCTTCAAGCCGGTCTCGACCGTCGATGCCTTTGTATTCGATCTCACGTTCGACGTCCGGCCGAGTACGAGCGTCCGCAAGACTTGGTACCCGCTTCGATTTGAACTCAGATATTTGCATATTCTCATACGTACTAAGGACAATTTCGTTCATCGTTTGGAAGTCCTCAGTCATAATCGGCATTGGAGACAGGCAGTCACTGTGCTCTGAAACTGGACGCAGGGCTTGGCGAATAGCCTCCTCTGTTTCAGCTGTGAGGACCATCTGAAGATCGTCTTTGTATTCGCCGACGTAGAATTTGGCTGGTTGCTCAGCACCCTTTCTGTTTCTGTACTCACCGACAAACTTCGTGATCTCTCCGAAGTCCTCGGTTTCGTAGTGTTCATCAAGGTAGTCCCGCCAGCCGTCATCAGAGAGATAAAGAAATGCTTTGATACGTTGTCCGTGGTACCCTTTTAGCACAGGCTCAGGCGAGTCAAAGATGACTCGACAGAATTCTTTGAGCGTATATTTTTCTTTAGGGATGTGCATTGGGTGCCTCAGGCGGTGGTCTTCATTATAAGTATAATATTGTGACGTATAGTAGTTCCCCATTTTGATCAAAGTGAAATTGCCTGGTTAGAATCGTTGGATGGATTTTACCGAGTCGACTCTATTAGGATTGATTCGCACAGAGAGAATCACGGAAACAGGAATCTGTTCAAGTAGATATGGCTCCTCTTAGTTCTGAGTCTGGCGGTGGTTTCAAGATAGTGAACTGATTTGATATCGGTGACTGTGCCATTTCGAGCCCTCGTCGACGGCCAAATTGTCACCCCTTCACAGGTTGGGGATAATCAGATAGTCAAGTGTCCGGACTGTGGTGGCGATCTCTATCCAAGAGACGGCGATTTCCGGGCCCGGCATTTTTGTCATGCTGTCGACAGGGACGCTGATTCCTGCTCAACGGCCCTTGGCGGTGAATCTGAGACACATGCACGATCTGTGGCGCTAGCGGTTGCCGAACTCGCTGATCGGTTCCCAGATGCTGATCGGGTCGGAGCCGAGATCTCCATCAACGTCACGGGAACAAATACTATCCCTGATACCCGGCGAGCCGATGCACTCGTTGAATTTCAGGACGTAAATCCATACTTCGGGCAGGGGCTTGTCGTTGAAATTCAGCACAAACATCACAGTAAGGATATCCAAGGGACAACTCATGACTACCTCTCGGCTGATTTCTCCGTGGTCTGGTTGACACCTGACGATTTTGACGACAATATTTTAGACTCCACTGTCATCGACGAGGCGTTTCAGGATGACAACCAGCGAGCCTACAACGCTCCAGCGTACGACCCCTGGGAGTTCGAAAAACGAGTCGATGTGGAATTGGATTGGGAACTGTTGTCTTCGGGGTGTGCTAATTACGACGAAACAGGAGATCACCGCTGGGAGAGAATACCCGGGTATGCACATCCGAATGGGTATGAATATGAGTTCTGTCCCTACTGTGGAAGTCGACGGCGGTACGGTAATCAGATTGGGCGATTCGTCTATGATAATGAGGGGATACTCGCTCCAGAAATCCCAGTTTCCGAACTCCGGGATGCGGTGATCCCGTATCCGGATGTTGCTGATGATTTCGATGAATGGATAACTGAAGTCGACTGGGAGAATGCATTTGAAAGATGCTTGGCCTCGAAGCCATCCATTGAGCCTTGTCGGGGTCCGCTGGGGATTCACGAGTGGGATCAAAAAGAAGTGATCGAACGGAGAAGTTTCGACGATCGCGTTAGTGTTGTTCTATGGGTCTGTCAACACTGCCCAGTACACCTACTCACCAATTTTGAACCTAATGGGGAAGCGGTTCCATACATCTTATTTGGGAAAGAACCCGACCCGGAGTGGGGACTCTCGCACCTAAGTGGAAACCCTAGGTCGTGCCAATTTCGCGCTCACAAGGATGCCCAAGATTGGGACTACTGTTCGGCCTGTCTCCAACTGGATCCGTAAGAACAATTACTTCAATTTTATATGAATTGTAATATTCCCATTCAATTACCAGAGTTTATACATGAGGAATAGAATTCTACATTAATGTGTAACTTTCAATTCATCCCAGATATAGGTAAACGGGCGATATTTGATTGAATTCGGTATATACTGGACTGTTTTTAATCAACCGATTTTTCAACTATGATGGGATCTCTCGAAGATCGAAATATAACTATTCAGAAAACAGTTGTACTAACTATCATCTTCTCTGTCCTTGGACTTCTCGCGGTAGGTCTACTTTTGATCACTATAGGTTTACTTACGGGTTCAATGGTTGATTCCATATTCCCGAATGCAACACCGAGTGAGGAAGCAAACATTTCACTTTCTCTTCTTGCCATGTTTCTGAATAGCGCTCTGACAGGAGGTTTGATCTGGATATACCTTCGTCAGATAGGAGTTATGGAAGAACAAACATCTATCAGTGAAGAACAGACTTCTATCCAAGAACGACAGCAGGAGATAATGGAAGCTGAGTACATTCCTGCTGTCGATATAACGGTGTCTGAGGTTTCTACCGATTCCATCACAATTGCCTGTTCAAATCAAGGAACAGGCCTCGCCAAACAATTTGAGATTGATGTGAAGTTCTACATTGGTAAAGAAGCGGTGGAAGGGCCAGCTGACTACGACATGGGCGTAGAGGTTGAGCCGTTAGTTGAGAGGGTTTTTGAGACCACTAAACAAGATACACCAGTAGGCGACATAATATATCGTGCTAACTACAAAGGTAGTGCTACCACTCCAAAACGGGTTACCGCTGAAGGAGATCTGCCGCAAACGCGTACCGAGGAAATTTTGCGAGAAAGTGAGAGTCAAGATTTGGAATTCTCCCTCTATTTTGAGCGCCACGTAGATCCGGTCGATCATCACTGGAAGAGATGTTCTTTTAGTGATGGAATTGAAGAATTACAAAACCAAGGGGCTAAAACGCTAGGATTCCGGATCAGTATCTCTTATCAGGATATATTCGATAATAAGGTGGATTCTAGAACCTTGGCTACGGGATGGACTGACATTCAAAATGGATGTAGCATGGAACAAATGTTAGAGAATTCAGAAAAGAGAACTATCATCACACATAGACAGCCCTCATTCGGTGACGGAGGCGGTATTTCCCTCCGAAATAGTGAAAAAGTTTACCGTACCGCGCATCGCGATTATTTATAATCAAATTTCAAAGGTAGTCTCGACTTTGATTCGCGCGTCGACCCACGCTGGCAGTCGTGATCCATGATCCGCTCTGGTGGCTCATCCGACCACACAGTACCCATTTGAGCCACTTCCACGTCGAAACCCATTGACTCAGGCGATACGGTTATTGTTTATCCCCGAAAATAAATCTATGAATGGAAACACCCTCCAGCCATTGGGTCACTATCTTCGCTACCCTGCTCATACTTACTTCAACACTACCTTTGATTTCTATACCCGCTACAGCGACCACCCAAGACACAATTGAGTGTCACTCACCCCGTCCGGACATCCCGATTGGCCACTCGTGGTCTGTCGACGAAGACGACGCAAATGTGAATGCCACGATTCGACAGATCAACGGCTCTCAAATCCAATACACATACCACGATCTTGAGCCATCAGACGCACCATATGGACCGTTCTTTCCTACATGGATGGTTGACGCGGGAATTCGTGTCGACTCAGCCCAGGGATTTGATGTCCACCGGAGGCCCAATAGCATCTCCTTGACGTGGAATACCTCGGTCACAAATCCCAGTTTCACTCTAACGACGACTCGACAGCGTAGCGCCGGTGTTGAGGATGCCGGATTTGCAATCCAGCCCGAGTGGGCATTCGTTCCCTATCCCAATACTGCAAAGACCAATTACTCACTGCAAACTTCACAGCAAGGGTACACTGGAGATCAGTTTGCACTCCTCGGTCGGTACGACAAGTACCAACGTGAAATTGGCTGTCACGACATAGAACTCATCATCCCCTCAGCTCTGGATACCAAGGAATCACCATCGGAAATCGCAGACTCTCTGGAGACGGCTGGAAGAGAGATAGACGCTGGCTGGTACTATGACACGGTTCGTGTATTTGGCGTTGGTCCACCGGTGCGTCGTGGCGGTCGGGCATATAACCACGAAGTCTGGGCCAACGTCGACGCCAGCTTCGAACCAGAACACGTCGAACGAGGGAGCTTACGTTACCCCCCACGGAACGTACTCGCCAATACGTGGCTCCATGAATACGTACATACGCGTCAGCGGTGGATCACGAATACGACTGTAGAGTTGAATGCCTCTTGGCTCACAGAAGCCTCTGCGACCTATTATTCGATTGCTGAAACCGAACGTCAGGGCCGCATGATCGCCTGCAACGAGACAGCCTACTGGACTCGTCTGAACAAGTCTCTTACATTCGGTGAGAATTCAATGGAGCTAACGGAGCGGGAGAGCTATCAATCTCGGTCTGGCGACTATACATACGGTGCCTCCGTTCTTGCAGCGCTGGATGCTAAGCTTCGAGAAGAGACCAACGGAGAAAGATCGCTCGAGGACGTCCTCTCTCAATTGAACCAGCAAGAGCAAGTCACACACGCTTCATTCCGGGATACGGTGGTCGACGTCGGTGGCCAACAGATGGGGCCTTGGGTAGATCGCTATGTGGCTGGGGGTGCAGTGCCACCTTCGCCGCCTGCAGAGAAGTGGGACTGCCGATGGGACCTACTCACGCAAACACAGGACGGGCAGGCACTTGGTATAATGTTCGTCTTCGTGCTCGTAAACGTAGGTATTGTAGCAGCGGAGCGAATATATAACCGAGATCGATAGACTCCCTTTGATTACGTGCTACGTCACTAGCCCGAATTCCGCCTCTTAGTACGCCTTTCGTGGACCGCGTTGGTCTCTTGACTACGTCTATTGGCTGCTCAGTGATTCACCAACTAAGATTGAGCCTGAAATCAATTCAATAATTCAGGTTGTGGAATTAGTCGATTCTGGTTAGTTTTTTGTCGCTGTGATTGAGTGATTACTCAAACACTCATCCGATGGCCTCAGACTACTACGAACTGCTTGGTGTATCTGCTTCGGCCGACCTGTCGACGATCAGGGCCGCCTATCGATCGAAGGTCAAAGAATACCACCCAGACACCAGCGAGTATCTCGACTCAGAGGCACTTTTCAAACAGACAAAGGCAGCCTACGACGTGTTGAACCACCGCGAAAAGCGCGCCACATACGACCAGCTCGGCCATGATACGTATGTCGACCGCCGCGGAGGATATACGACCGCTGAGTTGAAACAGACGACCGAGACGAATATTCAGGCTGTCGACGACCAGACGACACACTCCGAACGACAGTGGCAAAAACAACAGCAGGACCGACTTGACCGGCAGCAAACTTCCGCCGAAAGTGGCTCACTGTTCAGCCGGTTCGGTTCGTATGTGATCGACGGTCGGACGCCGGACACTGATGGGACCTGGCCGGCGATGTTGCGAGTACTGATCTATTTGCTGGGTGTCGTAGTGTTCATGCTACCATTCACAGTAGTCTACGGTGATCTCGATGGTGTGATGGATTCATTCCTTCTCTTTACTGGCATTTTGTTGGGCACACGGCTTCTGTATTTGATCGGTTTTGAGTACCTTCGGACCGACTATATCAAAATCGACAGGAACCCAGAACCGGATGCCTACGCGATACCGTATGCGATTGGACTTGGACTGGTGGCTCTATTTTCAATCCCGTTGTTACTCTTACAAACACTCGAAGTAGCGGGTCTATCGAGTAATTTCATTACTATTGTGAGTTCGCTTGCATCCCTCATTGGAGCGGTAGCATTACTGATTGGCTTGTTGTGGATTGTTCTCTCGGTCGGCTTTGGTGTCGCAGACGACTATTACAATCTCCAGTATGACGTGAACCCGATTGTATGGAATTTCGCTGTCCAAGCTCCTATTTTGATTGCAGCGGGACTGCTTACGAGTATTCCGGGTTTCGCTATTGGATTAGCAATGATTGGTCCCTTCCTGGTCGGTGGAGCGTATTTGCTATTGTACCATCGCGAGATCTTGAGTGAGTTCCGGTGGCGGATTCGGAACCGTCGACTCTCTTCGAATAAATAGGGATCCGTGTTGCCGTCACATCGACTCCTGCTATCTCGTTAACCCACTCGGCAGTCGTGGTCGACGATCCGCTCTGGAAGGCCCATCCGCCCACAGACGGGACACTCCAGCAACTCTGGTCCCGACAGCTCGTCGACCAATGCGAGAGCCGTCTCGATATGATCTCGCGTTTCATTGTCGACCGCACATTGAGCGGCTACAGTGAGTTGACTGCGAAGTTCGTCGACAGGAGTACTCATTGGAGACACTCCGAGCCGTGATAGGTGAACTGCTTGCGGAGGGTGAGTGCTTGAACAATACAGTAACAACAGAGAATATTCATTGCGTTCAAAATACACGACGTGAGCGCGAATACGTCATATTGGTCTCGATTCAGAACACGGTTCGTCGGCCTCGGTCTTCCAACTATTAATTGAGTCATTGTAGGACAGGACACTCATTCTGAGTCCCGCACCCTTCGGGGCACAAAAAAACTCTCTGGAATAGAGTACCATTCATATCCACTGATCGACGTCGACCACATCCTATCTTCCGAGCAAAACCCCGTACAAACACAGCTCTTTTTACGAGCTTTTCGGATGCGATCTCGAAGCCGTTTCTCGCAGTGGAAGCATCTTAACCAACTACGAACGTTTACCCACGATTTTGTAGGTTAAGATCCGGGTTTATTCTAGGACCAAGAGAGTACATTTCGTCTGCTTTGGACACCTTCGACACACACCCCCATCCTGATGGCTCTGTTGAAATACCCAAATAATGATAGGTTTCAGCAGCCGTGCTGAATACTGGGCGCGTATCTCGCACAAGAGAAGCGTCAGATTCGGCTGGTGCCAATCGCTCAATACAGGGAGCCAACTTAACATAGCAACCGAACAAGACCTACATCATGGACGAGCGATTCTACGACGCGTATCAGCGGATCTGGGAGCCACCAGGGACCGACGAAGTACGTGTCCAAATGGGTCAGGAATCTGCATTCAAAACAAACCTCTATAACGCCATCCGAGATCTCGGTCTCGACAGAGACCACCACCAAATCACGAATAGAGGTCTATCCCGGAAATTTCACGAAGGGCTCATCGAGATAGCCGAAACGCAGGGGATAGACCTCACCGAAGACGAGTTGAGCGATCACTTTCAGACTAAGAAGAACGAGATTTTCTCGAATTGGTTAGGAGCGCCACCGGACACATACCTGTTTGTCTTTCCGATAATGATACGGAGCAAGCATTTCCCAGATGAAGTCGAGCTCTATGAGTCGAAAGTAGAGCAAATCGACAATAGCCAATGGGAAAATTATCTCACGGGGGCGAAAAATGACGATGATTCGAACTTCGATTCCTTCTTGGATGAACTCCCGAACGACTATTCCGACCATCCGTTGGAACGTCGTGAGTGGACCTATTTGAAGGTCGAAATTGAAGCCCGAGACGAGTTCTATGCCCTACAAAGGGTCTCTGAACTCGTCGAAACATGCTTCGCTGAAATAAACTTCTTCGATAAACTCTGGTCAGCAGGTATGCCGCAACCAGCGAACTCAGACCGGGTTCCGTACGAAAAATGGACTAGGCATCAAGAACCACCGTTCTACATCATATTCCAAGACGGAGATTTTGTTACGTATAGCCCGATAGATTTGGACTATCGACGGTCGATAGGTCGGTTCCATTTCAACCACGCAGACGACATCGACGAAATCAGCGACATTCCGACGTTTGACTACGACGCTGACAAGGAAACCTATGAGGGATATATTGTCAGTGCCCTACTTGCGTACCAAGACGGGATAACCGAACGGTCTGTTCGGCAATCCTTCTTCAGTTTCTGGAGGGGCATCGAGATCCTCTCGAATACCAGCGACTATTCGAACGCCAGCGACTTCGACAAGATGGTTGACCGTGGTGAATTCGCGTTTGCTTATCACCATGACGGGGACAACTCACTTCGTCCCGAATTGAAACGCGCCATCGAAGAGATCGAGGAAAAACGCCACGAACTCGTTCATGAAGGGCTGAAGACCGAGGTTCATCGAGGTCACCGAAATGGGGCGAAATTACTGCTAGACGGGTTGTTACTCCTATATATCGACAAATATGGACAGTGGGATATCGATGATATGAGGTCGTTTCTCAAACACGGCGTCGAATATCAAGAGAAGATACAGTTCGTCACAACGTTGCTATCGGACCTCTCGTAGCGGTTCCAGGTTTAGCGCGCTCATTTTGCAGGTCTACCTAACGACTGTTTCAGTTGAGTCCGACTGAATCGAACGTATTGCCGTGCTGCACTCATCCTCTATATTCAGCATACTTTATTGTCGGATGAAGGGAGTTCAAATGACTCGTTTCTTCTCAATTTAAATTGAAAGAGCTACTCGCCAGTTGGGCCAGAAGGACCTGTTTCTCGCCAGAGATCAAGTTATAATTGTGACAGTCTAGTTAGCCTCTTTTTCCATTTTGGAAGTGCTGCTGGTGTTTTCTTTTTTCCCATCTTTCGGTTCTTTTTTATATTCAAGAGGGTACGGTGGGTCGAATCCCAGTATTGAATCTCTGTTTGAGATGCTATCTGGAAGAACGAAAAAGAGCGTAATAAACACCAGAAGGATACTCAATAGCACTCCTAGTAGCCAAATTGGTGAGACCGTGGTCCCTACCAACAGTCTATATGCTACCAACGACATGATAATGACGCTGAGTAGCAGGGAAAATTTTCCAACCATTAGTATCCGGTCCAGAGAAAATATGATCCTATCGTTATGCTCAATCCTACTCCTGTAATCCTGAAGACGGGTGTTCAGATGTTCCGGAAGCGATCTCTCCGAGGAAACTGTTTTGTGTAGGTCACTTGGATTGGTAATGTTACGCGTATTATAAGCTTCATATCCGCCTGCTGTGATATTGGCTATAATCGTTGTGAGTAAACCTATAAAACCAGCTACTGTAGCGTATTGTATTGACAAACATAACGGCGCACCATACATACAGTTATTTGATACAATTGCGTTCCCGAGTTGAGTAAGCGTAGTTGGATCTAAAGCGCCTAGCACTGCAAAAGGTACTCCTATAAGAACCAAAATCAGCCGCAAATAACGTGCTCCCTCCTCAGAGAAGGCTTTGATTGTTTCTTGCTGTGTACTTAGGCGCTGTTTGGCGTTTTCGTACTCAAGCTTTAGCACTTGATCAGACAGTGAATTCTTTCTTCCGTAGCTATTACTGTCGTCTTCTAATTCTTCTTCACTCATATATTATAACCAATAAAAGAGAAGAGAGAAAAACCTAGTGCCGAGAGATATTGAGAAGATCTGCAGCGACGACGTACCGTTTAACCTAAGAGTAGATCCCGTCCGATTTTCCACCAGTTCCCGGACAGCCACATACGAGACACTCATTTGTTGAACGGTTATAGCGACCGTGCTGAATACAAGGCGCATATCTTGCACAGATAGAGAGTTCAAAGAGAGTTCGTCGAAACGGTCGATACAGAGGGTTTAATGGTCAGCTGCGGTTAATAAGATGGCCCAACTGAGAAGGCTGACGCCAATTGCCTAGCCACCTGCTGATCAACGCTGTCACCTTTCAGCACGTACACCTGCCCGTCCAAACTGGCGTCATCCATATCGTGTGTCTCGAAATTCACGAGGACATCCAGATGATCCGTGACCTCATCATCGTTCAGTTCAGGCCCCGACTCTCCCCTCACTATCACTGGTTCATTTGCGTCTTCTGGGAGCACAGCCATTTCACGCCCCACTGCATAACTCTCCACTTCGACGTGTTCAAAACGTGAAGCCTCATTTTTCATCACGAGCATCGTCAAGCCGCCCGCTTCCTTCGCTTCGCATATCTGGTCCGTCTTGTTCGTCACCGTACGCCGCACATCGCTCGTTTCCGGATCCGCCGTCACAGTCCAAAAGTCACCAACCGCAGCTGACACCGTGGGATCCGGATACGTTATCTCAACCCAAATCGGATCCGGCGTGCTCGTGATCTTACAGTCAACCTGACTGTCACCGGCTGTACCAGGGATTGTCGGCTCCACCTCTACAGTGTCGAACTCTTCACGGAGGGCGTATAGAACTTCTAACTCGGCGATTGCTTTCTCGAACTGCGCGCGGTCTAAGAGACGATCTCTGAGTTCCCCCGTCGGTTCGTTCCCCACGTCAATCACGTCAATAAGACGGTCGTAGTAATCAAGAATTCGAATTTTCCGAAGTGAGCGGTCTGCTTCCTGCTGTTCCTTCACTTCAGCGTCGTCATCATTTAGTATATATTTCGCTTCAGATTCCGAATACGGGTGAGAGAGGTACTTCGCCAGCGTATGCTCGTTGTGTTCGGTGAGTCCGTCCAACCAAGAGTCTCGTTCCTGCAGGAACTCTTCTAAGTTCGGGTACGAGGCGATATTCTGTTTAATTCGCTCGTCATCAACTTCGGCCCAGTAAATATCACCTAAGAGATCATGAGTTTTCTCCAGGAGCGTGTTCCCACCAGTGTTATCCTCCGGATCAAGCTGCTCCGCGTCAGCTATCTCCTGTAGTTCCGATCGGATAGTTCGAATCCCATCATTGAACCCTTCGCTTGGTTTTGCGGCGTCTCGAACGTAGTGAACCAGTGTTTGATCGACCGCGCGGTACCAGAACCATTCGTGTTTGCTCCGCCAAGTGTCGAATTCTTCTGCGAGGTCGTCTTCATGTCCCCGGTAGAGGTGGGGTATGAGCGACGTTAGAGGGTGAACGTCTTCGATCGGATTGTTATCGAGTGTGTCGGAAATGAACTCATGGACGGTATCGATGTCGGCGCCACCGACGGCTTGCAAGCCGTCCTTCAGGTCACCGTAGTATCCGCGAACCTCGGTTGCTATGAGGAACGCTGTTTCTAAGCACAGTTCTGGTTCGTTCGCTGCACAGTCCTCAATAATCATCGAGACGTGTGGAAGCGACTGGTAGGAGAGTGAATCAACAATGCCCTGTACTTCGGTCAGTTTCTCCGAGCACGAAAGAGAGTCGTCCATTTGGATGTCCACGACGTGCCAAACGGGGAGTTCGTCGTCAGTCATGGCTGACTGTCTGGTTGCCGGTTTGATAAATCCGGCTCCGAGAATGTGGAGACAATCCAAGAGAAGAAGAAAGCCGAAGAATACGTATGTTCTGACTGGTTCTAAAGGTCGGCTGTAATACCTAACTTACGCATGACATACGCAATCCCGACAGCAATGAGTAGAACAACAATAGCACCCAAAAAACCAAGCGGACCAAGAGATTCAATCATCGTCTGAGTATACAATAGATAGAATTATAACACTTATGTCTAGCTGGCGATCCTACGTTTTTGCGCCTTGCTGAAACCCTAAGGGAGTAATGTGTACTGGCTGGTAGATACGTCCTCTGTATTCAGCACGCCTCTCTTATCAGGTTGTGAGGGTTTCAACAGAGCCATCCAGATGTAAATACACTATCTACGGTTGATACAGACGCTCCTACAGAGAATCTCGTAGTTTCGAGAATGATCTGCCCCTCTCGAACGGAGTATTGCCGATGAAAATCTCAGAATAATCGTCGACAGTCGACAGAGGCTACGTCGACTAATTCCCCATTTCGACTTGCTTTCGAAGGATCTCTGCAACCTCGCCATATCGCTCATTCTTCTGTGGGAGGTTTTCAACAGCGGTGGCGACATCCACTGCCAACCCATACTTGTTCTCTTTGCCCCGACCTCGACCACGCTTTTTTGTCAGGATATTCGAATCCGAAAGGTCATTCAGGCGATCTCGAAAACGACGGTTCGACAGTGGTTCAATGTCCTCTACATCGCACATTTTCTTATATTGTGTGTAGATCGGCGTGGTCGCAACAGATGATTCACCCTTCGAGATATGCCACGTTGTACTCATGAGAGCCAGCATTTTCTGCTGTGGGAGTGTCTGAATTCCACTTTCGACGGCCTTCTGTTCAAGAAAATCACGTGCTGCTCGAACGTGGGCTTCAGTGACAGTCGTTTCGCCATCGTCATCAGCAAAACGGGCTGCTCGGAAAAACAGCCGAATAGCCTCACGAGCATCACCAGTATCCTGTGCGCCCAGTGCAGCTGCAAGCGGAAGTGCATCGCTCGATAGTACCTCACTTTCTAAGTGCTCGTAATCTCGGATATTATCTCGAAAGTACGTATCTCGAAATGCACCTTCTGCCCGTCGAGAAAGGATATTACGGAGTTGATTGGCATCATACGGATCAAATTTCACTTCGTCCTCACCGAGACTTGAACGTACATCAGCATCGAGGTTCTCGCGGAACTGAAGATCATTCGTAATCCCAATAATCGAAAGTCGGACACCATTTGGATTCGACCGTGGCAACTCATAGAGAATATAGTCGTCATCCCCAATAGCGTCGATCTCATCTAACACAACAATGATTGTCCCACCGATCTCCTGGAGTTCTTCGAGAACCATGTTGAGGAGAGCTTTCCGTTGGTAGCCACTCGGTAGCTCCTCGCCCGGTCCGAGTCGCTTTTCTCGAATCTCTTTGTAGAGGTGCGTCAATGCGTGGTAGGAATTATCCATTCCTTTGCAGGGAACATGGACAACGGTGAGATCCATATCAGCGTCGTCAGCGTACTCTTGGAGTTGATTCGTTTTGAGCGTGATACTCACCGTTTTACCCTGTCCTGTTTGGCCATAGACCAGAATATTCAGCGGTGTCGACCCCATTGTTGCAGGCCGCAGTGCGGAGTGAATCTGATCGAGTTCGTCAGTTCGTTCTGGGAGATCGGTTGGTTGGTAGGTTTGCTCATTTGGATTTAAGACATCCATATCTCGAAATATCGTATCGTCGTCCCCGAACGCTTTCATACACGTATACTGTACAATATTAGTATATAAAACCCCCATGTCCGGCAAGACCGTCTGTCCGTATTGACGGGGGTGCGTCCAATATGTAGCAGCTGATTATTGTTGTCGAAGTGATGAGACGACCATTGTAAGTTGTGTTACGGGGGGACGGGGGTGCGTCCGGCAAGACGGACAATTGGGAACCCCTCTCTGTGAGAGAGGCTATTGCGATAAGAACTTTTAATACATTTACTGTTTAACTAACTCCGTACTGGACCCAAATCAAGTGCTGAGTGACTACTGAGCTGAATAATAGAGTCAAAAGACACGGTCACTTCACTTATGGATGCGTTGTCGGACGCACCCCCCTCCGGGTGTAGCTCCCCTACTTGACGTTGCTGTCAAGGTCGTGGCTGCGCGCACAGCGGCGTTCTCGTGAGCAAAGCGAACGGGAACCGGTGAGACGACCGGTGAGTCTCACCGAGTGAGCACGGAGCGGTGGGTGGGGAGGTGGGGTTTGGGTCGGCTCCGGCATAGAGCAAAAAAGAAGCCCGCCTCGACCGACTACTCCCACCACCGACCGCGCTCAGGGGTATGTATAGTCGACCACCCCGTCACAGCCACCGAGACGCGTCCTTGATACCAGCTCTTCGCCGCTCCGTGAATACACACCCGCTCGCCTTCTTGCACCGACCTCGCATTCGACTTCTTCCAGACCGTGAATTTCGTTCTCCCGCTTTCATCCTCAATGAGTCCCACTTGAGCAATCGCTGGACTCGCTGGCTCCCACAACTGGACTATATGACCCTCGATGCTCACCTCTTCGCGATTGATCGCCTCCAACTTCCCGATCGGCACTACCACTCCGGGGGCCGTCTGTAATTTCTCGAAGGTCCCAACCACCGCACTCGTTAGATCCGAACCACCGATCACGGCTTCAGCCAATTGTCGACCAATCGCCGCCGTCGACCAGCCACCCAATTTGTCGGCCAACCGCATCGCCTCTCTATTCACCCCACCCAACTGCTCTGGAGTAAGCATTTCACGAGGATCAGCCCGATCTGGATGAACCATCGGATTCACACACCCCGCCCGCTTCAGGAACTCCACACGCCGCGCCGTCGTCTCCTCGACGACGATCTCTCGGGTCCGCTCTTCTCGTCCCTCCTGACTTCCAAATACCGCCTTCGCACTAATCGATGCTAACTCAGCTTCCCGCCCCTGGATACGCTCTTCCTGAACGAGGGTCTTTCCGTATATGTGGTCTGGACCTGCTTCGAGACGCCCATTGGGGTGGTTTGAATCGACTTTCGCCTGGATTTCCATCTGCACCGACGGCCGGAACTCAGGGGTCTCATCGACGATCTCAAAGCCATCCTCGTCGACCCTCTGTTCATCGTCTTTTTCAAATGCCTGCTCGTCGACCGAAACTTCATTACTGGTTAGGTTCTTATTTTTCATTGGAATATACACATTCCAAAGGCGCTCACCCAGCGTCTTTTTCCGACACCACGACTCCCCAGCCGTGGCTCTCACTACTGACCAACTCAACCATCACACGCTCTCGCTCGCGCCTTCACGAGCGCCGCTGGGCGCGAGTGAGAGCGTGTCCGAAGCAGGAAACCAACCAGTACCGCGCGCAGTCTCACCGAGCGCAGCGAGGTGAGGCTCGGGGCGCGAACGCAGTGAGTGACCCGGTGTCTGCCTGAAGCAAGCGTCCAGCGGAGTATGTCTCGCGGGGTGAGCACGGCAAAGCGCAACCCCCGAGAGATACCCGCTGGCGTCGAAGCCACATTCATTTTAGCCCGGAACGGCGAGCTTGCTCGCCGCAGCCCGGAATGGTCGGTCGCGAGCGCCGCGGAAGGCAATAGACGGCGAGCGGGACGGACCAGCAACAAACGCAGACCAAACCACGGTCACTAGAGGAGTAGCTACACAGCTGGTGTCTTCAATGGTCGACAGTCGGTTTTACGTTAGAACAGACATACAAGACTGCGTGCGCAGGTAGTGAGACGAAGGCTAGTCAAACGCGGTCAATTCAAACGATGTAGAACGAACTTAATCGGAGTCTTGAATCTCTGCTACCTTCTTTTCAAGATTCTCAATTCGGCGCAAAATCTCGTTTTGTGACTTTTTATAAAAATAATAACGCTCCCCCATCGCTAATCCCGCAACAAATCCAATTCCAGATCCAATTATTCCCCCCAAAACAAACCCGAATATCGACAGTGCAATTCCTGAACCAAACACGAGCGCGTTTTTCGACGGCAGGGAGTTTGATTGCATGAGTGTTTGTCAAAACTAGATTCCCAAATATACAAATGAATTACTCACCCTCTGAGTACAGCACACCTGCATCTACTTGACCCAAGGCGCGAATGTGACACAAGATGATGTACAATGTGAGGAAAAATTGGACGAAATTCTCATCTCTATGGGTCGATATGATGAACAGCTTCCGGAGATAATAGACGACCAGTTGGGAGCACGATCCAACTATTTGGAAGCACACGGAGTTTTCCCTCATGGAGGATCTGTTCTTGCTCAAAATCACCATACACAGTCGCGTTCTCGTATTCTATCACCAGTCCATCGGCGATCTCGTCGGCGATTTTATCCCAGACGCCTGTCGTTGAAATGACCATATTCGGACTATTGGTCAACAAGATAAATATCCTTTCACGAGTCAGCAAGTAATTAACCAGCTTTCTCATGATAAGACTAATTCGGTAAATCAACGTCTAATGAAGGTGGTCACTGTGCTACATCCCATCCACTGAGTACAGCACAGCTGCATCTGCTTGACCCAAGGCGTGAATGTGGCACAAGAATCGGGCCGATCAACACAGGAATCGAACGCTCGGTACACGTGGTTCATATATCATATAATCAAAAGAAATATCGTCCTACTTTTGAGTTCTAGAGATAATGGTGCTACGAAGATGGTGTCCTGACTACCCTCCAACGTGGACAGATGTTATGATCGGTCTGCTGGCCTTGGTCTGGGTACCATCCCAGTTAGCAGTTCTACAGACGATCTACTGGGGGTGGGTACTGTTCGGATTTATCATCGGCTTTGTTTCGATGGGTCCACTCGCTAGTTCATTACTCGGAGAACGGGTCGGAACTTGGTTCCGAAAAATTGGGAAGAGTGGCAGAGCCATCGTCATTATTTCCTTTATCACTGGTGTGTGGATCGTTGGTAGTCAGGTCGACGTCCCGAGTAATATCATCGGAAGTGCTGTGAGTGGATCCATGATATCAATCTTTTTGTACAGTTTCATGAACCTCCTGTATTCGGGTGAGATCGACGGGTGGAAGCGATGAGTGAGTAGGATTATTCAAATCAGTCGGTCGGAACAGATGAACTTGGTCTACAGAAGTCACTACACAAGTCTGGTGCGGTACAAGTTACTGGCCACGTGAATTATTATAATTGTCAGGGCAGAGATTCGTCTACGGAATCTGTGTCTTTAGAATTGATTGGCTGAATACCGACCTCGCAATTATCAACCATCCAGATCACAGTTGATCCACTAAAGAGTATTAATCCCAAACCGAGGATGAATGCTCCGTAGGAGTCGAATGCTTGGATAAGCGAAAACAATCCGATTGTTATCCCTCCCGCAAACACCCCTGTTGCAGACCCACCTTGTTGTTCAGAGTTCCATACGAGATTTGGGTATCTGAGTGTAACCTCTATGGCCAATGCGTATATGACAAACGTACCGAAGAGAAGACTGAATGATTGATCTAAGAAGGCAGCTATACCGGTAATGACACTAGCAGTGAGGAGAGCGATTGTGTACCGGGTCAAACGACGCATATTAGACAGTAAACATACTTATCAGAAAATAATTCGGGACTCCACTTACTGAAAATGCTATTCTCAGCCACTAAGTCTTGCAGAAGCACACTCACAGGAATATCACCACAGCGACCGAGGCTTCTGTCGACGGGTCTATTCGCTAGTCGTGAGGCTCCCGTCGACGATATCCCCTTTCTGAATGATCTGGCCGCTCGGGTTCTCGCTCGGCGAGTTCTGCGTCCGTCGGCCGCCGTGATGACTTTTCCCGGCTTGGGGGCTCATATTCCGCCCACCTCTGGGCTTCCTGGGCCTCATATCGGCAGGCAATCGAGCAGTACTCGGCACGCAATGACGGCGTCGGCTGGCCGCACGCAGGACAGTGACCGTTCGGATGGCCACAGGCTCGCGGGTCAGTGAGATCGAATGGTCCCATCACAGACCACCCTCGAAGACAGGGAGTTGGTGGATCGCACCAACACCATGACCACGGCGGGTGAGTTCCGAGCGGATTGTATCCCGGTCGGTGACGTTCGCAAAGCCGAGCAGCTGGCGGCCAATCGTGACCTCGCGGTGAAGATGAGCACGGGGTTCGGTTCGAACGTCGTAGACGAGCGTGCCGCCCTCAACGTGGTCGTAGTCTCGGAACATTAGGGCTTCAACTCCCGCAGCGGTCTCATACGGAAGATATCTGGCTCCTCAACCGGTCCCTGGAGGCCTCGCTTCTTACTGACTGTTTCGCGCGATAGTCGGTTGATCAGCGCGTTGCGAACACGTCGACGGCTGAGCAGTGTATTGTGGCTGCCCAATCGGTCGTCAGAATATCGTTTTTGGAACCGCTCGCCCGAGTCGTCGACGGCGAAAAATCGGGTCCGCTTCTCACCCCAGATCTCTGATGAGACGTATTCGGCAGCCACGGGCTCGTGGGTGAGCTCGACGAGGACACACTCGACGAAGGAAACAATGGAGATCGGGCTCCGATCGTTGGGCACGGTCAGTTCGAGATCGGCCCACGGTGGATCGCTCGTATACTCTGTCTGTTTCTGATTCAGTTGATACTGCTGTGGATTGTATTCAGTCGACATAGTTTGTTGTCTAGAAGGCGTTTTTTGTGCGCCCTCACCCCTCAGGGGGCGATAAAATGCGGAGTCGTACACAAGCACAGACCGGGAAGACTCCGTATTCCCACTGAACCGATCAGCACATCACCAAAATATGTACTTCTGAGCGACCGAGCTGACCGGAGAGCTACCCAGTGTCCGTGAGGTCTGGAATGCGATCCTCGAATAATCTATCGAGAGCAGTCCAGAGGATCTCTGTTGGAATCGCTTTATCGAATTGAGCACTCTTGTGCTGACTTTCGTCCACTCCTGGATGGTCATATTGGAAGTGTACTGGACCAAGATCGGGATGATCATCGTCACGATGCCACCCACAATTGAATCCCGTGTTCGAATCAGCGTAATGAATGCGATAATACGGTTCATCCTCGACGAACCGCCATTCAACATCGAGTGTTGGTGAAGCCGGTCCAGTCGACGGCACGACACGGCCTGGATCAATCTCTGCCTGAAGGAACCGTTTGACGATGCTATCTGGCTTGTACGAAACGGTCGTGATGAAGGGATATCGCTGCAGAACATCCTTCAGCCCTTCGTAGACAGAGGTATCGATTGTTCCTGAAAGACCCATCAGTCGTTAGGCTGAGATAGAATCACGCTTGGTAGCCCAATCGTACTCGTTGAGTGCTGCTCGAACAATGAGAATGCGATCTTCGAGATGCTCCCATTCGTTAGCAGCCTCACGTCGCTCCTCGATCTCGGTTGGGTCCTCACAGTCGGCGATGCTTGCTCGGAGTTCTCCCGGCGTCTCAACCTCATACGATGCTTTCCAGTCGGTGATTTGGCTACTCATCGACTCAAGAGCGGAGGTGAGTTCTGTACGGTCGTGTTCGCGCTGAAGTCTCGCGACTTCACGATAGGTCGCCATCAGTTGGTCGACACAATACAGCGTTTGATCGCCTTGCTGAGTCTTCAACAGAACGTTGTCCTCAACGAGCTGCTCAAGATATTTTTGTGCGGTTTTCACCGAGGCGTCTGTCTCGTCGGCTATCCAGGAGGCACTACGGGGCGTCCGGATCGTTCGTGCGGCCGCACGAATCCGTTCTCCACGCGTCATCGAGTTCTGAACGCCGTCAGTATCTCGATCAGGGCTGTCGGGCATACTCTTGTCTTCGGCCCACTAGAACATATATCCACTGCACTGGAAATATACTATCTGTAGTTAGACAACGACCGTCCGAACACGCCAGTAGGTCCGGATCGGACCACCAGTGTCGACTCGGTTCCAAGCGCTTGTCACACTTCGGCCTCGGCCAGTCGGTGTGCTTCGTCAACCTGGATAGCAGCCTTCGCAATCGCAAGGTTTCGACGTGTCGACTGCCACTGTCCGACGTCACTCCATCCCTCATCGCCGGGTTCAAGCTCGATCACGAGATCCTCGGGACTTTCGACGTCGTAGGTCTCACGGAACTCTGCGATCGACTCTTTCGTTTTTAAGAGTATTTTAATTTGTCAATCAAAGGGATTAGGGTCAGTGCTTTTGCCCATCCGACACCTGCACTGATATGGAGATTCCGAAAATTGTCCCATCAGACGTAGTCCCCCTGTGTTATGATATGATGGCTCTCGTAACATCCCCCAATACGAGATCACATCAGCAAGCCCAACTGACCTAACAGCCAGATAAAACACAACCTGTCTTCGGGGTCTCTGCCAGTGGACTCCAAAAACGGACACTAACACAGCAAGACGGCCATTCCCCCCAGAATGGCTTGTCGCTGTATTATCAGTCGGCCCGGTTTCAGTACTACTGCTGCATTCCCCCACACAGCAGACTGAGTGGAACTCAATCCACGTTCAAAAGCAAGAGCGCTGAGGATATAAAGAGCGAAGCTGACTAGTCAGTGTCTGCCTTTTCCGGATGCTTCGAATAACTGTTTGAAGACCGCATATTCCGCTTTACGAAGGTGGCGGTTGTATGTTTGCCGTGTGATTCCCAAGCGATCTGCTAGCTCGCCGCCGGTACTTGTCCGAGGGGTCTCAAAGTAGCCGCCATAGTAGGCTATCTGTACGGCTACGAGCTGTTTTTTGGTCAGAACATCCTCGGTGATATTGTACAAGAGCCGTGGCGAGTAGTCGAGTTCGTGAGACAGTAGTTCAAGATCCGAATGCACACGCCGAATCTCTCCGAGTGCAGTTCGCAGATCGAGATCTCCCGGTATTTTTCCGGCAAGCACCGCTGAGCCATCTGATTGTGTTTTAATGAGAGAGATTACCTGCCCTCCGAGTTGGTCAAAGACCAACGGGACAGTCAACCCTTCTACATGGACTGCTAGTCGACAGATCTCATCAGTCGACTGGAGTAGGTTCGTATCCAGGACGGTAGAATCCTGCGCGAATACTTCGCGTAGTGTTTTCGTTGAAATGCCAGTTGCGGTGAGGTACTCGAGTGCGGTCCCATCGGGAAGTCTCACAACCTCATCGATGTCGATCTGGAAATCCGCATCAGTAGCGGCCACGAACGGCTCGAACAGCTGTTCTGAAGAAAGTTCGATCAGTCGTGTCTCTTCGCTCGTCAACTTGTCTTCGCGATCTTTGAGCGCTGTCGCATCTTCAATGCCGACAACGATATAGTCGACATCCCCAGTCGCATTGAGCACAGGTGCTGAGTTACTCGACAGCCATCGTTCGGTCCCATCTGGGAGCTCGATCCAGTGTTCGAATCCATACACAGCCTGTTTCGTTTTTAATATACGTGTGACTGGGTGTTCATCAACAGGGACTGGCGTTCCATCGTCATAATAGATGTTCCACTCGGGTTGGCTGTAGGTTCGGCTCGTGATCTCACTGCGTTCGAGACCTAGCATCTCCTCAGCACGCTCATTCGCAAATTCGATCTTCCCAGAGGGGTCGACAACAACGATACTCACAGGACTGGCCTCCAGAACCTGCTCGATTAGCATGTCCTCGCCTGGGCCACGAACAAGTCGACCAGCGCCATCGGAATCCGTATATCGATGAATCAGACCGGAATCGTCCACTGTCGATGGTCGCCACCAAACCCGTGTGTCGTCGCCTATCGGTTTGGATTTCAACTGTCCGTGACTGCCCAATGCATTCAATGTCGCCTGCGCTACGGATGGACTACATCCTACAGCGTTGGCAACCTCTACAGTAGTGAGAGGCTCTGTAGGATCACTCAACGTATCGAAGACCCTGAAAACTTCTTGCCTATCGATTTGACCCGAACAACCCATTGTCTATTCTAGGTGTGAACACGAATAGACGTTGTTGGCTCTTTTGCTGAACGTCGATGCTAGAAGACAAATGTAGATCGACAATAGCGAAGAGATTCAATAGGTGAATCGGTAAGAAAGTAGTCGACGTAGAATCTTAACCAACAAACGACAGCCTAACTAGCATTGGTCTTTCCACTCGTAATGCAATAGTCGACTCTTCATCAGGGTCTCTCCGATTGGGTGTTGATCAAGCTGCCAATGCCTGTCGCATTGCGTCCTGGAAAGACCAACAACTGTTGGTTAAGCGGCTCCGTATTAGAGCTGCAATTCGCGGAGTGGCCTGACACAGAAGGTATCTGGCTCCTCAACGGACTCCTCACGCCCTCGCCTCGTTCCCACCGTTTCACGCGATAATCGATTGATCAGCGCGTTGCGAACACGCCGCCTACTGAGCAGCGTATTGTGGCTGCCCAACCGGTCGTCAGAATATCGCTTCTGGAACCGCTCTCCCGTGTCGTCGACAGCAAAGAACTGCGTTCGCTTCTCGCCCCAGATCTGCAGTGAGACGTACTCGGCAGCCACCGGTTCGTGGGTGAGTTCGACGAGGACACACTCAACGAAGGAAATAATCGAGATTGGGCTCCGATCATTGGGCACAGTCAGTTCGAGATCGGCCCATGGTGGATCGCTCGTATACTCTGTCTGGTTCGGATTCAGTTGGTACTGCTGTGGATTGTATTCAGTCGACATAGTTTGTAGTCTAGAAGGCGTTTTTTGTGCGCCCTCACCCCTCAGGGGGCGATAAAATGCTGAGTCGTATACAAGCCCAGTCACAGAAAACTCCGTATACCCGACCGGACTCAGTAGTCGACTGTTTTGTTGAGTTCTTCGGGGAGTCGGTCGAGACAGATTTCGAAGAAACTCAGCGGTGCTTCGACCTCGATATCTCCTGGATCATGAATTGAGTCGTCAGTCGTTTCCAGTTGGAAGTGCGTTGTTCCAAGATCCGGATGATCATCGTCTTTGTGCCAGCCAAGACTGACACGATCATCTGCCCAATGAACACGCTGGACGTCAGTGCTCTCACGTGGCCGCCAGAGGACCTCGAGTGTTGCGTCTGTCCGTGGAAATGAATCACTAAGGAAGATCTCGATGTCGACATCAGCAACAACCTTCCGAGGACGGATTCGAGACGGTTCATATCGAACGCTATCAAATCCAGGAACGTTCTCCATTCGTTCTTTGAGTCGACGAAGACCCTCACGCCGGGTGAATCCCTGGCCACCTGCGAGAAAAATCACCATCTAACGGTTAGCCTTCCTGCGGAAGTGTCGTTGACGAGCCACCAGACAGCGAGTCAGTACCGAGTGTCGACAGAGAACTTTTGAGACTGATTGCAAGCTGAATTGATTCGCGTATCTCGACGTTGTATTCCCACTCTTCGATCACCTCAAGACGCTCACGACGATCCTTACTATTAAGATCTTCACTACCGATACTTTTGCGCAGCTCGGCGAGTGAGTCGACCCCGAATCTCTCTTTCCACCCATCGATTTCGTCCCCGATCGCGTTGAGCTCCCGGGTGAGTTCGTCGAGTGTGTGTTCTTCGGCCAGCTGGCGTACCTCTCGAAGGAGTTGGGTGATGCTGTCTGGCTTGTAGCACGTCCCTTCGGCTGTTTCGGTGACTTCGAGATCGCCCTGGTCGGCCATCCGATTGAGATACTTTACAGCAGTATCCCGTGAGACGTCTGCCTCGGTGGCGATCCATCCTGCATTCTGTGGCTCAGTCTGTGTCAGTACAACGTGCCGGACGCGTTCTGCTGCATCCGCTCCAGGAGGCCACCTCGGTTCTTTCTCACTCATGAGTAGAATCTTCGTCACCAGTACACTAATAATTTCGTACTAGCATGGAATATTTGGTATTGGCTCTCAACCGAATTGAGGGACAGAGTAGTAGTCGGCCCGACCTACTCTCGTGTGAACCGCTGCTTAGTCCGTTTCCACATAGAATATGTGCTCGATTTCTCTGTGTTCTCCTGGAGCGCTTGTTCTGTCTCCTGACCACGACTGGTCAGTTCGTCTTTGAGTCGTTGAATGTCAGTTTCAAGTGCGTCGACGCGCTCGTTTTTCTGTTCGAGCGTGGCTTCGAGTTCGTCGAGACGATCAGTCAAAAGTCGGTTTTTCTCGGTGAGATACGCCAGACTACGTGTTGAATTATCTCCTTGAGCCTCACCCGATGGTTCACTCGTGATTTGAGACTGCTTGGATCGGTCCCCACGATCTGGATCGTAGAACTCCGTGGTGTTCGAAATCGCTCGCTCGATGGTCTTCTCGCCGTAAGTCGATCCATCGGCAAAGTGGACCTCGTCCCATTTCTCACGGACGAGTCCTGACTGACGGAACAAGCGATCCATTTGTCTCTGGTCGCCACTACTCCAGAAGGCCAGTAGACAACACAGGGCCATGTCAGCCTCTGAATTGCTCTCATACCCACCAGTGTTCCCACCCCAGAGTCGCTCGAACTTCGGTCCGTTTGAAGCACGCCGAGCTTTCTCCAAGAGTTTCTCATCGTCGAGATCAGCGTTCGCGTTGTCGACCTTGGGGTCAGTACTGCCAATGGATTCTGAGTGGTCCTCAGATCCCCCATGATTCGGTGAGTCGGATTTCTCATCACTTCGGGGGCCTTGGACGTATTCGCGGTGGATCGCCACGAGTGCGTCTTGTCGTCGCGCTATGTGGGTCGGCGTCTCTTGGACGTGGTCCCCGGTGACGGTGAAGAACCGAGCGGTGTCGTACAGTTCGATGTGTCCCCGGCGATTTCTGCCCTCGGGGAGCTCCCCCTCAATAAGCACGTGATAGCCTGCTCCAGACGGTGAGATTTCTGTATAGGAGTCAAGTCGGTCGATGATGTCCTGGGCCTCAGAGTCGACATGGCCTGTTTGGGGATCACGACAGTCATCGAGGTCGACGCCGACGATGGGATCGGCTTCAGTAAAGACGAAACCAACGCCATCGGCCTTCCCTTTTTGGACGTACTCAAGGGCGATCTCGAAATCAGTCCATGTTTCGGGGTCAGTCGACGATGCAAATCCACCACCTCCAGGAGTCACCGGTATCTTCGTTGCCTTGCCATCTCGCTGAGTTTTCTTCCAGCAGACCCACTGTTCACGCTCGCACAGGGCCTCCGGAATGATTATCTGATCAGCCAGTGCTCTGTCACTCATCTTCTATCTCCATTTCCATTCATCGCTCTCATCGCCATCGAGCGTCGACAAAATTCACGCCGCTCTGTGTTCCGATCCAATCCCTTGGTCCCAACGGGGACCCCCCGTTCTATACTAGTTGGTTTTTGCCGTAACGGATTCCCAACTTCCCCAGGAGATCCCGTGAGATTAGCCCGAACAGCATGTACGGCAGATTCGTTAGGACATCGCTGTGTTACGCCATGCTTGAATTTGCTGTAACAGCACTCCGTCTTGCGTTTTTGCGAATTTCGTCGGACAATAGTAGTCGAACAGTATCGGAGAGACTCGAAATGCTGTTCACCTACCCCAGAGTGGCTGAAGCGTCTAAATCTGTTATTCATCTCCAACCTCGCTTTGTCTGAGTCTAATGCCCTTGTAGCATCGTACAGGAGCACCATCCTGTCGTTCAGTCATTCGTTCAAACGAGATTTGATTGTTGAGACGCCGACTAAACCAGCTCTTTGAGTCCGACTCTAAATCGTGCTTTTCAGCCCACGTCTGATACACCTCATAGACCTCGACTGAAGTTGCCACCCCGTCCTCATCTTCGACGATCCACTGCGATGCAAACTGTCCGATTGCAGCATCTGGATCGTCCTTCCAACTCGATTCTTGAGAGGGAGTTGCTTGCGGCTCATCATGGGAATTTTCCTCGGAGGTTGTCGACCCAGAATCCTGTTCACTATCTAAGGAGCGAGCCCCATCACTCGTCGGCTCAGATTGAACAGTGGTGAAGGAGGTCTCTAAGAGCGTATGGAGTGGGCTCGTAATTCCACCAGTATAGACCACTGGTTCACCGTCGACGGAGAGGATGACGATGCAATAAGAGCCGCTCCCAAAGGCTGGCTCTGGGAGGCAATCTTCTGGGACAAACGGGATTTTGATCGGCACCCACTCTTTATCGAACGCTGTTTTCGAATCGTAAGTATGGGTTTCACCGGGCTCGTAAACGAGATACTCGTTCGCAGCGTGATCATAGCTGTAGATTGCTGGAACGCGGTCTTTCGTCACTGCTGAAAGCGATCCCAATCGGACGTGCTCTGTCCCAGTTCCATCGTAGAGAACAATAGAATCATCTTCGTGTACCCAGATGCTGCGACGGTTGTCGTCACTCCCTGTAACGGGGCGAATAGCCGTGACTCCACCTTCTTCGGTTGCACCTCCATTGAACGTGATTGGCGAGTCGTCAGTGTAGAATCGGATCTCACCGTTCTGAAGCTCTCGAACAGGTGGCGAAAGGATTCCCTCGACACGCTTGGCCCAATCCAGCTCAGATTTACCCGGACGAACAACGAATAGCGGGATATCTCCTGCTTGCTGAGCTTTTCGGAGATTGGTGAGCACCTTCGCTGGGTTCTCCGGGGTTGTCGTCTCGACCTCAATAGCGAAGGTTTCCTCTAAGTCTGAATGGGTAGCCCGTCCGTCGGGTTTCTCACTTCCATCCTGTGAGAGAATCGAGACGGTGAATCCGAGTGTAGTAAGCCCCTCCTCGATCTGTAGAAGTGCATCATCATGGCCACTACCACCAGCAGCCTGCACCCCACCAGTATCGGGGGTAGCTACGTCTTCACCCGCTGCAGTTAGTCGAACCACGACCTCGTCGACATCGATATCGACGCTCGTCTCCAGGAACCGAGTGCGTTGGCGGATGTCTGCCAGTTCATCGTATGATGGCGGCTCTACCGCAACATCTTCGAACAGTCGACGGAGTTCTTGATCGACCTGCTCGACTCCTATCTCCCCATTTTCCTCACGGGCTCCGTCTCGAAGCTGTAAACTCCGCACTACCTTTGCGAGAGCGACATCCAGTTTGTCGTCGGTGACGCTGAGAACCTCACGAAGCGCTGCTGGTGTTTGTGTGGTCGGAGCTGTTGATTCCGGCACTCCGAATGTGTCGGTCGCTCGGCTATGGATCGCCGAGAGTGTCTCATCGAATTGGGCTTCTTCACGAGGCGTGAGTGGGTAGTCGCTCTCGGGATGGCCTGCTGGAATAGGGAGCGGTTTGATACTGAATGGATACGGCCCCGTCTCTCCGAACCTTGGACTCGGTAGGCTCGCAATCCATTCACCACGAGGCAGTGATCGAATTCGGTTTGCGAAGTCGACGGGGTCCATCTCCTCGTGGGCCATTGCTCGGGCCAACTCCCGATCAACGTTGATTTTTCCAATGAGCGAGCTCCCAATGTTGTTCAGGGCATTGAGGTAGACTTTTCGACCGCCTTCGACTTCCATCTGTTCGGGAAACTGCATTGAGAGTCCAACCGAGAGGCGGAAGCCCCGACCCTTTTCGAGGAGATCGTTCATGATGCCCGAGACCACGACCGATGCAGCCTCGTCGACGATCAGGTTCACAACGTAGTCGTCCGAGTACTGCCCAAGATCGCGTTTGCGTTCCTTGAGCGCATCATCAAGGTTGGTCAAAATCACACCCGTCATGATTCGGGCGGCTTCCTCACGGAGATCGCCGAGGTCGAAGAGAATGATCGTGTTCTCGTCGATCAGATCCCGAAAGTCGAATCGGTTCTCGGTGTTGTTGAAGATCCGTCGTAGGTGGGTATCCTGCGAAATGTATGCCAGACGGTTCCCGACACCACCCATTACGCTCCCGAACGTCTTTGAGTCGAGTTGGAGTTGCCGCCGAATCACTCGAATGACTTCCTCATCGTCTGATTGAGGAGCCTCATCAGGATTCGATTGGGGTGGGCCAGCCTCCCAGAGCTTGTCGACAGCATATTCGAGCTGGCGATGAGCAAAGTAGTCAGTCGACTCACGGTAGAGCCCGTTTTCGCGTCCATACTCCTCATCGAAGAGGGTCTTGATGAGAGTCTTGATCAATGTGGGGGCAACGGTAGCCCGCTCGTATCGATTCTCGCCCATCACAAGCTTCAAGATTTCCTCGTAGTGGTCGGCTTTCCGCTGGACAGCGTCGACGCGGCGTCGACCGCGTTCCATCGACGGTTCGAGGTCGAAGAACGAAAAGCCGGGGAGGATATCTGGAACCGGGAAATGAATGACGTTCTCTTCGAGATCGGTAGTTCCGAACTTGCGAGCATGAGCCCGCATATAGTTCTGGGTCATCCCGTCGCCTTTCGGATCAATGAGAATGACTGGTCCCTCTGTGTTTTCGTACAGCGAGAGAATGTCGTTGATGAGTGCCTTCGACTTTCCCGACCCTGTTGTTCCGAACCGACCGTAGTGTGTCGGCAGCAAGCCCGGCGGGACGTGTGTCGGAACGTCTTCGGCCTCACCGTTCTCACTGAGTGCATACCCGATGGCCATTCCATCAGTGAACTCACGCATGATATCTTGGTGAGGCCGTGGCAACGGATTTCGACTCTGCTGTTCTGCACGCGTGCCTCTCATACCCTCGACGCTGAGTTGGTCAGCTGAAGGCACGAGAATGAAGTTGGCGAGTTCGTCGCCACTCAGTATAAGATCTGGACGAGTCTTTCCACGACCAGTCGAGAGCTCTCGATTGAGAACGCGTTTGAGCAATGCCCGACCTTTCTTTTTCTTCGTTGCTTCTCTCCATCCGCGATCTCCTACTGGTTGGCCCTCAATCCCGTAGAATGGGCCATCGAGGGGGTCAAAAGCTGGTCGAAGCGAAGTAAGCTGTGAGTCGAGTTGCTCGCCGTTCTCTGGTGGCACTACAACAGCACGCAGATTAGCTGTGAACGTCCGACTGGAATTCTTAGCCGTGATCCGATCAATTCGTTCCTGGACTGACTCGGTCAGCTTCCGTTCGGTTGTACTCGTCGAATGATCTTCGACCTCCAAGAGTGGCCCAAGTATTTCTTGGGAGAGTGTATCACGACCATCGGCAAGATCCTCCTTTCGGAGGTCTCCGTCGGCCTTCCAGCTGTCGCGGTGCTCGAAAACGACTTGGAATGCAATCGGATGTTCGATATCGCTCAACTGGTCGATGAGTGTCACCAGTGGAGGAGTGATTGATCTGGTCGATGTCCCGTTCAGAGTCTCTGTAAAGGGCGTCAACGTCGTCATCCAGTCTTTCTTCCGAATGGCGGTTCCACACCAGCGGACACCTCGAGGATGTAGTGAATCTATTGCTGGACGAGCGAGAATCGTACCCTTATCAGTCAACGTCGGTTTGCCACTCGGGAGTTGGCTACTATCGGTAGAATCTGCATTGGGTGAACCAACCGCAACAGCGTCATCTCCGATCTTGATCCAGGTCTCGCTGTCTTCGTCGACTACTGTGCCACCATCACCCACAGGCGGTTCTGTACTCGAAGCTGCCTCGTCTGTATCACTGTTTTCGGGGCCAGCGGTGGAGATAGGTTGTAGCTCTTCGTCAGTATACTCATACAGTAGATCACCACCGTTCATCGCCTCGTCGAATTCCTCACGAGAGAACTCGACAGTCGGGACAAGCTTTGTTTCGAGGTCGACCTCGACGCGTTCGATATCGAACGTCGTGGGATAGATAGACCGTAACCGAGTCTCCAGTGTGTCAAAATGTTCGTCGACACCGTAGTAGAACTCGACTGGCTCGTCTATGCCCTCACTGAGTGCCAGGAACTCGAAACGGGGCGGGTGGCTGCTATGCAACGGATTCAATGTGTTCAGTAGCCCACCGGAACCTTCACTGGTCAGTTTGTGCAGGCTCGTGAGAACTGTAGGGATCTCACTCGCTGCGACTTCTTCGGATGTGGGCGTAACACGGAGGTACTCACGCATTGTCCTCACCCCCGACTGTACCTCCATCTGGCTTCGGAGGGACGGCGTCTGATTGTCGACCGTCTCCATTCGTCGACTGCTTTTCTAACCGCTCATTGAATTCCGCTACCTCAGTTTCGACAGCCTGCTCACCAGCACCGGGGAGCGTCGACCGACCCTTGCTCGGATCGAAGTCGATCACCTGCTTTTTTTGGCCATTGCTTCGACCCGAATCCCGCGCCACTCACCGTCGACGCCGACGAGTGCCTCGGAAAAGCCAGCCTCTTCATTGCCGGGAACGGCATCCTGTACATAGCGCATCTGGGCGTAGTTCAGCCCGAATTCCGTGGCCCACTGGTCGTCCATCCCATCCAGATGGTGGAACTGCTTGACCGCACACTGATCGAGGATCGCTTCGGATTCGGTGTGTTGGAAGAACTCGTCGACTGTCTGTGTAACAAGTCGAATCGAGAGATCGTGGTGACGGTGATGCCGGAATACGGTCTCCAGGAATGAGAGACTCGCAGCATCCTGCATGATGTAGCGAGCCTCGTCGATGACGAAGACGACCTCTTTGTCCGTCTCTTTTGCTCGCTCGTAGACAAGCGAAATGAGCAATTGCATCGTGAGTGCGGTACTGCTGTCGACGCTGCCCTCTTGTTGGGCGAGATCGAGATAAATTACCTTCTCGTCGTGGATGTCGAATTCTGAGGCTTTCCCGAGGTTTGCGTGTCGACCATCCTCCTCGAAGGGTCGAAGCTGATCGAGGAGCCACGTGGCATCGTCTTGGATCTTCCCTGCTTCTTCGTCCGATCGGACGACGAACTCCTCAGGATTGTCGACCATCTCCTCGAAGAGGTCCATCATCGTGCGGATCGTCGGGCTGGGATTGCCGTGTGTGGAGATGTCGTCGGTGATCTCGTTGCGTCTGTAAGCGACGCCACCGTCTACAAGCATATCCAGAAGCTGATCGACGCTGGCATCGTCGAGGAGGTCGCGCTGAATGACGATCAGCGTCGACAGGGCTACCCTTGGAAGTTCTACGGACTCACCGAGGAGGGTCGGGAGTTCCTCGAAGCCACAACCTGCTCGCCGCCGAAGAGACACTCCAACAGATCTACGAAACCATCTCGGACAAACCCGAGAAGATGGTCAAGTACGAGAACGCACCCCGCCCTGAGGAGATGTAGGCACAGCTGGAAATTCACACATCGAAAGAGGGGTATCCTAAGAGTACAAAGGACCGATCAATTCAGACGATCAGCGATGACAGCCACCACTACGATGGGGCTACACCCCGTGTGGGATATGAAAATTATTGCGGAACGTCGACAGTTGGATCATCCACGGACCACCGGCTACCACACACCTCAATTCAAGTGTAACGAGCTACCTGTTTTGGACCCGATAGATCACACACCTCAGTCCATCTGTAACAGTTCACCGTTGAACCGTCAGACATCCACGACACCCCCGTTCCACCTGTAACAGCCCAACGTTGAACCGTCAATCACCTACCACACACCCTAGTCCATCTGTAACGACTCAGTATCGAATGGTCGAACATCTACCTCACACCCTAGTCCATCTGTAACAGTTCAATATCGAACCGCCTAACACCCACCACACACCCCAGTCCATCTGTAACAGTTCAATATCGAACCGCCTAACACCCGCCACACACCCCAGTCCATCTGTAACAGCTCAACATCGAACTGCCGAATATCCACCACACACCCTAATCCAAGTGTATAACCCGACAGAAACGACCGCCAGCGATTCAGTATTCTAACCTATCAATATCGTCATCTGCATCGGAGTCGACACAAGTTTTCACTACGGCTGGATCCTTCAATAGCCGATGGAGTTTGTAGGCCCCACCTCCACGGCCACCGCTTGTAACATACGACTCGGAAATATCGAGAAACGCCTGCTCATCAAGGATATCCCGTACGCGATCAAGTTTCAGCGGATCGGTACCTTCGGCCTGACACACTTGCTTGTATACCGAAAAAACCTCTGTGGTCCGGTACTCGTCGTCTTCGTTATCGCCCTTATCAGTGAGCAACGCAAGAGCCAGCAGCACGTGTTTAGCGTGCGGCGCTTGGGTCGACAGGAGTTCAAGGAGTCGATCGGCCTCGGCACGCCGTTTGGCGGCCTCCAGGTGCTCCTCTCGAACCTTCGAGTCTTGGTTGTCCTCAGCAATCTCGCCTGCATTTTTCAGAATGCGAATCGCTTTTCGTGCATCACCGTGTTCCCGAGCTGCTAATGCAGCAGCCTTGGGAATCACCGACGATTCAAGTACACCTTCTTTAAACGCATCTGCACGTGCCTCCATGATCGCACGAAGTTGGTTGGCGTTGTATGGTGGGAAAATGAACTCCTCGTTCCCGAGTGAAGACCGAACTCGCTGATTGAGTTCATCTCCCCAATCGATTTTATTCGAGATTCCAACAATTCCTAAGTCGCGATTGATCTTCCCGGATTCACGGGCCCGCGAGAGTTGCATCAGAATATTGTCTCGGTTACCCGATTCGTCGGGCCGGAGACGGTCGATCTCATCTAAGATGACAATGCCCCCATCGAAGTGTTCTGAAAGCAACTCCCACGCATGAGTGTAATAATGTGAGCGCCCGAGTCCTTTGAGCGGGATATGTCTCGGCGACCCGGCGGCTTTGTTAACCTCACGAGCTAATTCACAGGCTGCCTGTGCCTCTGTCGAGTGTTGTGAACAGTCAATATATGCGACGGCGATATCACGGTCATGCCGCTTTGCTTCAGCTTTAGCACGCGCCGAGACGTGTTTAACGACCAGTGATTTCCCGGTTCCGGTCTTACCGTATACCAACACGGGCGTCGGTGCTTCGTTGACCACGACTGGCCGGAGGTAGGTGCCGATCTGCTGTATCTCCTCGTCTCGACCGACGATGCGGTCAGAGTCGGGGACCATACCGACCTCAAGGAGCTCGCTGTTCTCTATGAGGCGTGTCGAAGCCGTCTCTTCGTCGACGGCGAATAGTGGGTCCCCACCACTCCCGTCGCTCCCGGTGAACGTAGTCTGGGGAGGGTCGCTATTGTCGCTGTGGTCCGGAGTCACAGTGGATTGTTATCATCTGTGTATAAATATTTACTCACCTCAGTCCAACTGTAAAACACGCTGTTGGTGGCTATTACTGAGTGAAAGACTGGATTGACTGCTATCGAGTGGGAGTAGCCGAATACCCCGGTCCAACTGTAACAGTCGATTGGACACACCTCAGTCCATCTGTAAGTCGAAGATAGACACACACACCTCAGTCCAAGTGTAACGAGCCGTGGGTAGGGGCCACTTGAAGCATTGGTTGATCGGGTCTAAGATACTCAATTGTGCTGTAAACACATGGTAAAAGAGCTGTATCCGACCAGCAGTTCACGTAGAACCAACCGAAAAGAATTCGGTGGTAATTATATGCTGAAAAGGTACTACGGTGATCTACGTCAACACAACACATAAAACACTAGCATTCAACCGCAACCACACAACCGCATTAAATCGTTGACAGCCGCCAGACAGCCGCCACAAACAGCCGACCGCCTCCGCATTCGTCTGGTTTACACTTGGACTGAGGTGTGTCTGTTACAGCATCGAGGAACGGCAACCCTTCGTTACTAACGTGACGTCCTTCGTGAGATCGATTATTGATTACCGTCTGCTGTGTATGTCGTCAAATCTACGTTCTGTGTCTCTGCGAGTTCTCGCCGGATGTCTGTTCGGTCCCACCCAAGCGGCGACAAGACACTCTCGACAGCGCGGATGAGTTGCGTCTCATAGTACGACGGATCATACGTCTCGACATCCTCGTGAGCAAGCACAACGCGATCTCGTGAGGTTTTCTCGTCATCGACAACCACATACTCAATATCCTGTCCTGGATGAACACTGAGATCGTGATCACGAGCACGCTTCAGAGCCGCCACGTTCTGGGTATTCTGCGTGTATCCTTCCAACGGCTTAGACACACGATTCCGTTTGACGAGTTGGTCGACACCCACCTCACCAGCATGGAGTTCCGCAATGGCTCGTTTAAGTGTCCCGAGAACTGCCTCCGGAGATCGTGTTTCGTCGAGGCGGTCGAGACACTCCCGCTGGACGTCTTCGACAAACGACGGCGTCGACCGCTGTCGAGCCTCAATACCCCTGATTTTGAACTCGTCTTCACCAGCGACCTTTCCAAAGTACTTCGTCAACGCGCCAGCGGTGCTTTCTCGTTGTGGGACAAACGCGACCCAATCGTAGTGGGCTTCGTGTTCAAGACGGATCTCGACCCTGTTGGTGATCTCACGAGCAAGTACATCGAGGTCCTCGCGTTGACTGTCGTCGACGTCGGGATCGGGAGTCACCCAGATCGAGTCGACGATGCCGTGGATGACACGCCACCCACCATCCTCCAGTCGTTGTTTCGCCGTCAGCAAAATCTCGCGAGCAAAGGCATTGATTGCTTCGTGGCATTCTATCCGACCGAACTTTGCGTTGGAGAACCCCTGGTAGCCGAAGCAGGCGACGAGAATCCACTTCAGGGCACCCGACCGTCCTTCGAGTTCTTCGAGTCGCTCTTGGTCGACCTCGTCTTGCTGCTGTTCCTGACGGATTTCGGCCTTGATCTCATCACGAGCATCAATGATCGGCTGGAGGACGTCGACAAGGTATCCCTGTTCATCGCAAATCGAATAGCCGAGTCCAGGAACATCATCGCGATCACGATGGCACTCACACCGAATCACGTCAGGAGAGACGTTTCGTGTACAGATGATGTTCGGATACAACGACGAGAAGTCGAGTTCGTGGACATCCTCGTGGAGGCCGACCTCTGGTGCGAAGATGAACCCGCCACGGTCGGCGTCGTGGAGCGTTCTCATCGGTTTGTAGAACTCGTGTCTCCAGGAGTTCCATGGAACCAATACGCCTCGATCATGGGCTTCACAGATCTGGATCGCCGTCAAGACGTTCCCGATCGAGGCCCAGGCGAGTTCCTGGATCGGCTTTTTCGACCGTGAGACGAGATCGAGAACGCCGTCGAGGTTCGTCTCGCCGTAGAAGAACGTATTCGACTCATCGATGATTGCTCGACCGGGCACGTTGTATCGGGCTGGTGAGTGGCCGACGCGGCCGTAACTCGAATACGTCGACTGACTCGCGAGCTGCTGGTAGTCGACATCGGATAATCGACTCAGCGAAAAATCGTCGACGCCAGCGTTCGTGGCCATCTCGTGCAGTGTGGGGATGATCTGACTTGTTGAACAGACGAGGATGTCGGGGATCGCGCTCGTCGACTGCCGCCTGTACAGCTGTCAGAATGTCTTCTGTCGACCCTGTAATCGTTTCGCCGTCGACGGACAGCTCTGTGTAGGAATCTCCTGTCGTCTCCGTTACGGGGACGTCAAGCTGGAGTGTCGACAATTCACTTGCCGGGGTTGGATCGATATCGTTCTCTAAGCAGTACCGGAATTCCCGCAAGAAGTCGACGTTGAAGCAGGCAAGATCCCCGATTGGGAACTCCGATAGCTGGCGTGC
>Ga0306883_100072_pt1 | contig 51510 bp, 61 predicted proteins | sample AntDeeMetageno83_FD_190429 | JGI IMG/M metagenome (GOLD analysis project Ga0306883, IMG submission 190429) | Saline lake microbial communities from Deep lake, Antarctica - Metagenome #83 (v2) (version 2) | ecosystem: Environmental > Aquatic > Non-marine Saline and Alkaline > Saline | place...
GTTCACCTGAGCAAAAACACCGGAAACAAAAGTTACCAGGGAACGTGACACATAACTTTATCTGTTCCCGAAACTAGGCGACACCGTACCGGAAGTGGCACAGGTTTGGCACAACTGTACCTAATTGCGTACACATATGACACATGTGTGCCGCTTTAGAAATATAGTTTAGGTACAATAAAGTAGATATTGCGGTGCTTTAAACATACTTTATTGCTTTTACTTTTAAGTTCGAGCACTAACTATAAGTTTTTTACTTTTACTTATAAGTAAAAGTAGCTCCACAGTGAAAGTAAATACTTGGAAAGTGTACGATGTATCTACAATCGAAGTAACGTCAAGCCTTGCTAACATTAATGGCCAAAGTGTGACTAATGTAAGCTACCTTTCACACTAGCTGTTCAAATGTAAGTTGCGCTTCACACTAACTGTCGTAATGTCACACAAGGCGCAATTTTGTCACCACGGAGCGTGTTAGTGCTGGTAATGTCTTAGGTATGCAAAACTCTTATGGCAAGTCTTCGGGAGGTTCTAAACCTGCCCCTAAAGGTTATCACTACATGCCGGATGGCACTTTGATGAAGGACTCTGACCATAAGGGTAAGCCTCCTAAAGCTTCCGGTAAGCCTTCGTCTGCTGCTTTGGATGCGATGATGCGTAAACTTGATGGCGGTAAATAGTTACCACTAAGTACTTTTTTGCCGTACTATAGAGGAATGGTAGACGAGAGAAGTGTGCGCTTTAACAGGCCCCCTCCTGTCGAGCCACCCTCTCCGGGTTTTCTAGATGTAATAAAGAACCTTTTTTCTGCTGCGAATCCGCTTGCTTTGAGAAATAATGTAAACGAGTCTTACATGGGCAATGTTGCTCGTGGCCAAGCAAACGTCTACGCGCCTTTCACGACAGGTGCTGTGGCTGACACCGGGAGCGCTGGTTTTGGTGATGTAGCTAAAGATTTGGGTTTGTTGGCAGCGGGGGGTGCTGCAGGTAAATTAATTGGGGCTGGGATAGGCGCGGCAAGCACTGTTGGAGGAATGTCTCCTGCGGCCAGGCAAGCGTATTTGAATTCAATTAGTGGCCGTTTGTATCACGGTACGCTAAACCGCAACAAGTTTGATGTGGACCCTACTGCGGGGCCGGGAAGCGACAATTTTTTTGACGCTGATTTTTTTGCTACTACTAGTAAAAAACTGGCTGAAACTCCCGGTTACGGTAAGGGAACTTCTCAGCGAGTCACAATGCCTTTAGACACCGCAAAAAACTTAAACGTGTTGGATTTGTACCCCGGAGCCCCTTCTGTTCGAGACCAGTTCCCTCGCATTGCAGATGATTTACAGAGGCTTGGTATGGGCGGAGACATTTCTGTACAGGGCACTAGGGCTGGCGCTAAAGATTTGGGAGCTTTGCAACGAGGCTTAGACGACCCTATGAGGTACGCCCCTTTCGCAAGAAGCAACAGCGTTGTACCTAACTGGAACGACTGGCTTAGTGAGCGTGGGGTAAACGCTCTTAGGCACCAATCGGGTGCTTACACTAACAACGATTTGGCAGAGCCAGTGTTTGCATTTTTTAACCCCCAAGGTCTCTCGGCAACGCCCAACCGAAGTGCGGGAGAGATTTTACAGAGGGCCGGTAGCGGAGTGTCGGAGCGTATAAATTCTTTGCTTAGCAGGTTGCGGAGACCGCCTGCGGAGGACGCTACTATGACCCCTCCCGCGTTTGGATAACCAACGCTAAACATGTGCTACGCTATCTCCTAACGACACAAGGAGTACGCATGGACAAGAACCCTTACGTCAGGCTTCGAGAACTCTGTGGCATGTCCCAGAAGAAGTTTGCTGACAAGCACAGCTTCGGCAAGATGACCATGGTGTACCTCGAAAGTGGGATGTACACGAAGGTATCCGACAGGCAAAGCATTTCTTTGGGCAAAGAGTGCGCCGAGAAAGGCATTGATGCAAAACAAATTATTGTTTCAGAGTACGGTACTCCTTCGCTTAATGAAGCTTATCTGGCGTGGAGGAGCGAGGACCGACGCCTCAAAGCGCCTTCCGTTCTTGCGGAGGCTGCACCACCTTTTAACGGTAACGGCGACTTATCTCCGGTTGCAGTTTTTGTTAAGGAAACAACAGGAAGTCTTCAAGGGTTCTGCAAGCTACTAAAAATTCCTAGCATCACCATGACGCGGTATATGCGCGGTGAAACAATGGCAATGCCTGACGCGCTTCGTGCCGCACTGTCGGACATTAAATATCCGCACACTGAGGCGCTTGAGGCAGCCCAACTAAAGTGGGTGCCGTAATGGAATTCTTTATAGCTTTTTGGGTCACATTTGTGGTGGGCGGTTACATCGTGTATGGCATAGGTAAATTAATCGGATGGAAGGACAACTAATGAAACTCAAAGCAAGAAACAAGAAGGTACTACAGCTTGTACACACTTACGCTGTAACAGAGTTGTCGTGGAACCAGTACTACGACGACCTAGGGCAGCTTCTCCGCTAGTGCCGGTCTACGGGTATCGGTGTCGGTTGTGCTCTAAGGAGCATGACCGACACCACGGCTTTGAGGACACCATAGTGGACCTTTGTGACTGCGGAGGCGAACTAAGAAAAGCTTTTTATCTTTCCGGTGTAACCTTTAAAGGCGGAGGGTTTTACCGGAATGACAATCAGGTTAATAAGCCATCGGAGGAAGAATAATGTCTATGAATGAAGCACAGATGTGGCTACTTATAGGGGGCGCAGTAGTTTTTATAGCGTTCACAGCATTTATGTTTTACTTTGGCAGGAGGACCTACAAATGAGTGTGTGCAAAGTAGGGCTCCACAACAAATGTGACCTTGAAGAAACGTGTTCTTGTTTCTGTCACGAGGAGAATTAGTGCCTGACGAGTTTGAACAGTTTGACGGCGGTGTCGCAGTTCGGTTGCCGGACGGAAGCACACAACACATTGCCACGCCCGAAGGTTTTACCGACTCCGCCTTTAGAGGCACCCTAGCCGCGTTTGATACGGCTTACCGACGCAACGGTAAACAGCCCACAGTTAACCAAGTTCACGAACTGTGGCCGAAGCTGTCGAAAAAAGTTATCAGCGGCGTACTAAGTACGCTAGAATTTCAAGAAGCTTTGAACCATCGCGGAATCAACTGGACCCCCAAAAGCGGGCTCACCATGGAACAACAAACCGCCCTCCTCAAACTATCCGACCCCTTCGACAGAAGAGGCCTCGCCACAAAACTTAAAGACCTTGGTACACCAATGCCCCGCTTTCAAGCCTGGCTTAAACAACCCCTATTTTTTGAGCTTTACAACCAACAAACACAAAACAATTACACAGAAGCCCTGCCTGCTATTCGTCAACGGCTTATCGGAAACGCGGAAGCCGGAGACCAACGGGCCATCGAGCTAGTGTTCGCTATGACTGGTGAGTGGAATCCTCAACAGCAACACCTCGAAGACGCACGTACTATAATTATTAAAGTTGTAGAGGCTATAATTACACACGTAAAAGATGCTAAAGTCCGCGAAGCAATTTTATCTGACGTATCATTGTATGCTGGTACGATGTCAACCATAGGGCAGCAAAAAACTTTGGAGAAATAGATGTCAACCACTACTACCAAATTAGGGCTGATTAAACCAGATTTTGTTGACAATGTTGACATTAGCGAAATTAACGACAACATGGATGACCTGGACGCTGCGGCTGGCGCGTCGATTGTTACTTCTGGAACCCGCCCGGCATCGCCGTGGGCGGGGCAGGTAATCTATGAAACCGACACCCTGAGTGCTAAAATATGGAATGGCACCGCATGGGTTGATGTTGGAGGCCCAGGTTCTTTGGGTGATATTGATGGCGTAAGTATCACTTCTCCTTCTAGCGGTGACTCTCTTGTTTATGACGGCACTGATTGGGTGAACGGCTCGGGTGCGACTTTCGGCCTTTTCTTTAAGACGGACAGTTACAGTGTTGCCTTCACGGCACCAACAAGTTCCACCGTCAGTATCAAAGCAGGAACACGTGTTGAAGCTAACGGCAAACTTGTAACTTTTGCTTCTGCTACAGCAGTAACAATGCCCTCTTTGACTGCCGGTACAGACTATTACATTTACGTGAAAGATGATGGGACGGCTCAGGCGGTTGCCGCTACGGGGGCGTGGCCCACACCTGTCGCTTCTCCCCCCTCTGCGTCGCGGCTTGTGGGCGGTTTTCATTATGCGCCGGGCGGTAATGCTGCGGCTCGTGCGGGCGGGAATACAACTGCCGCTATCAACCCTTATTCGTTGTGGGACATTAAGTGGTCGCCGGCATGTCAGGACCCTCGCGGGATGACTTTGGTGAATAACCATTTTTGGTCGGACATTTACTTGTTGAACACTGGTGCGAGTAGTAACGGTACGAGTAAAAACAACGCAACTATTTGGGATACCCGGTCTTGGTGGGATACTGCTGAGGAGTTGGGTAAGTATGGTAAAAGGTTGCCTCGTTACCGTGAGTTTGCCGATTTAGCTTTTGGTACTACTGAAGCTAATTCGCGGGGTAACGACCCGGTAACTACCGGCTTGGGGACTACTAATTCTGGTTCGTCGAATGCGGATAATAAGTTTACGTCTAAGTGGGGTGTGATTCAGTCGTCCGGTGTTTTATATTGTTGGGGTGACGAGTTCGGTGGCGGTAATGCTGGCGCTTCGTGGACGGCGAACACGGGTGGTCGGGGTTCTACTTACCAGCAGGAGAATGCCGTGATACTCGGTGGTTACTGGCTTGAATCGGGTAACTCCGGTTCTCGTTCTTCGTTTTGGAGCCACTCCCCTGCGCTCCTGTACGACATCATCGGTGGTCGCGGCGTCTGTGACCACCTGAAACTTGTCTAAGCGAGCGTAAGCGAGCGAAAGGAACATAATGGATAACAAACTTAACGAACTAGTAGACAGCAACCAAGCTACCAACATTTTGGCGGCCGCAATCGTCGCTCTGCCGGGCGGGCAAGAAGCGCTCGACACGGCCATAGCCGAAGCCGCACAAGCCGACGTGGCCGCACAGCCAGAATAATGCACCCCCACGAACAAATGGTTATTGTTCAAAAATACGAGCCATTTGTGAACTACTTTTACCCTGTCATTCAAAACCTTCCCCGCCAACACGGGGTCGCTAAAGAAATGTTTTTGCGCGACATGCTCGGGCAAGTCAAACTTTTTATTGTTGCAGGCAAAAGTAGTAGCATTACCAGGCTTTACGAGGCTGACGCTGGGCTCTCCCAGTTGAGATACTGGCTAAGATTTTTACAACACAAAGAGCGCAACCTGATTACGCTGAAACAGCATCAGGTCGGTTCAACAATGCTCGCAGAAACTGGCGGGATATTAGGTTCTTGGATAAGCAATAAGAAAGATTCAAGAAAGGTATGAGTGGGCTTGCCGTGATACTCGGTGGTAACTGGAATGAATCGGGTAACTCCGGTTCTCGTTCTTCGAATTGGAACAACTCCCCTACGAACCTGAACGACAACATCGGTGGTCGCGGCGTCTGTGACGTCAAAGATTTCGCACTCTGCAATCGTGAGGTTGCAGGTCGGCCCGGTGGTCAGCTGCTTATACCTGCTTCGGCGAATACATTACGTGGGTGGGCCATACAGGGGAGTAGGGCGCTCTTTCCGAAACCCTTAGGCCACGCGTAATGGGAACGAAACACAAAAACCTTTACGCGGACATTGTTAGCACCGACTCAATACAAACCGCATTCGATAGGACCTCCAAGGGGAAACGCAACAGTCAAGAGTTTCTCGCCTTCAACGAGTCAGCCCAACACCATTTGCACGTTCTGCAACAGGAGTTGTCGGCAGAAACCTGGCAACCGCAACCCTTTAGACAGTTCACAATTTTTGAGCCCAAGAAACGCCAAATAAACGCGCCCATTTTCTCCGACAGGGTTGTCCACCATGCGCTTATCGGCGTCATTGAACCTATTTTTGACGCAACATTTTCGCCCTGGTCGTTTGCGTGCAGGAAAGGCATGGGCACTCACGCGGGCGTAAAGTTTGTCCAATCAGAGCTAAGAAAAAACGGTTACACCCATTTCCTGAAAACAGACTTCTCAGCATTTTTCCCCAGCATTGACACGGAAATTTTGCACGCCGAGTACCGCAAGAAAATATCTTGCAAAAAGACCTTGGCGCTTTTAGAAAAAGTGATACCAAGAAATATCACAGGAATACCGATTGGTTCTTTGACAAGTCAACTGAGCGCTAACATTTACGGAAACATTCTTGACAGGTATCTGCATCATGTCCTTAAAGTGAAGTTTGTGCGGTACATGGACGATGTTGTCGTGTTTGGGAATGACTTAAATTCTTTACGTAAAACAAAAGACAGCATTGAGGTTTTCGCAAGAGAAGAAATGAAACTCAAATTTTCTCGCTGGTCAATAAACTCCGTCGATAAAGGAATCAATTTCATTGGCTACAGAATATGGCCAAAGTATAAGCTGCTAAGAAAATCTAGTGTTTTGTCTGCTAAAAGAAAAATCAAAAAGCTCAGGCATGACGACGACCCCGAAGCTTTGCGTAGATTTCTTGGGTCGTGGAGGGGCCATATTGATAAGGCCGATTCGCACAACTTGAAAGTGTGGTTAAACAAGCATCATGATATTGTGGGGTATCTAGTAGCGCTTAGGGATAGGCCCAAGCCGAACCGTAAAGAACTGTTTGAAAATATATTCGGAGGTGTGTAATGCAACTGACTAAGCCGTGGCCTGAAGGTCGAACAATCAACGCGAGAAGTCCTTACGGTTGGAGGCGTCATCCTATTACGGGTAGGCGGGCTTTTCATCACGGGGTCGATGTTGCAGGCGTGTTCCCTGTCACTGTTGCGGGGGATGGTGTTGTGGTGAAGATTGGGTGGAGTCCTACGGGTGGTGGGCATACAGTCCTTATTGACCATGGGCAGATTGTGACGGTCTACTATCATGGGGCGCACCGTACCGGGTTGCGTAAAGGGCAACGGGTTGTGACGGGCGATTTCATTTACACGTCTGGGACTACCGGTGCGAGCACAGGCAACCATCTCCATTTTGAGGTTCGGAAACGTGGCGGGCGTTACAAAAATACCGTGGACCCCGTACCTTTCCTTGACGGTGCTGCCGTGGTCGTGAAGCCTGCACTGCTTAAGGTGGATGGACGTTTGGGGCGCAACACCTGGAAAGCGTTCCAGACTGCACTCACTAACGCCGGGTTCCCGCTGGGCCGTATCGACGGCAGGCCTGGAAGAATGACCTACACAGCTATCCAGAGATGGGCTGGGGCGAAACCTGATGGGGTGTTCGGGCCATTGACCCGCAAAGCGGTGCAACGTAAACTAGGTGTGAAAGACGACGGTATATGGGGCAGGATAACAATCAGCGCCCTGCAAAGAGCGTTGAACGACAAAACCTTCTAACAACCAACACCTAACTGATAGGAAATTATCATGGTACCTAAGAAAAAAGGCGGCAAATACTAATGAACCAAGTAAAAGTAGTTATCAAACGGGCACAGGCCTACGCCAAAGCAATCGCTGCGGGTGTCGGAAGTGTCCTCGTAGGAATCAGCGGATTCAGCACACAGCTGGGCATGGACATCGTACCTGTCGAAGCACAAGGATGGGTTACCCTTATCCTTGCCGGACTGACTGCTTTTTCTACTTGGGTTATCCCTAACTTCGACCCTGACGGACAGTAACTAAATAAAAAAGGCCCCCGTAATTGGGGGCCTTTTTCTATTGGCAACTATCGCACTCGACAGCTTCCTGCGGGTCTGTCGGGCAGGTGTATCCGCCGATAATTTCTGGTTTACTCATAAAACACCCTATTCTACGCTAAGCTGTCCCTAACCAATTTAAGGACGACATGAAAATACTTTTCTTAGACCTTGAGACCTCTCCTAACTTGGCTTATGTCTGGGGCCTGTGGGACCAGAATGTTGCTATCACTCAACTGGTTGATTCGACAGAAGTTATCTGTTTTGGAGCCCGTTGGTATGGACAGCGGAAAGTCCATTTTAGCTCAGTTCACCACGATGGTAAAGCCACAATGCTTAAAGCTATACACGAACTTTTAGATGATGCCGATGCTGTGGTGGGCTGGAACTCGGCTTCGTTCGATATGAAGCATTTGAGGCGGGAGTTCATCGAGAACGACATGCTCCCCCCCTCCCCGACAAAAGACATTGACCTTCTGCGCACGTCTAGGTCCCAGTTCAAGTTCCCTTCCAACAAGTTGGATTATGTGGCTCAAAAGCTGGGCATGGGTTCCAAGGTGAAACATTCTGGTTTTCAGTTGTGGGTGCGTTGTATGGCGGGTGAGGAAAAGGCTTGGGCGGAGATGAAGAAGTACCAGATTCAGGATGTCAATATCCTTATCGGGTTGTACGAAAAGTTTTTGCCTTGGATTAAAAATCATCCACATCGCGGTTTGTATGATGGTCGTCCCGAGGCTTGCCCCAGTTGTGGCTCTGACCGTTTCCATTCTCGCGGTACGGAAAGAAGTGCTACGGCAGAGTACAAGAAGTATCAGTGTCAGGGTTGCGGTAAGTGGGCTCGGGGCACTAAGAATGTAGGGGTACAAACCACTATGAGAAGTATTTAGGAGAAGCCATGTCTATGCTTTCTAGCGGGTCTGAAAGTAGTTTTGGTTCTGACGAAAACCCAAAACCGTCCGCCCAGGCTGTAGATGATTTTCACGAAAACAGTGATGCAGACTCTCGGGCAGAGTCTTTGCACCATACTTTAGGTCCTAACCCTAACCAGTCTTCTCCAGGTAACCATACGCACGACGGCGGTGCTTCTGCATTTATTTTGACGGAGGAAACAATTTCTGGTGTTAGAGGGGATGATACTTGGGCTTTGTCGGTAAACGCTATTCTTGTTCGTTTAGGAGCTATTGATAATTCTACGGCCCCCTAATGCCTTCTAGTAAAAGACAACTAACTTCGGCGGAGCTTTTACAGCTCGCTATTTCTGAGCTTGACCAAAGTATCCATCAACCCAACATTCTGAATTACGGGGAGAAGGATTACCCGGAGCAGTTGCGGTTTCACCAGTGCTCGTATCGTGGTCGTTTCATTTCGGGGGGTAACCGTGGAGGTAAAACTGACGCGATTGTTGTGGAGGCTATCTGGTGGGCTACTAACACTCACCCGTATCTTTCGCGCCCTTTAGAGTGGGGCACCGGGGCTATCCAGTTGCGGTTTGTCGTGGTGGATGTATCTAAAGGTATTGAGCAGATTCTTATTCCTAAGATGAAGCGGTGGATTCCTCGCTCATATCTGATTGACGGGGATTGGTCTAAAAGCTGGGATAGCAGTAACTATATTTTGACGTTCGAGAATGGCTCCACGATTGACTTTGTGACCTGGGGTATGGACATGATGAAGCTGGGTGGTGTGCCTCGACACGGAATGTTCTTCGATGAGGAACCGCCCCAAAACATTTTCAACGAGTCTATGATGCGTCTGCTCGACTACAACGGTTTCTGGGTAATTGCGGCGACACCTACGAAAGGTATGGGCTGGACTTTCGATTTGCTGTGGGAGCCTGCGGTAGAGGGGTTAGAGAAGGAGATTGCTACTTTCGTACTGTCGGCAGAGCAGAATCCTTACCTTCAAGCAGGTTTAGAGGATATGAACTTTTACACGATGGGTATGGATAAGGAAGAGAGGGCTATTCGTGAGAAGGGGGACTTTGTTGCTCGTAGTGGTCTTGTGTTTCCTACTTTTAGTCAAAATTTGGACCAGCATCTTGTAGATTTTGGTCCGGGGGACGTTCCTAAGAATTGGTCAGTGTATGCCTCTGTGGACCACGGGCTAAACAACCCGACTGCCTGGTTGTGGCATGCTGTGTCTCCTGAGGGGGATATTGTGACGTTTGCCGAGCATTATCAGGCGGAGATGGTTGTGTCGGAGCACGCGCAGATAGTTAAGCAACGGGAGCTTGGCTGGGGCCGTAAACCTGACTCTGTGGAGCGCATGGGGGACCCTGCGATGAGACAACGCAACGGCATCACTGGAACATCCATTATTCAGGAATATGCTCTTCACGGGGTGTACGTGAACGTAGAGGGCATACCTCACGATGTAATGGTGGGTGTAGAAAAGATGCAGGCCTATATGAGGCTCCGTGAGGGCACTCGTTGGGGGAAAAATAGGCCTAGGTGGGTTGTTTCTCGTAACTGTCCTAACTTTATCCGTGAGATGAAGAAACTGCGGTGGGCGACGTACAGTTCTGACAAAATGGCGTACTCGATGAACAAGCAAGAAGTTATCCACAAGAAGGACGACCACGCTTTTGACTCGGCCAGGTATTTTGCTACGACACGGCCAGACTTAACGCCTTATGTAGAGGCTGGTTCCGAAGAAGCTCCGACTACGCTAAGGTATGAGGAGCTGATGTTGAAGATGCGAGAGGACCCTACAGTGGTATTCGCAGAAGATAAAGCAATGGAAGATGACGGACCTACCGTTATAGGAGGGTATTACTAATGACAAGTAGATTTAGTGTAGTTACAGCACCGGCCAGAGACCCTGGCGTATGTTATGTCACCAGAACTTCTGTCGGACCATTTATTGATACTGGTATCGACATGAGCACGACAGTAATTGACCGGGGACGGCTATACCTTTCGGTAGATGTTATCCGCGAAATGGCTCAAGTTGCCGGTCTTTTTGATGAAGGAAAATCTGTCTCGGTGGCTTTGCAAGAAAAAGAGTGGTATGACCGTGGCTACAACGAAGCAATTAAGGAGCTAAAAAATGATGTTGTCGATAATTTTGTCCAGCGCGTTCTCATTGATTCTGCTAGCAATGTTAGTAATGCAGCACCTGTGGCACCAGAAAGTAACGATGACACTGCTGGAGCAGCAATCTCTGGCGCTGAAGACACAGTTGGAGGAGCACACAAAGTCACTAAAGTTAATGACGGACCTCAACGAAAAGGCACAGGCACTGGTAGCATCAAGCGACCCGTTAGTGTATCAACAAATCCAAGCGATGAATCAGAGTTTAGATTATAGTGGTTACCAGGACTATGACCCGTCAGACGAGGCTGAGGCCGAAAGAATTGCTAACAGAAATCCTAACTTAGCAGCAGGAGAAGATGTAGATGGCCAAGATGCCCGACAACTATTCGCAGAACTCACAGGGACAGACCCCGAATTCTACGGTAACTAGTCTTCCTGACGAGGGAATAAACATAGAGAAGTTCCGTGAAAGTACGGAAGGTAAGAAACTTGTTGCTTGGGTTCAGTCCGAGTGGTCCCGAGCTAAAACTGCTCGTTCGCAAAAGCAGTTGCAGTGGTTTAACAACATGTCTATGTTTTATGGCCACCACTGGTTAGAGCAGACTCGCGGTAACTTTCCAGAAGATTACCGAGACAAACTGTTTACTCCTCGTAAGCCTTACTACCACAAGCGTCAAACTATTAACCGCATACGTTCGTATGTGCGTTGGGAACTGTCGAAACTTCTTTCTCAGTTTCCTACAGCTCAGGCCATTCCCGCTTCTTCGGAGGATGAAGACCAGAGGGCTGCTTTTGCCGCTGAGCAGGCGTGGACTTCGATTAGTGAGTCCAAAAATTTGCGTCAGCACATGTCACGAGCAATGTGGTGGACTGTTGTTACAGGCAACGGGTTTTTAAAAACGCAGTGGGACACCACCGCTAGAGACAAAGTTTCTGGAGATATTGGGGACATTAAATACGGGCACGTAACGCCTTTTCATCTTTTTGTTCCCGACATGCGCGAACAAGATATTGAAGACCAGCCCTTTATTATTAACGCTTACACGAAGACTGTCGAGTGGGCAGAGTATTACTTTGCTAAGGAGTTGGCGGGGGTTACTTTGTCGCCAAGCACTTCCGCAGCGAATCAAATTATTGATGAAGCATATTTAAACTTGGGCAGTAACAAAAGTCTTGACAGCGTTATTGTTTACGAGACGTGGATTAAGCCTGGCGGGTCTAAGTTAATGCCAGAGGGTGGTGTTGTCATTAACATTGACGACACTCTTATCAGCGTGTTCCGTGGGGGGTTGCCTTACAACCACGGCATGTATCCGTTTACAAAGTTTGAGCACATTCCTACGGCTACTTTTTATGCGGACAGCCCTATCGTAGACCTGTCGCAGTTGCAAAAAGAGTACAACGGTATTCGTTCAGAAATTGCTGAGGCGGGTCGTCGTATGGCTAAGCCTCAGTTGATTGCACCTCTTGGCTCGATTGTTCCTTCAAAGTTGACGAACGAGCCTGGCCTGGTTATTCAGTACAAGCCTGGTATGGCACCTCCGCAACCACTGCCTTTGGCACCGCTCCCTCAGTATTATGTGGACCAGCAGGACCGTATTATGAGCGACTGGATTGATATTTCTGGTGAGCGCGAAGTGTCTCGCGGGAGTACTCCTCCCGGAGTTACTTCCGGTACGGCCATTTCGTATTTGCAGGAAGCGTCTAACCAGTATTTGACTCCTCAGTTCCAAAGCATTGAGGCGGGGGTCCAAAAGATTGCTGCCAGCACTATTGAACTGTTTGTGCAGTATGTGGACTTGCCCCGCAAGATTCGCACTATTGGTGCTGACGGGGCTTTCGACACAATGCTTCTCCAGGGCGCTGATGTTGCAGCGGGCACAGATATTCGTATCGAGCCGGGCTCTAGCTTCGCAAAGTCTAAGGCTGCTCAAGAAGCTCGTGTGATGGATATGTTTGCTGTCGGTATCATTGACCAGCCTACGGCCACAAGAATGCTTGAGCTTGGTGGCGTACAGAAAATTATGGATAATTTAAATGTGGCAGAGCGTAAGGCTCAGCGCGAAAACATTAAGATGAAGATGCTTACTGTCGAAGATATTGAGGAGGCTCGTCAGCAGGCTATGGAAGAAATTATGTCGCAGATTCCTCCTGAGGCTATGCAAGACCCTGCAATTATGCAGGAGATTGAGAACATGCCCGCCCCCGCAGTAATTTCTATTGCCGATTTTGATATGCACGAAGTACATATTGAAACTCACAATAAGTTCCGCATGTCTCAAGAATACGAAATTTTGGCTCCTGAAATTAAGCAGCAGTTTGCGGAGCATGTTTCTCAGCATGAGCAGGCTTTGCAGCAGCGTGCTATGGCACAAATGATGTCGGGTATGCCTCCACAGGGGGCAGAAGGTGAAATGGCCCCACAGCAGGGGCCAGGTGCTATGATGGCAGCTAATGGTGCCGTACCCGATATGGCTCCTGAACAACCTCAAGGAGTATAAAATGGCAGATTTTGATAATGTTGCTGGTCCGGTACCTCAGCTAGAGTATCGTCCCACGAGGAACTATGGCCGTAAAACTGTGGCTCAGCTTAAAACTGAGATACAGGCTATAGATGCAGCCACATACACAAACGCTGAAGTCCTTAAAATGACTTACAATGATTTGACGTATGCAATTAACGCACTTTCCTAAAGTGCTTTAATTAACAACTAAATAAAGTATAATTAAATCCACAATGCTAGGGCCTCAATGGGAGGTACGGCGATAAGGAGTACACAATGGACGAAACTACAGGTACAGAGATAGAAGCAGACACCTCGGCAGAGACTGCGGATTCTTCAGGGCCAGTAGATACAGCGGGGACAGCTTCAGAAGTAGATACTTCGGGGGGTAATCCCGCTTGGGAGTCTTTGCGTACAAAACTAGACCCTGTTAGCTTTCACTCTATTCAGGATGACCTCAAGAACTTCGACAAGAGCGCTGAATCGCGTATCTCGTCGTTGAACCAACAGCTCAAGCAGTATTCTGAGCTAGGTTCGCCGGAGGATTTGCAGAACTATGCAAGTATCGCTCAGCGTCTTGATACAGAACCTGAAACTATTTATACCGCTTTAGGAGAATTCTTAAAGCAAAATGGTCGTATGCCTGAAACTCAAGCAGAGTTGCAGGGTGCTGTAGACGAAGAAGAAAACAATTCTGAGCCAGTAGCTGACCCACGATTTGCACAGCTGGAGCAACAGCAACAGCAGATGCAAGATTATCTTGCTCAGCAAGAAAATACGCGGGTTCAGCACGAAGCTGATTCAGCTTTGGAACAGGAAATCAATAGTCTTAAGCAGGCATATCCAGACTTTGGTGAAGAAGACATACAAGAAGTTTTGATGAAGGCAGCGTTCCAACTTCAAAGCACTGGTAAGTCCATCAAGCTTGATGATGTTGCTAGAAACTATATTGAAAAAACAGTAAACCGTATTCGCGCAGTACCGCGCCCAGGAGATTCGGCACCTAGATTGCTACCAACTTCTGGTGGGATGCCTCAGCAGCAAAGCACCACGCCGCTGGGAAAGATGTCAAGAGATGATGTTCAAAACCTCATCGCAGCATCTATCTCGTCAGGTAGATAACCTAAGTTTCAGTCTCCTTTCTAACAGAAAGGAAAAACAGTGACTGCATCACTTGCAACCATTGAGTCATATCTCAAGGAGGTGTACCAGGGACGTATCCGCGAGCAGCTCAACAACGAAATTGTTGCTCTGAAGCGTATTACTCGCACTAGCTCTGGTGTTACCAACGAAACTGGTGGAAAGTATGTTACTTTCCCCATTCACACACGCCGCAACAGCGGTATCGGTTCTCGTTTTGAGTCCGAAGCTTTGCCGACCCCAGGTCAGCAAGGACACGCTGCTGCTCGTGTTGGACTGAAGTACGCCTATGGTGGAATTCAGTTGACCGGCCAGGCTATTAGCCTCTCTGACACTGACTCTAAAGCTTTTGCTAAAGCGTTGGATAACGAGGTTGAGGGTCTTAAGAACGACCTTAAGAAAGACATGAACCGTCAGATTTACGGCTCGGGTAACGGTGCTATTGCCGTTGTTACGGGTGCTAACACTGCCGGTGTTGTTCCTGTCGCTGACGCAAGACTGTTCCAGATTGGAATGGTTGTCGATACTCAGACGGGCACCACGGTTGATAACTCAGGGTTGATTGTGAGCGCTGTAAGTCTCGCTGCTGGTGCTAACACTGTTACGTTCACGACTACTCCAGGCGTCGCTACTGCTAACAACGACATCATTGTTCGTAAAGGCTCTGGTGTGGCTGCTGGTGGTAACCGTGAACTGACGGGTCTGGCCGCAATTATCAGTGCTTCTGGTGTTCTTTACAACGTGGACCCCTCGGTTGAGCCCGAGTGGAAATCTACTGTAAACGCTAACGGAGGCACAGGACGCGCTCTGTCGGAAGGCCTAATGATTAAAATGGCTGACGACATTCGCACTAAGGGTGGTACTACTTCCCTTATCTTGCAGTCGATGGGTGTTCGTCGTGCGTACTTCAACCTTCTTTCGCAGTTGCGCCAGACGGTTAACACGCAGGAGTTCACTGGTGGGTTCTCGGGACTTGCGTTTACTACGGACCAGGGTGAAATCCCTGTCGTGGCAGACTCCGACGCACCTATTGGAAAGCAGTGGTATGTGAACGAGGACGCGCTCACTTATTACCGTGACGAAGAATGGCACTTCCTCGACAAAGACGGTTCGATGTGGAAGCAAGTTCGTGACTCTAACGGTGACTACGACGCATACTACGCTCGCATGGTGGAATACCACGAGCTTGGTACTGACCGCCGTAACAGCCACGGTCTCATTTCGGACATTACCGAAGCGTAGACCTTAATAAAAAATGTCCCGGCTCCTGATTTGGGGGTCGGGACATTTTTATCTTGTTGGGGATTATTTGATACACAGGCTAAACTTACGACATGACTATTTCACTAGGACAATCTGCACAAATATGGAACTCTGACCTTAACGAGTTTGTTAGCGATGACCATGTACATATGGCCGATGTTTTGCAGGACTTGAAGCCCACATATTCGTTGGTGTATATCCCTAAAAACCAGCGCGTTGATGAGCAAGAAAAGAAAAAGCCTTGGGCTATTGTGGACAAGCCGGAGAATCTGCCTGAATATGTGGTGCGCTTTCTGTCGGATGAGGATATGAAGGACCCGTACAAGATTATTGCGTGGCTTTTTGACGGTGATGTTGTACGTCACGGAGCAGAAAACATTTTGAAGCGTATTGAGGCTGAGGACAACGCCAAAAAATTATTGAAAAGTAAGAAAGAAATTGATGATATGGAGGATAGAATCGACCATATAGAGTTTTTGGCTTCTGGTGGTCGGGACAAGAAGCACACCATTACCCATAACGGAAAGAAGTTTGAGCGATGACATACAGTAATCCCACTAAAACTGTTGGTCAAATTTATAGCTATGTAAAGCGTGCTTTTGGTGATGAGTCCGGTGTTCAGCTAACTAACGAAGATATTATTCGTTGGATTAACGATGCGCAGAACGAGATTGCGGAAGCAGCCGGTGTTATTCCATCGGTTGCTACTATGTCTGTTTCGGGGGGTACTCCTACATATAGCTTGACTTCTGTTACTCCGTTGATTAATACGGTGGCAAGTATTTCTTTGAATGGTAGGCGGGTGGGTAACATTAATGTTGCTCAGGCGGAGGAGAGTATTTCGTTGGCGGACCCTGAGGGGTATGAGGTGGGGCCTCCACAGTTTTGGTATAGCTGGGCGGGAGAGATAACTTTTTGGCCGGTACCTGATAAAAACTATTCGATGTCTATTAGGTATTTTGCTAAGCCTACGGATGTGACGGTGAATACGACAGATGTTTTGTCGGTCCCGGATGATTGTTTCACGGATGTAGTGAATTATGTGTTGATGCGTGCGTATGAGATGGATGAGAATCCTGAGATGATGGCGGCTAAGCAGGCAGAGTTTAGTTCTAGTATTGCGGAGCGTGGGCAGAGCGAAATGTTGAGTCAGTCTATGACTTATGAAAAAGGCACTATCTACGAGCTTATTTAGGAGAGGTTATGCCGGGAGCAGCTATACAGGTAGGCCCTTTTGTTGGGGGGCTTAACACTTTCAGTGACCCTACTTCGATTGCAGATAATGAGTTGGTTGTTTGTCAAAACTTTGAGTTGGATTTGGATGGCTCGCTAAAGTCGCGTCCTCCTATTGAAGATTTAGGTATTGATTTTCCTTTGCAGGCTACTGGGGACATGCACGTTTTGGGTACGTACCGGGTTTCTGAGGACGTGTCGTATTTGTTGGCCAGTGACGGTCTGTCTAAAACGTATTATTTTAGTGGAACTGCGTGGGTGTTGGTTACGGATACTATTGCTGCTGACGCTTTTGTGCAGTTTGATGATAAGGCTTGGTTGACCGCCCCTGTCGGGTCCACTAATCCTGGAGGATATTGGGAGCCCGCAGGTTCTTTTACTGCTGACGCAAACATGCCCAAGGGCGAAACAATGGTTACTTTTAAAGGCCGTTTGTGGGTTGCCGAAGGGAAGGATAGTACTAACCGAGGTACGAGGCTGTTCCGTTCTAAGACTCTTGCCGACCCTGCCCTGTGGGTAGCCTCCAACGATTTTATTGATATTGGTTCCGGTGACGGGCAGAACATTGTGTCGTTGGTTTTGTATTTCAACACACTGCTTATTTTCCGCACCAACTCTGTGTACGGGTTGCAGTACACGTCTGACCCGGCAGCGGCTGTGGTGTCGCTGATTATACCTACTGTCGGGTTAAGTTCTCGGTATGCACTGACTCAGTTTGAAAGCTACATTTATTTTATGTATGACGAGAAAGCTTACGAGTTTTCAAACAACCGAGCAAGCCAAATTAATGTGAAGACCCCGTTTAGTGCGATTAGTACACAGGGCTCTTTTCACGAAAAATATGTTGTGTCGGAGTTTAATAAACGAGTTGTGTTTACATATTTTGACCAAATGTTTGTGTACAGTTTGCGGACACGGGCTTGGACTACCTGGTTATCGACAGAGTATAAGTCGTTATGTAAAATGGATTCTCGTAGTAACAGCGCAGATAAATCAATAGTTTTGACGCACTCAAATATAGCTGTTCCTTCGGGGGGCACTAGAGTAGCTCCTTTGCTACAACTTACAGATGAATATGCAGACGTTGTGGAAAGCATGGACTGCATAATTCAAACAAAGAATTTTAACTATCAGGCAAGCTCTGTGTATAAGCGTTTGTTTTGGTGGGGGTTGGATGCTTCGTTTAAAGGTTCTGTGACAGGTACCGCCTACGTAATTTCTCACGTATTTTCTACGACTTGGCAGGAGCTGTTTCCTAATACGTGGCAGCAGCAGTCGGCGTTTACGTGGGGTAGCCCCTCTAGTGGTACACCACCTATTGCTACCACAGTTACGGAAACAGGTGTTCGCTTTACTCGTAACTTTGTAAAGTTTTTAAAGAGCCTTAGATTTAGGCAGATTTATTTTACTATTGAACATACGACAGATGGTTCTAGCTCTGCTGCTCCTGCACGCATTTTTTCTTTGATGACTTATGTAACTCCGAAGCAGACGGTTTCTGCACAGATTACGTAGTAGTGAGTTAGAATGTTGCTATGAGAAATATGCGTCAGCGGATGAGTGAGCCAGCTAAAGCTGGTGGGGGTTTTAACTCTTCCTTTGCGGGTAAAAAACATTATGGGGCTGGACGACCCATGCCGACTGTTGGTAAGGTTACTGATAAGGCGGGATATACTATTAGAGACAACAAAGCTGCTGCGAGGCGTGATGCTTTGATGAGGAGAATTGGCTAATGTACAGAACCCCAGGAACCCAGGGCAATCGTCTTGCCCCTCAGAAGAATGAAAACATGTCTGATGAGGAGAGGAAGCGTAAGGCTCGTGAGGAAGCGATGATGCGCCGTCTGTCGTCTGCTCCTGGTAAAACTTCTTCGGGGATGTACTAATGGCTAGAGAAAGAAGTGTGCGTTTTAACTCGCCCACCCCCCCCGTAGGACCATTTAGGCCCCCTCCCGCCAGGTTTGTCTTGTCCCCCGCCCAAAAAGCTTACGGACCTGCCGGTAACCGAGCAACCGCCCCGACCCGAACCCCCACTCGCTCGGGCCGAACCCCCGCCGGAGGCGGTGGTGGTGGTACCCGCGACGTTCCCGCTCCTTCTGCTCCCCAAGCCTCTGCTCCCCGAGCGCCCAGAGCACCCCTAAACTGGAGAGACTCGGCCTACAACTCTCAAATTGCTTCTATCCAACGCGCCCTACAAGACTTTGAGACAGGCGCTCAACAACGTGGTGACCGCTTCGGAATTGACTTTAACACTTCTTTGGACCGTATGGGATACCGGCCAGGCAGTGGTTTTACTGCCATGCCTAATTTGATAGACGGAATGGACGAGCAGGAAAACGCGCAAATGGCCAGCTCTTCAATGGCCAGGTCTTCGATGTCAGCGGATGATTCTCAAGAGGAACAGCCGTTGGTTCAACCTATCTCAGGGGCGTTTGACATTGAGGGGGTATCAAACCCCTTTACGACAGCTGCTAGAGGTACTCGTAGTTTGAGGGATGATTTTGCGGGGCGTGGAACTTTGCGCTCTAGCGATTTTGCCCGTAACTTTGGCGAGTTTCAGAACAGGTTGAATCAGCAGTTGGAGTCTATGGAGACTTCTCGTGGTCGTTTTGCGGAGGATTTGGCAACTGATGTGGCTCAGCAGAGGACTTCTTCTCAGGAGGCTCAGCAGAGGGCTCAGCGTGATGCGATGATGAGGGCTGCTATGGCGGCTGCTGGAGGTGGTGGTTTCTAATGGCCCCTAGACAACCTGTTCTTAAAATTGATTCTGGTGGTGTTCCTATGGACACTAGTACTCCTCCGCCACCTCCTGTAGACAACGATAATTCTAGGTTTCCTCAGTGGATGCAGGATTTTTATGCGGGCAGCCCCGGAGGTCGTTTACAAGAGGCCAACTCTCCTGGAAGTGTGCCTAATTCTCCTGTAGGACAGCAGGAACCAAATCGTTTTGGAATTAACTCTCTTTTGGGGACAGGCCCCGCCATAGGTCGTTGGATTGAAAAAAATCTAATGAACATTGGTGAGGGAACAGGCAGATTTTTTTCTGGACAGCAACAAGTTCCTTTTGGGCAAAGAGCTGGTGATAGGAGTTACAGCCAGGGACAGGCTACAGGTGCTGGTGGAAGTAAGACCAAAGCCGGGTCCGGCAAAGTATTTAATGCACCTGGCCAAGGCCCTACTCAACCTACTTGGGAAGAGTGGGCTGCCGCCAATGGTTTTGGAGGCGGCGGGGGAGGCGGAGGAGCTTCTCGACCAGACTTTAGTGCTTACCGACAGGCGCTCACTGACCAGGCCGGAGGCATTAACGCTCAGATTCAGGCAATGTACAACCAGCTTGGTGAGCAGGCTGGGGCTAACGTATCCCGTTTGGAAGACATTTATTCGGGAGCTGGTGAGGGGATTAATGCAGGCTACGATGCTGCTACCTCTAACATTCAGCAGGCGTTTGGTTCTGCCCAACAGCAGGCAGCTGACCAGATGGCGCGTCTAGGTATTGAGGATGCTGCTGGTCAGGTGTTACCTTCTCAGGCGTTAGCTCAGGCTCAAGCAATTTCTTCGTTGGAGCAGGGACGTGGTTCGGGGTTGTCGGCTAGCGAGCGTTTCGGGTCGTCTGCGGGTGGCTTTGCTTCTCAGATGGCTCAGACGGCGCAGCAGCAGGGGACTGAAATGAATTCGGCTATTCTTGCTTCGTTGCAGAACAGGCTTGCGGAGTCTTTGGCTGCTGAGCAGTCTGGTGGCGGAGGAGGAGGAGGTGGTGGAGGCATGAGTGTCTCTGACCAGCTTAGGTTGAGGGAGGCGTACAACCAAGAGGTTGGTGGCCAGCTTCCTTTGGATGAGCGCAAATTTGCTTTTGATGTTGCGCAAGCTTCTGCCGGAAACGCTAACGACCTTAGCCAGTGGAAGAGGGATACCTTCTTACAGCTGACGCTACCTCAAGGCGGGCAAAAACCACTTTATACTCCTGAAGAGGCGACAGCGTACCTTAATGCGGTACAGTCTTCTATAGGGTAGTTAGGAGTTGTTGTGGCTGAACAGCCTAAAAGCTCCGACAGGTTCAGTAATTATGTAAATACTTACTACGAAAATCTGACGGGCGGGTCGGCACCCAAGGTTTCCTCCGGGGAGCCTGTTTCTTTTCCGAGCCTTCCTAAGCCTGCTCAAAAGCTAGGGTTTTTGGGCCGGACAATGGATATTTTGTCAAGGCCTATGCGCCTAATCAGTAACCCGGTAATGAAAGCTGTGGAGCTGCCTGAACGCTTCGACAAAGTAAACGAGCTTAGACTTTCTGGGCAGGACGCAGCAGCCACTAAAGAATCTTTGGCTGCTGTAGGAAGCTTGTTGGCGGCACCGTTTACAGGCTTCTTTTCTGACAATCCGGATAACAAAGCTTATTGGTCAGACATTATTGAGCGTCAGTCTGACGTGGCTAACCGCAACGACCCTAACTATGTGGATGTAGCAAATAACGTAGACCCGCTAGCTAAGGGAGCGTTGGGGTTTGTCGGAGACTTTGTTTTGGACCCTCTGTGGCTAATTCCTCCCCTGTGGGGAGCTAAGGCCGCTAAGACAGCGGGAGCTTTGTCAACACTTGGTAAGGGCACAGTTAAAGCGGCTGAGGATGCCGGGGACATTTCTCGCGTAGTTAAAGAGACTAGGGCGGCTGTCAGTACGGGGGCTATCCCCGAGGCGGCTCTACTGCCTGGTACTAGCGGAATAGCTGGCCTTGGCATTACTGAGGGGCTACTGCGTACAGCTCCTCGTGAGACCTTCGATTTGACGTTTACTGTCGGGGGTAAAGCTCGAAAAGGCGAAACCTTTTCAACTCGTGCCGCTGCCGAAGAAGCTGTGCAAAAGTTTAGGGCAGGCAGTACTCGTCCGTTGGTGGATGCAGGTAAAGGTGCTCAAGTTTTCAGGGGAAGCAATAGTTATCTAATTACTTCCAAGGTTGCGTCTGTTGCGGACCGTTTTCCGGCAGCTCAGGCTAGTAAAAAAATTGCAGACGACCTTGTAGAAAACGCTGCTAAGGGAGCGGCAACTTCTAGCGAAACTGTTGTAAGGTCTTTGCGAGAAATTATTGACGGCAAGCAGATTGGTCTTGGGGGCAAGCAAGTTAATTTGAAGGGCGAGCTGGGCTCGTTCTTTAGCTCTTTGGCTAAGGCTGTACCGGCGGTTAAGCCAGGCAAAGCTGGCAAGGCTGAGGTGTTTGAGAAGTGGCTTCCTGCGTTAGGTAAAGATTCCAGACTGGCTAACGCTAGCGTGGGCATATCTGAAAATAGCATCTTATTTAGTCCATTTGGTAGGTCTGCTTCGTTGAAGAACGTGTTGAACACGCATAAAAACACTCGTGACCTTGCAGTAAAAGACGCTATTAATACTGAAATTTTGAGGCCTGCGTATGAGAAGTATTTGGCTGGTGTTAAGGGTGGTAAGGGTGTTGACCTTGTAGGCAATGCGGCTACTCCGACAGCCCGTTTGCAGGAGGTGGCAGAGGCTGGTGTGGCCGCCACTATTGTACGTAACCTTAAGAATCTTGATGATGCTGAGCGTGCTCGTGGCTCGGCTTTGTTGGGTGAGAGGTTGTTTGCTGATTTGCAGAAACTTGACCCGGCTGGTGTTGCTAAGTTTATGGATGCTGTCGATGTGGTCTTGTTTGATACTGGTGCTGTGGACGCTATGCGTACTGTCAATGGTGGCACTATGCAGGGACGTTTCTTAAACTTGTTTGATATTAATCAGGCTACTCGTACAGCTGCTGTTGCAAAAGTTGCGAGCAATGTTAGTGACATTCCTAGAGTAACTCCAGAGAGTACTTTAAAAGCTGCTGAAAAAATTAGTGAGAATGTCCGCATTGAGGACAACATTGTTCGCTCTTTGTCGGAGATGGGTTACCCAACAGATAAAATTAATTTGCGGGCTGGTGATGGCCGTGAAAAAACTTTGTTTGGCATTGTTTTAGAGACTTTGCAGGACGTGTTGCCGGGGGTTACTAAGAACAAGTTGTCTCCTGACATAGACCAATATAAACATATTTCTCGTACAGGTGTGCGTAATACTGAGCCTAATTATGGCAAGGGTGTTGGTGTTATTGCGGGCCAGCCGAACACTTATTTCCAGTTTGATTTGTTCCTCAACATTTCTAAGCACATTAATAGCAGGTTCTTTAAAGAGGGGGCTGAGGGGCCGCTAGCTTTGCGCGGTCTTGATGGCAAAACTTTTAAAGGTTCTAAGCTGGCTGCTGAAAAAGACCGAATTATTTTGGCCACTGTTAGAGCTGCTGAGGACTTCTATTTAGACCGTGGAATGGCTTTGACGTTTGATTTGAATGGTGTTCATACACCTATGAGGTTTAGCCAGGCTTACAGGGCTGTGAAAGATTCTTTGGTGGACCTTGATTTGGGTGAGCGTTGGGCACAGCTGGTCTTCTTTAACGGTAATAGTGGTATGGCTCCTACGCAGTTTATGGAGGCTGTGTCGAAGGTTATAGCTGGTGGCAGTAAGGAAGAGGTTTTGCAGCTTTTGAAGGCTACAAAAGATTCTCGTACGGGCAAGGACATTACTAAGGTTAATTTCTTGGCTCGGACCGAAGAGGTGGCTCGTATGTCCCCCACAAGCTTCAAGAGCTCTGTGGCGGCTAATAACTTGGCTGACGCCCTTATGGCTTCTAAGGCAGCGTTAACCGCTAGGGCTGCCGACAACGCCGCTGAGTACACTGCTAGGGGCATCGAAGAGGCTAAGATTCTTACTTCTGATGTGTCGGAAACTATCCTTAGTTTGATGAATAACCCTACGGAGTTTGCTTCCGCTATTAGGGCCGTTGCGTATTCGGGAGCTATGACGCAGGACTTTGCCAAGGCTATTAACGCTACGCAGCTTGGTGCTACGTTAGCTGCTGGGGCAGTAAAGTCTGGTTTGGGTGAAGGAATTACTACTGGAGCTAAGTTGCTTGACGATGTGGCTTCTGCTGCAAGCTCTGGAGACCCTAAGAAGATAGCTGCTGCTCAGGCGGCTTTAGTTGATGATGCAACTAAAACTTCTCAGCGTTTCTTGGAGGAGTCACAGCAGGTAGCTAGGGACTTGCGCAGCCAGGGCGATAACATTTTTGATGAGGTACTTGACGAGGCAGAAATAAACATTGCCAGGCCTCCTGACAAATTTGCCCAAGAGGGTTACGGTACGGTAACTGCGGCTACTATGAAAATTCTAAACCCACTAGAGAAATTCTTTAACTCTAAGTATGGGATGCACACGCAGGAGCTGCTGTGGGGCTCTAGGCTTTTCTTTGCTCAAGGAAACCTAATGGCTTTGGTAAATAAGCCTTACTTGAAAAGCCTTAAAGATTTAATGCGTAAAAACGACTATCGAGCACCTGTCGTTGTTGGAAGCAAAACAACCGTAATTCAGCAGGCACTAAATAACGTGCAAAAAGGAATTAAATCAACTGAGGGTAGCGTTCTTCGCAAAGCAGAGGATGATTTACGTCCTATGCTGACCCGCTTTTTTGACCAGACTGACGAAATGCAAAACGTATTGCTAGGCAACGCCTTCTTTAGAACAGGCGCTGGTAGGGAATCAATTAACTCAGTGCTTGACTATAACCAAGTATTAGGCGCTAGCAGCGGAGCGGCAAAAACCCCTCCCAGCGGACTGTTTTTTGACTATGACCTTGCCATAAAATCGGCTAATGCTACCTCTAAAGCCGCAGGTCGTGGAGTGGCTACACAGGACGAGATTACGCAAGCAATGCTTAAGCAGTGGGAGTCGTGGGATATTGATGACCCCATTAACTTTATGTACACCCTTAATCGAGCTATGGTGCAGCTGTCGTCAGAGGTTGGGTTTATTACAGGGTTTAAACAAAAAGCTTTGCAAACTGGTGTAGGTAGCAACAAGCCCACACAAGGGTTTGTCAAGCTTACGATAGCTGACGACAGCCGCTATGGAAGGTTGCTTGGGGACGAGCCTTTCTACATGGACCCTGACGCGGCTGAGATGTTCCAAGCTATTGATAACTTTGCTAAGTCAAACAAACAGTTTGAGGGCGGGTTTGGTAAGTTTGTTCGCACTACTTTGGACCCTATAACAGACACCTGGAAGTACGCTATTACCTTGCCTCGTCCCGGTCACCACATTCGTAACATGGTGGGTGACATGACACTTACCTACTTGGCTGAGGGAACCATTGGCAGCGTTGCCGCTACAAATAAAACGTGGCAAATGATGGCGTTCAAGGGTCAGTATGCAGACATTGACGTGATGAAAGCTATGACAAGGGCTGAAATAACGGAAGTGCCTAAGGGCGCAACTGTAATGTCTACTGGGCAGTTCGGTTCTTTAAGTGCTGACGAAATTTACAACGAACTGTTTGTTAGACGCGGCATCCTAATTCCTGCTCGACAGAACGAAGGCTTGCTGAAGGGTCGGGGCTTTACTTCTGAAGAAGGCCTGATGGATGACGCTACCTCCAATAAACTAAGCCGAGGCCTAGAAAAGGGATTGGGTGTTAGTACGTTTGGTTTGGCTGCTCGTGGAGGCAGAGTCGAAAACTTCTGGATGAATGTGTCGGAAGGTAGAGACAGTTTTGTCCGTATTCAACACGCCATGCAAATGCTTGAAAAAGCTCAGTCTGGTCGGATACTTACACGCGGTTATGGCACAACGGTAGACCCGAAAAAACTTAGCAAGGATGAGCTATTTGACATTATTTCGGAGAGAGTAGCCAAGTACCACCCTGACATGTCTACCCTGTCGATAGGCGAGAGCAAATATCTTCGTCGGCTTATGCCCTTCTACCACTGGAACCGTGGAGCTATTCAGGCAGTAAGCGAAACCCTGCTTATGAACCCCGGACGTATTACGGCGTTCCCCAAGGCAGGGTTTAATATAGCTGTCGCCGCCGGTCTAAACCCCGATTCTATGTACGACCCCTTCCCTGACGACCAAATGTTCCCCAGCTTTTTGCAGCAACAGATTGAGGGTCCTCAGTTTGAAATTGACGACAGGTATTACGGGTTCCGTCCGGGTATTGCGCCTATTGATGTTATGAACCAGTTTGCAAGCGGCAACCCTATCGACACCATCTTGAACAACGCAAACCCAGCGTTTAAGATTCCTATTGAGTTGCTTACAGGTACCCGCTTAGGTTCACAGTCTCGTATCCGCGACTACAGCGATTTTATTGACTCTAGTATTCCAGGCATCAACTACGCGGCAAGTATTTCTGGTCAAAGCGTTACAGGCTCGTTCTACAGCCTGCTTACGGGGGGCGGCTTTGACCCTCAATACCAGTTCGAGCGAGGCAACAAAGACTCTAGAGACCAGGCCATCTCTGCTTTCAACTGGCTTACAGGTCTTGGGCTAACAGATTATAGCCGACCAAGTTTTATCAGATTTGCTCAAATAGAGCAGCGGGACGAGAACCGGGAGAGTGGTGGTTTCTGATGACGCCCGAACAAGCAGTGAGATTCTTTTACGACTACGGACCAATCATCTGGACCGTTTTTATTTTTATCGCCGTTGTAGCTCTTCTGGTTAAGGCGTGGCCCGCAATTTCTCGGGCAGTATATATTATTGACATTATTAACGGGTTACCTGCCCGGCTAGACAAGATAGAAAGTCGCATTGAGGGTGTTGAACGAGAAGTAAAGACTAACGGAGGCTCTAGCATCAAAGACGCTGTAAAACGTGTGGAAGAGCATCTTTACTCTATAAAGTAACGCACCCCCGGCTAGGACGGTAACCGAGGGTGCAGTGAAATCTTATCACAGCGGTTTTGGCTGTAGTAAACCTTTTGTCTCGAAGTAATAGTAGCCGTGGTTGTAGGCGTCTACAGCGTGGCTTTTGCTGTGGTCACTCGGGCGTTTGACCCCGCTGTGCAGGGCTGCGACAGTAAGCACTGAGGCGTCCTGGAGCACCATTTTGGCTTTGTGTCGTTTGGCGTAGGCTTTGAGGGCTCCAATGACCTGGACTGCCTGGAATTTACTGCCCGTCTGAACCATTTGTTTGCCTTGTCGCAGACGGTAATCTTCGCACACGATAACGGTTACACCCTCTAGAAGTTCAACTCTCTCTATGAGCGCATCGAAGTCGAGCATTTCTTTCTCAATGAGTTCACCTTTGTCGGTCCAATAGGCGATACCTGTAGTGTCTCCTGGGTCTACTGTTATGACCATATGTTTGTGCTCGCGTCTAGGCAGTGATTAGCTGCCATGTCTTCGTCACTGTCTAAATAGTCACATTTGGGGCACTCATATATGATTATCATTTTGGGTCGTCCTCGTCAGAAACCCAGCTATCTACCTCGACTGCAAATCGGACATCAAAGGTTACGTCACCTGTAACAGCGTTTACGTCCTCCATGAGTGTCCGTATCTTCTCGGTGTATTGGGGTACTGCTGGTTCCCTTACCTCAAATGTAATGGAATCATGGACTTGAAGCAAAATCCGACACTCCGGGCCTTCTAGTTCCTGGAATGCGCGGACCATGATACGTTCCACAATGTCGGCAGCTCCGCCTTGAATAACACTGTTCATGGCTTTGTAGGCATCGTTGCGGTTCTCGAAGTGACGTTCTCTGCCGGACCACATACGTATCTTGCCTGACTGTTCAACCTTGGATGCGCAGCGTTCGTTTAGTTTGCGAAAGTTGGGGTATGTGTCGAAGTAGTTTTGTCTGATTCGTTTTGACTCGTCACGGGTAACACTAAAGGCGTCCATGAGCCGCTGCTCCCCGGCACCGTACTGCATCGAGTACACAAGGGTCTTTGTGTCGAAGCGTGACATGCCAAGCTGTTTCGACATCTCCGTGAAGATGTCTCTGCCTTCGTTGAACACTATTTTGAGTTCTTCTTCTCCTGCGTAGGCTGTTGCAAGTCTAAGCTCCAGCTGGCTGAAGTCCGCGTTAATCAATTTCCATCCGGGTTGGGGGATGAAGCAGTCTTTGACCTTGCCGTTCCATGGTTTGTCGGATGCTTTGGGTATTTGCTGCAAATTGGGTTCGGCGCAAGAAAGACGACCCGTAGCAGTCCCGTGGAGGCGATAACTGCACCTTAACCGACCATCACTATCAAGTAGCTCAAGATAGGGCCTGTACGCGGCGCTGACGGCTTTTTGCCAGCCTCTGAACTCTTTTATCTGTGTTGCGATGGGTGATTTTAGCTCTTCAAGCATAGAATCGTAAGCTAACATGGCTTGTTTGTCGAAACTAGGTGCGTTTGTAAGCTTGCTCTTTTTGACAATGGGCAGGCCCAGCTCATCAATTAAAAGCTTCTTTAATTGTTTTGGGCTGGCAGGGTTAGTTCCGAGTGCGTCTCGCAGGCGAACCATCTCAGCTTCGCCCAGCTGCACATATTCTTGAGCCAGAGGCACATCAATTTTTACTCCGTGACGTTTCATAGACAGCAGCAGTCTGACTAGCTCTTGTTTGTGAGGCCACAGGTCGGCGGGCAACTCTTTCCATTGAGGTAACTGCTCCAACAGGTTCCACAGCCGCCACGTAAGCTCTGCGTCTCGTATGGCATACTCCCACATCATCTGCCAAGTAGTGTTCTGCCAGCCTGTCTTCTTTTCTTTGTCGATAGCAAGGTCTTTTATCTTGCCCTCATCTTTGAGGTAGAAAGCTGCGAGAGAGTCAAGCCCCTTGTTGTAAGGCTTATTCTCGTTAATAAGGTGGGCCACTGTGGGAACGTCCACAAAGTTGGTGTGGTCAAGATTGATGTAGATAGTGTTAAGCGACAGCACATCAAACTGTACGTTGCAAAAAACTAGTGTGTGCCCTCCTCCTTCAAGTACTTCTTTGAGCTTAAGTAGGGTGGCTGAGCTACAGTTATCGCCGGTCTCGTGAAAGAAGGGAAAGTAATGACTCATGGGTACCGAGTTAATAACAGCGGCGAGACTTACCCCAATGCAGGTATCGTCTCCGGCCACACGTAGCCCTGTTGCTTCGGTGTCAAGCGCTATTACAGAGCCTGGGTTGTCTTCAAGGTAGTCTAAAACTTTTATGCTTTCTGCTTCAATGCTGTCAAATTTCAATGCCGGTGTCCTTTGCGAATTGGTTGAACACGTTACCCATGTCTGTCGTAAAGCTCAGGTTATCGGGGTTACGTGTAATGGTGAAGGCGTCGGGGGTAGGCCCTAGCCTATTCTTGAGGATGTCTACCTGTAAGAGGTCTCCCTCAATCGTCTTCAACGACAGTACAAAGTCCACATCTGTCGTAATGTAGGTGCTGCCATACACATCTGACAGCTCGACACCCTTCTTCTGGCCATCGTTGGCTTTCTTACGGTTGTGGTGAACCATCAGCATGGCGCACGAATACTTTGCCCGCACTGTCGAAAGGTAATGAATAAGGTTTTTTACTGCCTGCTCATCTGTCAACTCTTTGGAAGCAACCTTCTGCAAAGAGTCGATGATAAGAATGTCAGGCATATGGTCATTCATTATCTGGTCAAAGAAAATCTGCCCCTCTTGGGCATCAAAGTTAATTGGTGTGCCAAAAGGTGCCACTAAAAAGTTACGGTTTAGTGTGTTCTTATCCGGGTAGGCCTTACCGATGGTAGCCATAAAGTGGTTCAAGGGGGCGGCTGACATTTCCAACGACAGGAACAATACTTTCTTGCTCCCACCTACGTTGTCCCAGTTAAGAAACTTCTTCTCTCCCAAGGCCATGTGAGCCCCTAGAGCAATAGAGAACTGTGTCTTACCTGTCCCTGGGTAGCCAGTGATAAGCCCGAAGCCGCCCTGCGCTAGGAGGTCCTTCAATACCCATTCAATCCTGAACTCTGCATCCACAAAGTCCTGGTACCCATAAATTAGTTTTGACTCACCCATTACGGGAGATGTTTGGTTGGCTGAACTTATCAGCCGGGCAGGGTCAACACTGTCTAAAGAGTTGTAGCCATGCTTCTGTCGTGCCCGGTTCACAAAGTCAGTGAGCCTACGCTCCCTGTCACGGCGAGCCTTATACTTCCCCCACCTATCGTCAGCGTCGTAAAGGATTGCGCCAATCTGTTCGTCGCCCCAGCCAAGCTCAGCCCCTAAGTGGGCCAGCTCGGACATAGCAGCAGACCTGTCCCTCTTTGGTGGTCCTGAAAAATAACTGGCATCTCTGCCAAACTTTTCTAAAATCTCTGGCGTCCACTTAGCTAAAGCCTTGACATCATCGACAGAAGGCAGGGTACCCAGCACCATGTTGGTACTAACAATCTTCCTAGCTGCGGGTACCTGCGCAAAGTCTTCTAGGCTGTAAACAGCCTTCATAGCTCCCACTCCTTAATTATCACGGGCATGTTGCGTTTGTGATTAGTGGTACGGATTGGTCGAAGTATTTGGTCTGCGTCCCAACCCGATGTATCCGCGTGCATCACATAGGCAATGGCCCTGTTGCGGTCCTCCAGCACCTCAATGTTGTCTAAGAACGTATCCAGCTTCCAGTAGCAGTGCTCATGGCCTTCGATAGAGGACTGGACCACCAGCGTTGGCCGAGGCACAGCGTTTTCTCCATCTAGAGACCACTCTTTGGGGGCGTTACCGTCGAAGTCCACCCACAGCACGTAGCTACCCAGTACATTCTCTTTGGCTGGGTTAGCCGCTTTGAACAGTGCCGGTGAGAAGAACACGTTAGCTTTGATTGCCGACCATTTGAGGGTGTGTCGTACAACACCTTCCCTTTGTCGCGGCCAAGCAAACATGTAGGGTGTCCACTTACCTTCGTACTCTATTGGCAGGTAAACAAAGGTGGTGTCAGTTCCTGTAGGCTCTTCGCCCCACATATAGTTGTAAAAGTCTTTTAGTTCGTCAGTTGCATCGCTCATGTCATCCGTCCTTGAGAGTGTGGCCCCGGAGTAAAGAGAGGTAAAATCTCCGGGGCCACGGTGTCCGTTACTTAGGCCGCAAAGGGGTTAGCAGCTGCCGTTTTTCGGACTATCTTCTGGGCTGGTTGGGAAGCTCCAGAAGAAGATACTTTTACGTTCTTGATGTTCTGAAACACCTTACCAGCATTCTTTCCCTTGCCCGCGCTTGAGTACAGGGTCAGGGTTCCGCTAACACCAATAAGGTCTTCTCGGTTGATGTCGTTTACCTTGTCACGCTCGACACCTAGGTCGAGCATACGAGCTACGTAGAAGCCCAGCTTCTGACGGTCCCTGTCTGTAAGGTTCTCGGGGTCGGCAGGTAGTTCAAAGAGGTCACTCTTCTTTTTACCTTCTTCACCTACGAGATATTCGATGATGACCCATGAGCGGTCAGGGAAGTTTTGGCTTCCCTGCTTGACATAGATGTCTCCGACGGTCATCTCATAAATGCCGTCCTCAAGGTCATACGATGGTGCTTCAATATCACTGGTATCAATACCATAATCGTCCAACATTCCCATTATATTTGTCCTTTAGTTAGTGTTATTAGTTAGTTTCGCCTACGAATGCGGGCTCGTCGTCGTCAGTGTATCCTTCGGCAACGGGTACGCCTTCGGCAGGCAGTTCATCCGAGGCCAAGGTTTTGGCTTCGGCTACAACGCCCACAGAGTTGTCGGATAGCCAGTCACTGACTACATCAACAAACTCTTCGGGCGAAGTCATTAGGGGCAGCCCGCCGATGCGCGATTTGGCATCGACAAGCGCCGAGGGGTGCGACTGCACCTTACGTTCGTAGGAGGTGTTCTTACCAAGACCTTTGATTTCTGTCGTGAGGTGGGCGGTGACGTGCATCAACTTCTGCAAGCCATCACCATTCTTGGGAGAAAAGCCTGGCTTGATGACCTTCATCTTCCGGTGGTCTACAACCTCACGCTCATGGGCGATGAGGATAACGTGTACCCCTGACAGGCTTTGGAACATCTCAAGGGCTCTACGGCAGGCATCTCCGAGAGGCATGTACAGGCGAGCATCGAGCACACCTGTAGGGATTTCGTCTAGTGTGGCTCCAACGTCTTCCCTGTACAGTTCGTCTAGAAGCATGTCTGCTGCGGTGGAGTATTCGTCAATGACGACAGCTCCTACCTTGTCCAAGCCGTTCTCACCTTTAGCTATTGCGTTGGCGAGGATTGCAAAGTCAGCAAACTTTGAGTAGTTCATGCGTACCACATCAGCCATAAGACCTTCATGGTTTTGTAGCGATACCCAACCTTCTTTGGTGTCGATGTACAACACCTTCTGGCCGGGATTTACAATGCGTTTTGCTAGAGCGACAGAGAGGACAGTCTTGCCAGTTCCAGGCTTGCCATAGAGCATTGCCATTAGATTCTTAGCGACTTTTTCTGTTCCCAAATCAGCCATTCTTGTCATCAGTTCATCAAGGCGATTAGCCATTATTATTTTCCTTCTTTCACGGTGATGCCGATTTGACGGCGCTCACGTATCTTATACTCAGTCTTTTTCATTAGCTCGACGTTACCGCCGACCAACTCTGTTGAACATATATCTTTGAACGAGCAGGACTGGCACACCATCTTGTTGGCTGTGCGGTAGGCCCGCTTGCTTTGGTCTTCTATGTCCAATTCTTTTATTGCTTGAATCTCAGCTGCTACACCTAGCTGTTCCATAAAGGTGTTGAGTACACGCTCAGTGTTTGGCTTCAGTGGCATGAAGTATTGCATACTCTCGGGCTCGGGAGTCTTGAGCTTTCTGGTGCGGACCATGTTGTATGCGCCGTAACTAATCTCGTAGTTCATTGCACGTAGGGCACCAATGTACTTAGGAATCTGAGGCTGTAGGTCTGTCTGCCCAGAGGTGTAGAAGTCGTAGACGAACTTGTGGTCGATGACTACGTAACGCCCCTCTGCATCTTGAGCTATTAGGTCAACGACGAACGGGTATCTAGAGTCTGTCTCTGTGTCGTAGACCAAGCTAAACTCAGCTTCGACAGCAAGTATTTTCCAACCATTTGTGACCATGTATTCGTTTGCAAAGTAGCCCCACTCTTCGTGGAACAATGAATCTTTTAGGCTTGCCCTGTTACTAGGCTCTGTGTATCCCTCTAAGATAATTTCTTCGTAAACATCTAGGGCTCGTTCAACCCCTATGTCAAAATTGTTGAGCTGTTCTTCTGCTGTGTCTCCGACACCTAAGAGGTGGGCGTAGAAGGCTTCTAGGATGCGGTGTCCGGCAGTTCCTGTGGCTAAGGCTTGGCTTGTGTTGATGCGCTGAAGGCTCAGTCCGTAGCCGTAGTAATGCTTTCTACGACACATCAAGTAGCTGTCTACTTCTGAGTGGCTGACACTGGGCATTAGATGTCCTTTACGATGTTGATGTATGCGAGACCCATGGCGTGTACAAGCTCACCGTAAATGCTGGCAATCTGGTGGCTTGCTACGACATCTTCCAAAGCTCTATGCTTCGTTACATGGTCGTTACCTAACGGGTTTTCCGCAGTCAACACGTTGTCAAAAAACATTCTCAATACGCTGACATCGAAGTGGCGATGAGAAAGCTTTTCGTCAAGACGTGGCATCCAGTTGCGGATAAAGCCACGGTCAAAGTGAACGCTTGAACCAGCTAAAACCAGTGTGTCAAACTCTACTTTGTAGAGGTCTTCAAGGATTTGGTCTTCGGCATCTTCAATCATTATGGACCCAAAGTTTTTCATATCGTCGAGCAGACCGTTTTCGGTGTGCATTGTTTTGACAAACATGTCTTGGTCCATTAGCTCTTGCCCAGCAGGGCTGATGGTAATGAGTACTGATTGGGGCTCTGTAACTTCTTGCAGGCCATCAGTTAGAAACCAACCAATTTCAATAATGCGGTCATTGTCAGGGTCAAGGCCAGTTGTTTCAAGGTCAATCCATAAATACATTTCAGTCTCCGTCCGTTTGGATGATACTAGCGTACCTGTCAGTTAGTGTCAACGTCGATGAGCAATTTCTTTTTATTTGCCCACCAACCATCATTCGTCTCAATTTCTTTATCCGTTGCTTTGCTGCTGTAATCATGCGCCTTATATTCTTCTATCGGAATATAAGGCTCGTCCGCAGGGGGACGCTCCCCGTAATACTTGTTGTTCAAAGCGTGCCATCTATTGTGGCACTTAGAACAAATACGGTGTACGTTGTTAGGGCCATTGTTGATGACATTCTTGTCTGGCCCATGGTGGCGGTCACCTTTGTCGGGGCCTTTGCTTGGTTGAATAATGTTTCCCGCACAGCCAATAATTGGCTCAATCCCGCCACCTGCATACCTCAATCCTGCCCACTCGCACTTCATGTCTTTGAATATGGGGTACAGCATAGCTGCACGTTTACGCCCTGTCGAGATAATGTCGGTGATGTCGGAAGGCTCAGACATTGGCCTGCCTACCCCCCTTTTTTCCGGGTCTATTGTCTCGAAGTCTGCTTGCGGTTCGTATAGCTTGAAGTTGGCATCAATCCAAGCTTCCTCGAACAAGTCGATGCCACTCATTGTGTCCCCAGTCCTGGGAAGGGCACCAGGGTGAGGATAGCCATACACGTCGATAACGCGATTGCCACCAGTACCCAGCCCCACACGGACTGATACTTGACGGGGCGTTTGTAATGATTCATGCGCCTACTACGCATAATGCCCTCTTCTACACCGTGGTCGTACCCTTCGTTGTATGCTCGACGCTCACTCACAGTATCTCCCCCGACTTCATAGCTTCGGCCAAACTTTCAAACGTCATCTGCTCACTCTCTTCCATCATCGTATTGTTGAACTCCGACACCATCAACTCTTTCCGGTGTATTGTGTTGCTCATCCACGTATCTATGGATGCCGGTATCCGGTATATGTACACGTCGTTCTCCATCGACTGGCCAATGCGGTCCGTCCTCGCGTAAGCCTGGTCCCTCTTGCCCGGACTCCACTCCTCGTCGATTATGTGCGTTGCACTTGCAGATGTCAGGTTGAGCCCCGTACCACCCGTCTTGTAGTTGCAAAGAATGATGTCCCATTTTGGTTCCTCCTTCATAGCCTCGTAAAAGTTGTCCTTGATTTCTTTACGCAAAGACCTAGGTGTTGCACCTGTTAGCAAAGCAACTCGCAAACCCTGTGCCCGTAGAATTTCTGCAAACCCTACCAAGGCTGTGCTGAATTGACTAAACACTACCTGCCTACGCCCCTCTGCGTGAATAGGCAATATGTGCTCCAACACATAATCTAACTTCACAGACTCGTCAACCTCGTCCCCGACAGAGAAGACCACGTTGCCTTCACTGTCCTTCAACTCAATCCCCGCAGGCCACACGTTAGCCTGGCGCTTGCGGGTGATGAGAGCTATCAGGTGCATGATGGTCATCTGCTCACCACTATCGAGCATAATCTGCGCACGCTCAGACAGCTGGCGTATCACTTTATATTGCTTCTTATATAGTTCAGGGTCCAGGTCAACCCGGATAATATGTTTGCGCTGTACTGGCAACACAATGCCCGCATCCTCACGAGTTCGAGCAATAAACCTGCCCTCAATCAAAGGCTTCAAGTTGTCTAACTGTCCGTCCCTAAACTCAGTCTTACCCGAGTGGTGGTTCTCAATACAAAATGTTTGCAAGAACTTTGTTTTACGGTCAAACAGAATTGGGTCACACAAGTGCAGCAGCGCAAAAATATCTAAGGGGCTGTTCAAGATAGGTGTCCCTGTCGTAAAGCACACATTCTTTACACTTTTCGTAGCCAGCCACTCATCCAACTGGTAGGCATAACGAACATTAGACAGCTTGCCCTTCTCCCAGCCACAATTAGTGCAGGGCCTTGGAACTAACCTAGGCTTCTTCTCCGGGTCATACAAACCTTTTATGTGGCTCTTACAGCTGGGGCATACGTTGTCACACTTCAACAACATTTCAATGTAACGAAAGTTAGATGTTGCCGTGTTCTTCAAGTTGTGGGCCTCGTCAACAATGATGGTGTCGATGCGCCAATCCATTAGCTTTGCCAACAAATCCTTATCTTTGCGCCAAATCTCAAAATTTACAATCACCACAGCTTCATCACTAGCCAACACTTTATCCATCAGGGCGTGGCGGGTCTTAGGTGTCTTCTTGTACAAATTGTACATTTGCCTATGAGGGGCTAGCGTCATCACCTCTCCACCAAACTGGTCACAAATATCTGCCTGGCAGACAATCAAAACTTTGCGGGACTTCATCAGGTCAAGCCAGCCAATGCTCTGTCGGGTCTTACCAAGCCCCATACCATCGCCTAACACCCAACGCTTAGCTCCAGCCCCAAACAGTGTCCCCTTCCATTGAAAGGGCAGTATTGGGGCAACCTCGTCGTTACCTGCATACCAAGGCTTATCCTCTGCCAACAACCTAAACTTTTCTTCGAGCCCGACAACATCGGCGCGTACCTGGTTGCCCTGTTCTATTGACTCCTGCCGTACCTTCTCCTGCTCCTGCTGTTTGCGCAGCCGAGCAATCTCTTTCTTGTTCTCTAACTCAGCCTTGTCCTCATCCTGTATCTGACCTAACAGTTTGGCAATCTCTGCCCTCTTACTGTCGGCTGTAGCCAAATGCTTACGCCTTCTAACCTCTAACTCAGAGACCTCCGCAAACAAACTCATTAGTTTTTTCTCCTACGAATTGGTCGGTTTTCGATTACAACAACACAAATGTAAACCAATGTGCAAACAACAATTATTACGATAAGTGCATCAATCATGATGCACTCCTTGCTTCAAGCAGCGTTATCGCTTCCCTGTGCCTTATGTAGGCATACTTGTAGCCTTCCTTGTCAGGGCTGTCCTTGTACCTGCGGGCTAGCCTCACATAGCGTTCTGCCTCAGCCCGTAAGCCTGCCTCCCCCATGTCATACAAATCATCTACCCAGTGCGTCAAGTCCTCGCTAATCATTTTCATCCCCACCCATCAAAGTAAACCAATCAGGCTTACTAGAGTTTTCCTTTAGCTTCCTCGCTACCTGTATCAGGTTGAGCGCTAACGCCTCAATCACTACCCCCTGTGTATACAATTCGTCTTCCTTCCTTGTCTTATCAATTTTTACTAGCGTAGGTATTTTGGGGGCTACCCTGTCAACCCAGGCCACCCACCCCTCCTTGGGTGTGTCAAACTCAATAAGTATTACGTCTTGGCCTAACTCCTCAGGCTTAGCTAGGTGATACTTTGCGGGATGCTTACCAGAAGACGTAACCCTAGGCTCTTGGTCGAGCACCTTCTTTATTGTGTTGTATGACCTGCTTGTTCTAAACACCAGCTCTCTAAGCGTGAGCGGGGCGTTAGCTGTAGCAAGCGTGTACAACACCAGGTTTTTAGAGGACTTCTTCAATTTCAAGCTCCACTACCATCTCGATGCCCTCAACCTCTCGCACACCATAGCCCGTATGCACTACCAGCTCACCCAGTGGGCCTTCCTCAATAATCGCGTTAGGCCATGCTGTGAGCATTGTCCTCATAAAGTCGTCATACGTCATCATTTTCTCTCCCTCCAACCCAGACAATCGAGCAATCTTTACACATTTCAATGTCACTTTCATACTCTGTATCCCACACATAGTTGTCACATTCTCTGCATAGGGTTATCGGCATCCCGGTCATTAGCTTTCCTCTCCGTCATAAAGGTCTTGTTCTCTGTGTAGGTCTGACTGGTATTCACCCTCGGTGAAAGCCCAATCACTGTGCGTCCACTCTTCAAGCAGCTCATCTACAATCTTGGTGAGCTTTACAGGCTCCACTATTTTCTATCCCGTGGCAACTCTGCCATGAACTCTTGAATCAGCTCTGGTGCATTAGCTAGCGCACACTCATTAGACCACCAATCGGTCTCTATCGCGTCGAAGACACCATCAGTGTTTACTAGGTCTCTAATGTATGCCAGCGCGTTACGCTGTTTTGGCCCTCTCGGAAAGAGGCTAAGAGTGAGTGTGTGGTAGATGCTGGTGTCGGTCTCCAAGTAGCCTTGTGGCGTCATCCACAGCGGGTAGAACGACAATGACACAAAGCGGTCATCGTTTGCCCAGCCATTGTCTGCCCATACGTTGATGTCGTAATCACCCGTCGTTGGGTAGTCAACTACTTGTTCAGTAATCTGTGTCAGTTTCATCAGTTGCTCCAATCAGTTAGATGCGATTATATTAGTTAGCGTATCATTACTTGTTATGAATTTATGTAGCCCAGCCAGTGGTCTTGTATCCTCTCCTCACACTCCTGGCACACCATGTCAAGCTCATTCAGTAGTGTCTCTCTCTCGCAGTAGTCACACCACGCTGTATTGCCTACGGGAATAGCGTCGGGGGACATATCGCCCACTCACAATTCTCTACAAGGGCTAGCACGAAGAGTGCCCCGACAAGAATCCATATCAGCGTCATGGCCAAGGTGGTAGGTCTCATTTCTCTCCTAGTGTGATAGACCATAAGCGATTCATACTGTCAATCTTGTTGGCGGTGACCTCATAATATGTGCGCCTAAGAGGGGCACTCTGTCGGACCTTCAACTCATTGCGAATGTAGCGTTTCGCATTTTCCATAGCACTGTAGACAATTCTTTCTGCCTCACCGCTGTTGCCCATTGGACCAAGAAAATCTATTCGAGCGTGCCACTCGCCATATCCATCGGCATAGGTGGTGATGTCATAGTGAGGGTTGAGAGACCCGTGGCGCGTCGTTTCCTGCTGTCCCTTACACTCACGGCAGAAAGGTGTGCAATCAAAGGCACCCTCATGTTGCGAGCATTCTTTGGTAATCATTAGTTATCCTCTCTTAGTCTGTCGTCTTGACTATCCACAGCAACCCGCGTGCTGTGTCCCCGCCGTATTCCACAGAGATAGGGTCTTTCTGTAGCCTTACCCTTACGTGACGAACCACAGCATCCATATGATTTTCGGTGGGGTCTAATTCCCAATTCCAGGCATCGAGAGTGGTCCTACGGTAGCGCCACTCATGCTCTCCCCGGTGTGGGTTATAGTCCCGCATCATAATCCTGCACGCTACTTTCGCGCTACCGTCTGAGGTGTCTGGTCTCCAAGACTCTACAATGTATGTGCTCATGTCCTCACCATTCCATTTCTGAGTAGACGTTGCCGGTGTTGTCGAGAATGGCAATGCCTGCCCAATTCTCTTGCGGTGCTGTGCCCATCCAAATACCTTCCATAATCTCTTCCGCTGAGTCAAGGTCTAGGTCTTGGAATTTGCCGTTGGTAGCGGGGTGCATGGTGTCGTCATCGTGCTTGATGGCTATCGTGTATGTGGACATTATTTTCTCTCCTATTGGTGTCGGGGCCTAACTCTCTGGCCTAATAACTTGAGCTTAGCGTACACCTTTCTATTTTGCAAATCAGTTTTTCAACTACCCGGGCGTGTTGCCCATCCTGCCATATAAATAAAGGCAAGTAGTTTTTCAAAAAGGTTTTTCAAAAAAAATTATGTATATATAGGGGATAAGCTCTGTCAAAGAGCTTATTCCCCTATATAAAGAGAGAAAGAGCCAGGCACCCTACCCCCCTACGGGGACCGGGTGCCAGAGAGATAGAGAGACTCTCTCCCCCAAGTCTGAGCAAGTCTAGAAAAATCTAGAGAAAAACACGGGTGTTTCATATCCTCAGGCTATTTTTTCATGGTCAAAAAAGTTGTGTGTTTTTCTACTTGAGTCCTTGGCTGGTTTTCGTTTTTGTGGTTTGTGGTTTGGACCCGACAACCAAAAAGGCCCCCATTTTTTGTGGGGACCTTCTTGGTTCTTTTTTGGTTAGCCAAAGTCAAAATCTTCGGGAAAGTGGTTGCGTGCTGTGTGCCATTTTCTGCCTTGGGCTGTTGCGAGTGCCCAGGGGTAAATGTCTTTGGTGTCGCTTGGGGGTTCGCTGTCTCCAAGCTCACAGCCGTGGCACTCTAGGGCCTCACCGTATTGGTGGTCAAAGCCACGTATTCCACAGCCGTAGCTGTAGGTGGGATAGCCATGCCAGCAGGTGTCAGACTGACTGTTGTGGGCTTTCGCGAGAGTGACTAGAGAAAGTGCTGTGCGGGTGATTTTGGCGCTGTTCATGATTACCTCTCCTAGGGTTGTGTCGTGCATCCACTCTACCATAGGTTAGCGTACTCAGGTGATGCGACGATAATTCTACTTGAGTCCTTACCCGATTTTGGGCACAGAAAACCCCCCACCCTTTCGAGTGAGGGGTTTTCTGCCCATAGGAGTGGTCTAGATGTAGCCTTCTACGGGTGTCCCTCTTTCGGCTAGTTCGTCGGTGTAGTCGCTGAATGCGACGCGGTAGGCGATGGGGTCACATTCTTTCAATATCTGGCTAGGCCAATAAATCATGCCGCCCATGTCATAGGGCTCCCAGCAATCATCGAGCATTTCGTCGAACATTTCGAGAGCGTAATCCTCTGACAGTAATATTTCTTGTGTGTCGGTCATTTCATCTCCTATAGATTGGGCCTCAGTTGAGGCGATAGGTCAACACTACCATGGTTTAGCGTACTGTGTCAAAGGCGTGCATAATTCTACTTGAGTCCTTAGCGGCACAAAAAAAGAGAGCCCCCGCCAGGGCTCTCTTTCCCGATTGATTGTTGTTACTAGCCTCCGTTCTGGGTAGTCGTGCTTGGGATTAGTTCGTAATACTCTTCGAGTACATAGCGATTATCTTCAACACAGTCGAGACAGACAAGGGGCGCGTCTGACTGTGGGCCACGCGGGGGAGTGAGACTCTCTGCGCCGCACTGTGAGCATTCATACATTGTGATTCTCCTATGGGTTGAGCCCCTAGCTGGGGCATGACCTAAGCCTAGCGTACCTAGCGTACCCTTGTCAAATTCCGACACGCCGGTCATTTGCTGGGGGGTAGGGGGGGGTAGGGGGGGGGTAGCTACCAAACGATGTTGTATCGAGCCAGTCAATCTTCTATGTGAGGGGTTTTTTATGTCTGGATTTTACCGACGGACATGGACGCTAACATACGCTAACTCTCACTAAGTGGACAATAACCTCCACAACATTGAACGCAGCTCCCTTACCAAAGGTAACCATGCAATCCTTTGGTACAGGTAGCTATCGTCTTGTACAAGTTTGCAATTTGTATGCGTTTTTTCGTTCGGGTTAGTGGCAACTATTCGGTATTCCCGAACAGTTCACCTGAGCAAAAACACCGGAAACAAAAGTTACCAGGGAACGTGACACATAACTTTATCTGTTCCCGAAACTAGGCGACACCGTACCGGAAGTGGCACAGGTTTGGCACAACTGTACCTAATTGCGTACACATATGACACATGTGTGCCGCTTTAGAAATATAGTTTAGGTACAATAAAGTAGATATTGCGGTGCTTTAAACATACTTTATTGCTTTTACTTTTAAGTTCGAGCACTAACTATAAGTTTTTTACTTTTACTTATAAGTAAAAGTAGCTCCACAGTGAAAGTAAATACTTGGAAAGTGTACGATGTATCTACAATCGAAGTAACGTCAAGCCTTGCTAACATTAATGGCCAAAGTGTGACTAATGTAAGCTACCTTTCACACTAGCTGTTCAAATGTAAGTTGCGCTTCACACTAACTGTCGTAATGTCACACAAGGCGCAATTTTGTCACCACGGAGCGTGTTAGTGCTGGTAATGTCTTAGGTATGCAAAACTCTTATGGCAAGTCTTCGGGAGGTTCTAAACCTGCCCCTAAAGGTTATCACTACATGCCGGATGGCACTTTGATGAAGGACTCTGACCATAAGGGTAAGCCTCCTAAAGCTTCCGGTAAGCCTTCGTCTGCTGCTTTGGATGCGATGATGCGTAAACTTGATGGCGGTAAATAGTTACCACTAAGTACTTTTTTGCCGTACTATAGAGGAATGGTAGACGAGAGAAGTGTGCGCTTTAACAGGCCCCCTCCTGTCGAGCCACCCTCTCCGGGTTTTCTAGATGTAATAAAGAACCTTTTTTCTGCTGCGAATCCGCTTGCTTTGAGAAATAATGTAAACGAGTCTTACATGGGCAATGTTGCTCGTGGCCAAGCAAACGTCTACGCGCCTTTCACGACAGGTGCTGTGGCTGACACCGGGAGCGCTGGTTTTGGTGATGTAGCTAAAGATTTGGGTTTGTTGGCAGCGGGGGGTGCTGCAGGTAAATTAATTGGGGCTGGGATAGGCGCGGCAAGCACTGTTGGAGGAATGTCTCCTGCGGCCAGGCAAGCGTATTTGAATTCAATTAGTGGCCGTTTGTATCACGGTACGCTAAACCGCAACAAGTTTGATGTGGACCCTACTGCGGGGCCGGGAAGCGACAATTTTTTTGACGCTGATTTTTTTGCTACTACTAGTAAAAAACTGGCTGAAACTCCCGGTTACGGTAAGGGAACTTCTCAGCGAGTCACAATGCCTTTAGACACCGCAAAAAACTTAAACGTGTTGGATTTGTACCCCGGAGCCCCTTCTGTTCGAGACCAGTTCCCTCGCATTGCAGATGATTTACAGAGGCTTGGTATGGGCGGAGACATTTCTGTACAGGGCACTAGGGCTGGCGCTAAAGATTTGGGAGCTTTGCAACGAGGCTTAGACGACCCTATGAGGTACGCCCCTTTCGCAAGAAGCAACAGCGTTGTACCTAACTGGAACGACTGGCTTAGTGAGCGTGGGGTAAACGCTCTTAGGCACCAATCGGGTGCTTACACTAACAACGATTTGGCAGAGCCAGTGTTTGCATTTTTTAACCCCCAAGGTCTCTCGGCAACGCCCAACCGAAGTGCGGGAGAGATTTTACAGAGGGCCGGTAGCGGAGTGTCGGAGCGTATAAATTCTTTGCTTAGCAGGTTGCGGAGACCGCCTGCGGAGGACGCTACTATGACCCCTCCCGCGTTTGGATAACCAACGCTAAACATGTGCTACGCTATCTCCTAACGACACAAGGAGTACGCATGGACAAGAACCCTTACGTCAGGCTTCGAGAACTCTGTGGCATGTCCCAGAAGAAGTTTGCTGACAAGCACAGCTTCGGCAAGATGACCATGGTGTACCTCGAAAGTGGGATGTACACGAAGGTATCCGACAGGCAAAGCATTTCTTTGGGCAAAGAGTGCGCCGAGAAAGGCATTGATGCAAAACAAATTATTGTTTCAGAGTACGGTACTCCTTCGCTTAATGAAGCTTATCTGGCGTGGAGGAGCGAGGACCGACGCCTCAAAGCGCCTTCCGTTCTTGCGGAGGCTGCACCACCTTTTAACGGTAACGGCGACTTATCTCCGGTTGCAGTTTTTGTTAAGGAAACAACAGGAAGTCTTCAAGGGTTCTGCAAGCTACTAAAAATTCCTAGCATCACCATGACGCGGTATATGCGCGGTGAAACAATGGCAATGCCTGACGCGCTTCGTGCCGCACTGTCGGACATTAAATATCCGCACACTGAGGCGCTTGAGGCAGCCCAACTAAAGTGGGTGCCGTAATGGAATTCTTTATAGCTTTTTGGGTCACATTTGTGGTGGGCGGTTACATCGTGTATGGCATAGGTAAATTAATCGGATGGAAGGACAACTAATGAAACTCAAAGCAAGAAACAAGAAGGTACTACAGCTTGTACACACTTACGCTGTAACAGAGTTGTCGTGGAACCAGTACTACGACGACCTAGGGCAGCTTCTCCGCTAGTGCCGGTCTACGGGTATCGGTGTCGGTTGTGCTCTAAGGAGCATGACCGACACCACGGCTTTGAGGACACCATAGTGGACCTTTGTGACTGCGGAGGCGAACTAAGAAAAGCTTTTTATCTTTCCGGTGTAACCTTTAAAGGCGGAGGGTTTTACCGGAATGACAATCAGGTTAATAAGCCATCGGAGGAAGAATAATGTCTATGAATGAAGCACAGATGTGGCTACTTATAGGGGGCGCAGTAGTTTTTATAGCGTTCACAGCATTTATGTTTTACTTTGGCAGGAGGACCTACAAATGAGTGTGTGCAAAGTAGGGCTCCACAACAAATGTGACCTTGAAGAAACGTGTTCTTGTTTCTGTCACGAGGAGAATTAGTGCCTGACGAGTTTGAACAGTTTGACGGCGGTGTCGCAGTTCGGTTGCCGGACGGAAGCACACAACACATTGCCACGCCCGAAGGTTTTACCGACTCCGCCTTTAGAGGCACCCTAGCCGCGTTTGATACGGCTTACCGACGCAACGGTAAACAGCCCACAGTTAACCAAGTTCACGAACTGTGGCCGAAGCTGTCGAAAAAAGTTATCAGCGGCGTACTAAGTACGCTAGAATTTCAAGAAGCTTTGAACCATCGCGGAATCAACTGGACCCCCAAAAGCGGGCTCACCATGGAACAACAAACCGCCCTCCTCAAACTATCCGACCCCTTCGACAGAAGAGGCCTCGCCACAAAACTTAAAGACCTTGGTACACCAATGCCCCGCTTTCAAGCCTGGCTTAAACAACCCCTATTTTTTGAGCTTTACAACCAACAAACACAAAACAATTACACAGAAGCCCTGCCTGCTATTCGTCAACGGCTTATCGGAAACGCGGAAGCCGGAGACCAACGGGCCATCGAGCTAGTGTTCGCTATGACTGGTGAGTGGAATCCTCAACAGCAACACCTCGAAGACGCACGTACTATAATTATTAAAGTTGTAGAGGCTATAATTACACACGTAAAAGATGCTAAAGTCCGCGAAGCAATTTTATCTGACGTATCATTGTATGCTGGTACGATGTCAACCATAGGGCAGCAAAAAACTTTGGAGAAATAGATGTCAACCACTACTACCAAATTAGGGCTGATTAAACCAGATTTTGTTGACAATGTTGACATTAGCGAAATTAACGACAACATGGATGACCTGGACGCTGCGGCTGGCGCGTCGATTGTTACTTCTGGAACCCGCCCGGCATCGCCGTGGGCGGGGCAGGTAATCTATGAAACCGACACCCTGAGTGCTAAAATATGGAATGGCACCGCATGGGTTGATGTTGGAGGCCCAGGTTCTTTGGGTGATATTGATGGCGTAAGTATCACTTCTCCTTCTAGCGGTGACTCTCTTGTTTATGACGGCACTGATTGGGTGAACGGCTCGGGTGCGACTTTCGGCCTTTTCTTTAAGACGGACAGTTACAGTGTTGCCTTCACGGCACCAACAAGTTCCACCGTCAGTATCAAAGCAGGAACACGTGTTGAAGCTAACGGCAAACTTGTAACTTTTGCTTCTGCTACAGCAGTAACAATGCCCTCTTTGACTGCCGGTACAGACTATTACATTTACGTGAAAGATGATGGGACGGCTCAGGCGGTTGCCGCTACGGGGGCGTGGCCCACACCTGTCGCTTCTCCCCCCTCTGCGTCGCGGCTTGTGGGCGGTTTTCATTATGCGCCGGGCGGTAATGCTGCGGCTCGTGCGGGCGGGAATACAACTGCCGCTATCAACCCTTATTCGTTGTGGGACATTAAGTGGTCGCCGGCATGTCAGGACCCTCGCGGGATGACTTTGGTGAATAACCATTTTTGGTCGGACATTTACTTGTTGAACACTGGTGCGAGTAGTAACGGTACGAGTAAAAACAACGCAACTATTTGGGATACCCGGTCTTGGTGGGATACTGCTGAGGAGTTGGGTAAGTATGGTAAAAGGTTGCCTCGTTACCGTGAGTTTGCCGATTTAGCTTTTGGTACTACTGAAGCTAATTCGCGGGGTAACGACCCGGTAACTACCGGCTTGGGGACTACTAATTCTGGTTCGTCGAATGCGGATAATAAGTTTACGTCTAAGTGGGGTGTGATTCAGTCGTCCGGTGTTTTATATTGTTGGGGTGACGAGTTCGGTGGCGGTAATGCTGGCGCTTCGTGGACGGCGAACACGGGTGGTCGGGGTTCTACTTACCAGCAGGAGAATGCCGTGATACTCGGTGGTTACTGGCTTGAATCGGGTAACTCCGGTTCTCGTTCTTCGTTTTGGAGCCACTCCCCTGCGCTCCTGTACGACATCATCGGTGGTCGCGGCGTCTGTGACCACCTGAAACTTGTCTAAGCGAGCGTAAGCGAGCGAAAGGAACATAATGGATAACAAACTTAACGAACTAGTAGACAGCAACCAAGCTACCAACATTTTGGCGGCCGCAATCGTCGCTCTGCCGGGCGGGCAAGAAGCGCTCGACACGGCCATAGCCGAAGCCGCACAAGCCGACGTGGCCGCACAGCCAGAATAATGCACCCCCACGAACAAATGGTTATTGTTCAAAAATACGAGCCATTTGTGAACTACTTTTACCCTGTCATTCAAAACCTTCCCCGCCAACACGGGGTCGCTAAAGAAATGTTTTTGCGCGACATGCTCGGGCAAGTCAAACTTTTTATTGTTGCAGGCAAAAGTAGTAGCATTACCAGGCTTTACGAGGCTGACGCTGGGCTCTCCCAGTTGAGATACTGGCTAAGATTTTTACAACACAAAGAGCGCAACCTGATTACGCTGAAACAGCATCAGGTCGGTTCAACAATGCTCGCAGAAACTGGCGGGATATTAGGTTCTTGGATAAGCAATAAGAAAGATTCAAGAAAGGTATGAGTGGGCTTGCCGTGATACTCGGTGGTAACTGGAATGAATCGGGTAACTCCGGTTCTCGTTCTTCGAATTGGAACAACTCCCCTACGAACCTGAACGACAACATCGGTGGTCGCGGCGTCTGTGACGTCAAAGATTTCGCACTCTGCAATCGTGAGGTTGCAGGTCGGCCCGGTGGTCAGCTGCTTATACCTGCTTCGGCGAATACATTACGTGGGTGGGCCATACAGGGGAGTAGGGCGCTCTTTCCGAAACCCTTAGGCCACGCGTAATGGGAACGAAACACAAAAACCTTTACGCGGACATTGTTAGCACCGACTCAATACAAACCGCATTCGATAGGACCTCCAAGGGGAAACGCAACAGTCAAGAGTTTCTCGCCTTCAACGAGTCAGCCCAACACCATTTGCACGTTCTGCAACAGGAGTTGTCGGCAGAAACCTGGCAACCGCAACCCTTTAGACAGTTCACAATTTTTGAGCCCAAGAAACGCCAAATAAACGCGCCCATTTTCTCCGACAGGGTTGTCCACCATGCGCTTATCGGCGTCATTGAACCTATTTTTGACGCAACATTTTCGCCCTGGTCGTTTGCGTGCAGGAAAGGCATGGGCACTCACGCGGGCGTAAAGTTTGTCCAATCAGAGCTAAGAAAAAACGGTTACACCCATTTCCTGAAAACAGACTTCTCAGCATTTTTCCCCAGCATTGACACGGAAATTTTGCACGCCGAGTACCGCAAGAAAATATCTTGCAAAAAGACCTTGGCGCTTTTAGAAAAAGTGATACCAAGAAATATCACAGGAATACCGATTGGTTCTTTGACAAGTCAACTGAGCGCTAACATTTACGGAAACATTCTTGACAGGTATCTGCATCATGTCCTTAAAGTGAAGTTTGTGCGGTACATGGACGATGTTGTCGTGTTTGGGAATGACTTAAATTCTTTACGTAAAACAAAAGACAGCATTGAGGTTTTCGCAAGAGAAGAAATGAAACTCAAATTTTCTCGCTGGTCAATAAACTCCGTCGATAAAGGAATCAATTTCATTGGCTACAGAATATGGCCAAAGTATAAGCTGCTAAGAAAATCTAGTGTTTTGTCTGCTAAAAGAAAAATCAAAAAGCTCAGGCATGACGACGACCCCGAAGCTTTGCGTAGATTTCTTGGGTCGTGGAGGGGCCATATTGATAAGGCCGATTCGCACAACTTGAAGGTGTGGCTGAACAAGCATCATGATATTGCGGGGTATCTGGTGTCGCTTACGGACAAGCCCAAGCCGGGCCGTCAAGAACTGTTTGAAAACTCACTCAAGTGAGCCCCACGTTTTGAAAGTATTGATAGACTGTAGTAATGATAGCAAAACGCGCCCGCAGTTGCGCTAACCCTAGGGGCGCCTAAGTGTTCTGGTATCAGCTGCCCAATGAGTGGGCGCTACTAGGCGACGCGTGGGATAACGTCAGCAACCTTATTGACGACCCCGGCGGAGAAATTTTTGTCCGCACATCCGGCACCGGAACATTCGCGGGTGGACCATCCAACGTTATCAACTATTCCTACTCCGAAGGATCAACACCCCTAGTTCCCGGTGACGAATCCGGGGCCATCGGCGACATCAGCATAGACGTGATGGACTGCAACAACTCATCCATCATGCTATACAAAGACGAATTCTTTTTACGCGACCGTTTCCACGGGTCCGTAACCGGTGTTGTCGAAAACGTGTCAAGCAACAACCAAGTTGTTACCATGGGTGGACGTTCCAGGCTGGCATTCCTCAACGTGGAAAGAACAGCGCAAACACAAAACGGTAGCATAGAAGAAGTCCTCGGATACCTTTTCGGTTTAGTTGGTATTGACGGCAACGTAGTGTACGACGCGGGACTATCAACCAACACCATCAACACACCAGGATATTTTGGTGACCTGTGGGTGTTCGTCAAACAGTTAGCTTCCGCATACGGTTTTGAAATTACGGTCATCCAAAACTTTATTGTTGTGCGCCCTGTTAGGCAACGAATTATTGATGCAACAAACATTGTGGAAGAAAACTGGCAAATTCAAGACATCCAGTTGGCTAGAGAGTTCGATGTTGCCTACTACAATTACACACCCCAAACCGACTTTCTTGTGTTCCCCGAAGGTGGTTGGACCCCCGAGGTGGCAACCTACCAGGTGGAAGCTAACGAAACAGTCGAGTTTGAAATTGATTTAGAGTTCTTCCTCACCAGCGTGCAACAACCTACCGTGCAAGATGTTGTTGCTAAAGACTTCGGTGGCGCATCCGTCTATTCTGTTTCCGGTAACGACAACCTGCCCGTCTCCGCAGAGTTCTGGACTGACTTCGGTGGGGACATGTCGTTTGAAATTCTTGACCAGGGCAGCCGTGTAAAAGTAATTATTACCGGCCCCGACTTTGACTCCCTATCGCCATACTCCATTTCTGTCAGCGACGGCTCAACAAGCTATTCTACGTTGCGCATTGTAGGTTCCGGCACAGACTTTAAACGTGAACTTTATACGGAACGCACCGGGCTGACCGCCAACGACACCTTCCTCGAAAAGGGTGCAGAGATTGATAACCCTGCAATCAACACTTTGGCGGACGCGAAACGTTACGCCTTGTTTGCACGCAGAGTGTACGCTTTGCCAAGTCAAACGTTTAGCACAAGCGCTAGGGAGTTCCCCCGCCTGGAGGGTTCCATCCCGTTCATTTTTTATCCAACGTTCGCAGAATATAACTCTAGTGTTTCCGCAAGCTATTCGTTCAACAACTTTAATTCTGATTACGGTAGTATCACGTTTGATCAGTTCACCACACAAATTTTGAACACGGTGCCACAGGGGTTTGGTGAAGTGTCTGGTGCAAGGGTTAAACTTCGGGACGCTTTCTACCGTGTCCGTAACGTCAGTATTTCCCCCGACGCAGTATCTATTGACACCGAGTATGACACCCTGTTTAGTGATGTTACGGCAGTGTTCAGGTCGCCTCAGTGGAAAGATTTGCCTGCCTCGTGGGGTGGGCTGGATGAGGTGTGGGCTGATGTTGTTGTGTTGGAGGAAGTGCAAAAAACTTTTGCCGACTTTGCCGAAATTTTTGAGGGTGTAAACTTTAAAGATTATGCGCTTTTGCCTCTTAGACAAACAAGGTGTCTTGTATGACCACTAAACCAAATTCTTTCCTACCGCCCAACTCGCAACTGTGGGGTCGGTGGGTTGAAACCACTTTGAACTCTATTCTTGCGGTGAGGCAGAAGGCGGAGCAGGACATTGCTAACGCTTTACGCCAACTCAACATTTCTTCACGCCAACCGATGCGGGGTATGTTGTGGAACCAGACGGGCACAACGGTAACTATTACTACTGCCGGGGTGTATGTTCCTATCAATCTTGCGGGGACACTTGATGTGGACGGTACATTCAATACGGTGGCGGGTACGGTGAACGCTTCAGGGTTGAAGAACGATACCGATCAGGCCCGCACAATCATGTTCATTGCTTCGTGTGACGTTAGTGGTGCGAACAGTGATGCTATCGGGTTGAAGTTGGCGGTGAACGGCGTGCCAATTGATGCGACGGAGTGCCGGTCGTTTACGGGTCCGTCTGCTGAGGCGGGGAAACTGTTGAGCCAGTGGATTCAACGGGTTGAGCCTGGTGACGAAATTTCTTTATGGGTTGCTAACATTGATGGCACCACGAACCTTAATGTTGAACGGTTCAAACTTTTGGCGCACGCAATCCTGTAGCCGTTTGATATACTGAACAGTAGATAACACAAGGAGTGAAGCATGGCATCATCGACTAGCCCGGATAACATTGTTTACCCGGATGCGAGCGACCCGATTGCGCCGTTGAATGCGGTCTTTCAAGACTTGGCGGTGTCCGTGCAGGAGGCTTTGGACGAACTAAAAGCCAGGGTTGACGCTTTGGAAAACCCGTAAAACACTCCTTTCGAGTAAGGTAAACTAGAACTATGGCCACATTTCACGCACTCCTCACACTTAGCAACAGCACGCAAACGGAGCTTAGCCCCGGCATCAACCATTCCGGTTTGGATGTGACCGTGCAAAACGTTGACGGAACCGCAAACCTTTTCATCGGCGGAACAGGTGTCACCGCAACCGACTACGGCTTCAAACTTGTTCCCGGCGCAGGTGTATCCTTCGAGCTGAACCCCCGCGATCAACTGTTCATCATCTCCGATGTTGACGAATCCAAAGCGGCACTTATTCGTATTTTCCTGGAAGACGTATAATGGCAACATTTTGGCCCGGAAGCGGTGGCGGTGGCGGTGGCCCCGCAGTTGTGGTTTCCGCAACCGAGCCAGCCTCCCCCGCGGAAGGTGACCTTTGGTACAACACCTCCACCGGTGACACAAAAGTTTATGTTGGAAGCGCCTACTCGGCAATGCTTACCGCGCATGACACTTGGGACCTGACCCACTAACCTCTGCTAAAATAGGGTTATGCTTTACAGACTCCAGAACCCTGCACCTGGCCGCCCCGTAACATCAGGTTACGGATACCGTATCCACCCTATTAGTGGTGGACGGAAAATGCACAGGGGTATCGACTACGGCGGACAGTTCCCCGTACAGTCCGCCAGCGACGGCAAAGTTGTTCATGTTGCTGCCGACTGGGACACCCTCAGCCCCGCCAGAAAACGCCGCCAAGGTGGAGGCAACGTTGTTATCATTCAGCACGCCACAGACTGTTACACCGTGTACTACCATGGTGCGCACCGATCCAATCTTCGTGTCGGGCAACGTGTCCAGGCGGGCGACACTGTTTATTTGAGTGGGACCACCGGTGTTAGTACCGGAAACCACCTCCACTTCGAGGTCAGAACGGGACGCTCCTCACGCAGTCACACCGACCCGAACCCATACTTCTCTGCCAGCTCCGCGACTGCGCCAACTAATAATACGCTCCGTGTTACGGGACGACTTGATAAATATACGTGGAAAGTGTGGCAGGAAGAACTTCGTGATTACGGTTACCGTGGACTAATTGATGCTATACCAGGGAAACTTACGTGGTCGGCTGTTCAACGTTCCGGTGTGGACTTTGGTTACCCGGCGAACGACATTGATGGTATTGACGGACCCAACACTCGCAGGGCAGTACAACGCCGCCTTGCGGCAAGCGGTTACTACACCGGACGTATTGATGCCAT
>Ga0306883_100100_pt1 | contig 38256 bp, 44 predicted proteins | sample AntDeeMetageno83_FD_190429 | JGI IMG/M metagenome (GOLD analysis project Ga0306883, IMG submission 190429) | Saline lake microbial communities from Deep lake, Antarctica - Metagenome #83 (v2) (version 2) | ecosystem: Environmental > Aquatic > Non-marine Saline and Alkaline > Saline | place...
TGCTGTAAAGCGTGAGAGTTCGAATCTCTCCAGCGACACCAATTGGGCACATTCGGAAACGGATGTGCCTTTTTTCTTGACTAAAATTTCGTTTGAGCATATACTATAGAAGAACAAGAGGAAAGACTATGAGAGATATTTTTGTAACATCAGACACGCATTTTAGACATGCGAACATTTTAAAATTCACTGACAGCGCAACTGGCGAGTTGATCCGCGGCGATAGATTCGCTGATGTAGATGCTATGGACGAACACATGATTGAACGGTGGAATTCAGTTGTCAAGCAGGGCGACATTGTTTTCCATCTAGGTGATGTTGTAATGGGCGACAAGGAATGGTTCAAAACAAACTGGCCGCGTCTTAACGGCAGTAAGCGACTAATTGTTGGCAATCACGATGACATTCCGTTTCTTGCTTCAGGTGGCTTTTTTAAGAAAGTACAGATGTGGCGAATGTTTCCTGAGTTTGGATTGATGTTTAGTCATGTGCCGCTACATGAATCTAGCCTACGCAGAGGGGCACCCGACGACCCTGATGCTCCTGTGCTGCTAAATGTCCATGGACACATTCATCAGAACCCCAGCCCAGAAGGTCCTTATCGCAATGTAAGTGTAGAAGCAACTGACTATACTCCTGTTAACATAGAAGAACTGCGTATTAAGTAATGGAATATAAACTGCCCATATTATACAGCAGAGCAGATCCTAAACAGCGCAGACTGGTAAGAGAACAGTATGTGGGCGTTTGTGTACACTGAAGAAGATGTAGAATATATGCGGCAATGGAGACTACACCAATGACACGTAAATACCACGTTCCAAAAACCTTTGAGATTGACAGCGAAATCGCGGATCTAATAGCATCTCAAAGCCTCAAGCAGCACTATAACTATGCCGTAGAAGACATGGATAACTTTGTGCTACATCAAAAAGGTCATCCAGATGACTACGAACACAATCTCAAACTCAAAGAGGCACTTCAAATAGTTCTTGACTATTACGGAGTATAACTATATAATGAAATCACACACCAAGGACACATAAAATGCGCTCACAACCTGATAGTATTATCCGCGATCTAGAACAGCACAACAGCCGCCTGGACAAAGAAGCAATCATCCGCACAGCATACGAAGAAGGCTTGCCTGAATTCTTTGAAGGGTTGCGTATGGCACTGGATCCGCTGGTAACGTTTGGTGTAAAACAAGTACCCGAAGCAACTGCGGATGGACAAGGACTAGAGTGGAGTGTGTTTGTAGACCTAGCACAAAAACTTCAGAACCGTGAACTCACAGGTCATGCTGCTAGAGATGCTGTTGTGTTAACTATGAGCATTGCTACTATATCACAATGGAATGACTGGTACCGTCGTATCCTTATTAAAGATTTACGTTGCGGCGTAAGTGAAAAAACTGTGAACAAAGTAGTGCCCGACTGTGTGCCTGTGTTTACCTGTATGCTGGCACATGATTCAGCCAATCACGAAAAGAAGATGCAGGGCAAAAAACAGATTGAATCCAAGTTGGATGGTGTGCGAGTCATTACCATCATCCGCGGCGACAAGGTAGAAATGTTTAGTCGCAACGGAAAACAGTTTCACAATTTCGGACACATCATCCAAGAGATCGAAACTGTATTGAAAGACAATCCTGTGCCATATCCGTTGGTGTTGGACGGCGAAGTGATGAGCGCTAGTTTCCAAGACCTTATGCGACAGTTACAGCGTAAAGAAACAGTTCAAAATTCAGATGCTGTTCTACACCTGTTTGATACAGTTCCACTGGAAGATTTCCTCAAAGGTTCATGGGATAAGCCACAGAGTTTCCGCAGTGAGATCACTAAGCATTGGGTAGAGGAGCATAGCAGCGTCTTAGAGCACGTTACAGCACTGGAGTGGGAAACGGTAGACCTGGACACACCAGAAGGCGAAGAGCGCTTTGTACAGTTGAATAAGGCGGCCGTAGACGGTGGCTACGAAGGTGTTCTTATTAAAGATCCAGATGCTCCGTATGAATGTAAGCGCAGTCACAGTTGGCTCAAAGCCAAACCATTTATTGAAGTAACACTGGAGGTTACAGGTATTGAACAAGGAACAGGACGCAATGAAGGACGACTCGGGGCTCTGGTATGTGCTGGGCAGGACGATGGGAAAGATATTACAGTCAACGTTGGCGGCGGCTTTTCGGATGATCAGCGATCCCAATTTTGGAATGCTAGGGATGCTGTTGTTGGTAATCTTGTTGAAGTTAGGGCAGATGCTGTAACGCAGAATCAAGACGGTACTTACAGCCTACGCTTTCCACGCTTTAAAACATTCCGCGGATTTGAAGTAGGTGAGAAACTTTGATTGAAGTTCCATTTGATATTGAAAGACACGATGCTGAAGGCCACAATCCGTTGAGCACTTGGATTCAGCGTAAATGGAACATGCCTTGGTTAAACTATCTGCTGGAAAATAATCAAGGCATTGAAACTGTAAAGTTCTATAACCCGCCTACTGATCAGTACACTGTGAAATTTAGATCCAAGATGGACCCAAAACACGAAATCTACTACCATCTCAAATTTAGCCATTGACAATCTCGAATTCTGACTATATAACAGTATTAACACAACAAAGAGGGAATACACATGGCTCGCGCAGCAAAAGTAGCAACCAAACCCAAAAAGAAAACAGTTCGCACAGTTCGTCGTGGTGTGAATCGTTTCGCTCTTGCTCCTACAGACAACTGGAACAAAGCCAAGCACTTCGTTCACTATGAGATTGAATCAAAGGAATGGGCCAACAAGGTCAAGGATTATATCCGCAACAACTATGACCGCAAGACAGTAGCAGCGATCAACAAACTGCCTGACTGGAAAACCAACAACTACAGCCATTGGGCCTGTACCGCTTTCCTACTTGAAGTAAATCCCTCAGTGATTCCTAAAGCATACAAGACTGGTATTGTCAAGTGGGTAGAAGGTCTCGCAGAAGAAGGTCAAAAACTCGCAGAAGAAAAAACTGCTGAGGAAAAGACAAAGAAGAATGCTCACACTCCTACAATTCAAGAGCGCATCGCAGAACAGGCAGAAGCACAATCAGAGGCTATTGAAACGTGGCTGGAAGGCTTTGTTCTAGACAAGGCTCAGTTTGATCCTATGGGCTTTGACTTTAAATCGCACTTTGCTCGTACTGGTGTTACACAGGCACACGCTCGTAGGCTCAAAGGATTCTATGAAAATGAACTGGCTGACTTTGAAGATTTAGAACGTATGCCCACTGCGGGTCAACTTAAAAAGATGTCTGAACTGGAGGCTGACCTTTGGGCACAGCTCAAAGAAGGTTATGCGCATCTTAAAAAAGCAGACATCGCCAAGTATACACAAGCAATCACTAGCCTGCTTGACGCACTTGACTTTGTGATTGAGCAAAGCAAGGCCAAGCGCAAGCCGCGTGTTGCTAAACCTAAGAGCGCAGACAAACTGGTTGCCAAGATGAAATATCTCAAGGTTGACGACAAATACAAACTGACCAGTGTTAATCCTGTTGATGTTGTGGGAGCAAGTGAACTTTGGGTGTTCAATGTCAAAACCCGCAAACTGGGCAAGTATGTTGCTGCTAATGTTGATCCAAAAGGTATGAAGCGTGAAGGCACTGGGCTTAGTATCAAAGGCACTACAATTGAAGGCTTTGATGAAAGCCTCAGTGTTCAGAAAACTCTGCGCAAGCCTGAAGAGCAACTCAAAGCGTTCAAAAGTGCTGGCAAAGTTGCTCTGCGCAAGTTTATGGAAGAGATCGCAACTACTGATACAAAATTAAGTGGTCGACTGAATCCTGATACCGTGCTGCTCAAGGTAAATTAAAAATTCATATAAATACACTGTCTAAGATAGATAGGGTACTGATATGGAACAACAAACAAAAGCAACACTAGAGTCTGCTCTTAACGCCTTAGGAGACTCTATACATGAGATAGTAGAAACTGCGCTAAGAGTTGAGGACATAGCAATTATTTCTACTAAGCCTGTTGTTTTTAATAGTTCGAGCGAAAAAGGTCCATATGGCCAAGGATTGCACTGGAAAGGCACTGGTGCTACTAAGCAATTTGTTTATAGAGCAAACCCTGACAGAATCTGGACCACAGAGATTATAGACCTTAACTCAGAATCTTACTATAGCATTGACAATACCCCAGTGCTTAGAAAAAATGAATTAGGCAGTTCTGTAAGAAAAAGTTATCTAACCGAAGTTGGCACTCTTAACAATTTGTCAACTCAAGGTGATTTAACTATAGATGAATTTATCTTTTACAATGCGTCAGCCCAGAGATTAGGCTTTGGTACTGATGCGCCAAATGCTAGCATAAGCATCGCAAGCTTAGACAATGAATTTATAATTGACGTAGAAGGTGCTAGTACCAGAATCGGAAATTGGACCACAGATGATCTAGAAATTGTTACAGACGATACCACACGAATGACAGTTTCGAAAAACGGAAATATCACTCTGGGAACTAGTATTGAAACAAAGACCACTGTGATTGGTAAGTTGGGAGTTAATGTAAAGAACCCCGACGTTGACATTAGTACATCAGGTGCAGTGAGATTCCAAGGAAAAAAATTCGAAGTTGCTGACGCAATACCTACAAACGGAACATATGATAAGGGTGACATTGTTTGGAGCAACGATCCCAAGCCTACAGGATATGTAGGCTGGATCTGTGTAAGAGAAGGTACACCAGGTATGTGGAAGCCGTTTGGACAGATTGGCTCATAAGTCAGCATAAAACTATTTTGCTCTAGCCTATAAATATTATAGAAGGAGCATACTATGTCTGAAAATAATTTTAAGAAAAAAACCAAAAAACAAGTAAGATGGTGGGCATATGCTGCCTGGACTCTGCCCTTTACAGCACTGGCCGTGCTGGTGTTTCTACATTTCTTCGGTTGGGACAGCGTATATGATTACGCAATAGTAATAGGCGCAGTGGTGTTTTTCAGCGTTGGCGTGTTTTGGTGGTGGTGGGCAATTTTTAAAATTAAAACACTTGCAGAATTGCTAGGCTCAGTGGGCGACAGAATTGATGTTGTTCGAACACATGTGATAGGTATACGCAAAGATTTACAAATCGATGATGCTGATAATAGGTAATGGAGAAAGCAGATCAGGCATTGATCTAAATAAAATCAACATGCCAAAAATAGGATGTAATGCAGTATTTAGAGACTGCTATACTGAACATCTAGTGTGTGTAGACAGACCTATGGTCAAAGAAGCAATCAGTTTCGGAGCAACAGAGGACAGAACTGTTTACACAAGATCTGATTGGTATATGAGATTTGACATAGAACCTGTGCCAAACTTACCATATCAAGGCGCTGCAAAAGCAGATGATCCATTCAATTGGGGCAGTGGTGCATATGCTGTGCTGCTAGGAGCAACACTCAGTTCTACAGTAGGATTGATTGGATTTGACCTCTACAGCAGCAACGGCAAAATCAATAACGTTTACAAAGACAGCGAAAACTACAAACACAGTGATCACAGTGCAGTTGATCCCAGATATTGGATCTATCAAATAGCACAGGTTGTATCACACTTTCCACAAACACAGTTTACAATATTTCAAACAGATGCATGGCAGTTGCCCAACAGTTGGAAAAAATCTAACCTAACAGTTGACAGCATAAGTAATATATAGTATATTAACTGTAGTGGACTATGTGTTCGACCCACTCTAAATATTCCGCACACTCCATTAAACTAGGAGTATAAAAATGGCAAAATACTATTCGACTAAAACATATGGTACTGACAGAGGATTAAGCTGTTGCTTCCGTCAGTGGCGTGCTACACACAGTCATTGTAGCTTACTGCATGGATACTCACTTGGTATCAAACTGATCTTTGAGACTGATACACTGGACAGTAGAAACTGGGTCATGGACTTTGGTGGACTAAAGCTGTTCAAAGAGTGGAGTGAACAGATGTTTGACCATACAACAGTGGTTGCATATGATGATCCTCAACTGGATACATTCAAGTCGCTCAACGCAATCACAGGTGGATACAACGATCAAGGCATAATCAATCTGCGTATTGTAGAAGGTGTTGGCTGCGAAATGTTTGCTAAAATCTGCTACGACAAAATGGCAGAACTGTTGGAAGAAATGAAGCAGAACAAGCACAGTCGCTATCCAGTAGAAAGCAGTGTGCGTTTGGTCAGTGCAGAAGTGTTTGAGCATGACGCAAATTCAGCAATCTATGAAGGTTGAAGAAACCAAAACTGAACGCAAAGCCCGCAAGGCAACGGAGAAGGCTGAGAAGTCTTCTCCAGTTGTTATCCCACCTGCGCCGTTGAGAAATATCAATCGCTATGTGTGCTGTTTAAAATATGGCAACAAATACGGACCAGAATATGTAAACAATTTATATCAGATGGTCAAACGTAATCTTACTATAGACTACGAGTTTGTTTGTTTTACAGAAAACGCACAGGGCATAGATGCTAACATTCGTATAGAACCGCTGCCCACACTGCCGGTCACTGGTTGGTGGTTCAAACCCATGTTTTTTAACCCTGGTCTAGGACTTAGGGGTACTATACTATTTTTAGATCTAGACATGATAATCTTTAGAAATATTGACACTTTGTTTACCTATGAAGAAGGCAAGTTTTGTATCATACGAGACTTTAACAGATATGTTATTAAAAAGTATGACAAGTTTAACAGTTCGGTATTTAGATTGACCACAGGTCAGCACAGTCAAGTGTACACAGATTTCGTCAAAGATCCAAAAAATATCACTAGGAGACATTTTGGAGATCAAGACTGGATACGCTATGTTATCAAAAACAATTTTGAATACTGGCCTGAAGAATGGATACAAAGCTACAAATGGGAAATGCGCAGCAAGCCCCGTTTTGATAATCAACCTAGAGGCGCTAGAGACTTTTTAACACCGGGAGATCCCACAGTAAAAGATCAAACCAGTATTGCTGTATTTCACGGCGATCCTAATCCACACAACTGTAAGGATCAATGGGTGGTTGACAACTGGCGCTAACGATATTATAATATACACTAAGCTAACAAATTTTAGGCAAACTCAGAGGCATATCATGACAGATCAATCGATACAACGTATAGGATTTGCGTGTAAATTTTTACATCCAGATCAAACACAAAAGAAAAAAGTACTAGAAGAAATTCAACGTCCGTTGACTGAAAAGTGTACAACAGTACAATGGTTAAATAGACAGAGTAAGGATGTTGCAGAACAACGTTTGTGGGACATCATGGTTCACAACGCAGCCGCAGCAAAACGACTAGTAGAGTATGTGGGAAGTCTTCCGCCTGAACTTAGAATGGTCAGACTGGGCAGTAACCAGCTTCCTTGTTATACACAGCGTGACTGGAGTTACTACTGGCAGCGTGCTGATGTTGTTGCTTATTTGGAGAAACACTACGGCGCTGTAGGCGAAGCAGCAAGAGCATTGGATGTACGACTCAGTATGCACCCTGGTCAATTTACTGTACTTGCAAGCGACAATGAAGAAATAGTAGAACGGAGCATTGAAGAATTTGAATATCACGCCACTCTCATCCGCTGCATGGGTTACGGACGATCATTCCAAGATTTTAAATGCAACGTCCACATCTCGGGTCGACAAGGTCCATCCGGTATCAAACGTGTCCTCTCAAGATTATCTCCAGAGGCGCGAAATGTTATTACAATTGAGAACGACGAAAACTCGTGGGGACTCGACGCAAGCCTTGAACTTGAAGGAGACCTTGCCCTCGTTCTCGACATACATCATCACTGGATTCGCACAGGTGAATACATTCAGCCCACAGATGATAGATATCTACGTGTGATTGACAGCTGGAGAGGCGTGCGTCCGGCTATACATTACAGCTACAGTCGTAATGAACATTTACCCTTAGACTTTGCACATGATAGTTTGCCCGATATGCCCGCATTGCTTGCGGCAGGTCATAAGAAACAGAAGCTTAGAGCACACAGTGACTATTATCCTAACTCAGCAGCTAACGACTGGGCAATGAGTTTTTTGGATACAGCTGATATCATGTGCGAGGCAAAATGCAAAAACTTAGCCAACAGTGAGCTACATAAATACTTTAAGGAGAAACAAAATGAGCTATCTCAACAAGATGTATGGACGCAGCCCCAGCCAGACACAGTCCCAGGCTGATAAAAATCCTAACCGTGTAGCAGGTGGTCTACGAGCGCAGGGTGTTGATCGTTTTACAATGGTTGCTGAAGACGGATCTAACAAAGAAATACCCACACTGGAATATGTTCGCAGTTTAGAAGAACAACTCAAAAAAACACGAGCCGCTTTCACCGTATTAGAGCGAAAGCAGGCTCGTCAAGAACGTAGTATTGAACAGCTAATTAATCAAGTTAGCTCGCGTCCTTAGGCTTACGTCCACGCTTTTTAGGAGCCTCTGCGGTTTTTACCGCTGGGGCTTTTTTAGTGACTTCTTTTTTTGTCTTTGTAGGCTTAGTTTCTACTGGCAACACTTTTTTAACTACCTGAGTAGCAATTGTAGCAGGTGCTGCAACAGCAGGAGTAGTAGTACCTAAAAGTTTTTTTAACCATGTGATCATCGTCTATCTCCTTTAACAATCTATTTATATAAGTAATTAGTAGAGGGAGAAGAGAAACGATGGTTGAGTTGGCAAAAAATTGGATACTGGCTAGAGTACGCGAAAGAACATCATGGGACGGTGCAATACTGATAGGCGCAGGCGTTGCATATCTTGTGATAGAACCAATCGGCACAGTAGTAGCCTATGGTGCTATTGCGTACGGAGCATGGACTATTTGGAAAAAGGAAAAATAATATGGCTAAATCATGGGCAACTAAGAAAAAAGGTAACCTAAAAGCATCAACTAAGTTTGGTTCCAAAGGCAAATAATTATAATTTGCTGATAGGAATATTGCTGCTGGCGTGTAGATTCCAAACCTGCTTGCGTTCTATGCCTTTCTTTTGAGCGAAACGTTTAGCATCACAGTTAGAGCACACATGAAAATAATTATTGCTTAATCGTTTCGGATCCATTGATCCTCTAGCACGATAAAATTCTTGATCACAACAGTCACAACGAAACACTATATAGGTACAACTGCGATAATACTCGTGTTCTGTGCCTAATTTGCTGCGTCTAACGTGCCGGGTTTGCTCTGTAAATTCTCTTATGAACATACATATATTTACATTAAGATTATAAAATCATACGATAAATATTGTTAACAAGAGGTAAAATATGAGCATTTGCACACTTACACCAACAGCCAAAGCACAGATAAACAAACTATGCGAAGAAAATAACTGTTATGCTATAAGCCTTAATCTAAAAGGTGGCGGCTGCGCTGGTTTTGAATATGACTGGGGAACTGTTGCAGATAGTTCAGATCTAAATCCCGGTGACGAAATAATAGAAGCTGACAGTGGTAGATTCGTAATTGGTTCAACCAGCTTGATGTTTTTGATAGGAACTGAAGTTGACTATGTGCGTAGTCTAGTAGGTTCAAACTTTGAGATAAGAAATCCTAATGCAAAATCAAGCTGTGGCTGTGGCGTTAGTGTAAATTTTGATATGGATAAAATTCCACAACTTACGGAATAAATGGAGCGTTTAAATGGCAAGACAACAAGTTGACATTGGTGTAGAAGGTAATGACGGTACTGGCGATAGCATTCGCGAAAGTTTTCGCAAAGTAAATAATAACTTTCAAGAACTATATGCTGTGTTTGGTATCGGTGGACAGATCAGCTTTACTGATCTAAGTGATACGCCAAACACCTACGAAGGCAACGAAAACAAAGTACCCACAGTAAGATCAGATGGTAGTGGATTAAACTTGTTAGAACTTGCCTCAGACAATGCACTGGATGGCGGAGTTGACACAATTGGTTTTGACTTTAGCGTTGACGGTAAGCTGATTGTTAGACAGCTGGTATCTCGTGTTTCTAACGATCCAGAACCAACACTGGGCGGTCCTCTCAACGCAGCAACACAGCCTATTGCAGGTATAACAGTTAGTCAAGCAGCCGTTGATACTTTTAACTCAGTATATGGCACTGACTTTGATATAGGCGATCTAGTTATTAACAAAAGTTTCGCCGATAGAAACTATCAAGAAAAAGAAGTGGCAGGCGGCGGCATACGTCTAGCTGACGAACCTGTTGGCGCAACACAGTACACAGTTACAGCTAATAGCCTAAGCTTGGGTAATTTTGTTGCGCCGAGTCACGGACTGAGTGATGCGTTTAATGGTGCTGAATTTATTTTTCGCACAATAGGAACAGAACCATTTGGTGTAACCAACGAAGGTTCAGTGTTTATCCGAGTTGTAGACGGTGATACTCTGGCGTTTTACAACAGCGAAGCTGATGCTATCAACAACACTGGGCGCATACTACTGAGTGGTGGTACCGGCACATTTACTATCACTGACGCAGCATATGATCCTAGTTTGCCGGGCAATTGGTTAAGCAATGTAGCTATTCCTAGAAAGAGTGCAGTTCGTCGTCAGGGCGACAACATGACTGGTGCGCTTAATCTGTTTGATCACCCAGGTGAACTAGCAGGCACAGGTCTTCCAAATGGTCCAGATGACCTACAGGCTGCTACAAAACTGTATGTAGACAATGCCGCTGCATCTAGTCAAGTAAACCTATTTGTAAGTACCAGTGGAAATGATCTACAAACATTCACCCCAGACGGTAAAGAAGGTCGCGCTCCTAGTTACGCCTTCCGTACTATTAATGCTGCGGCTCAAAAAGCCGAAGAACTGATAGAAGCTGCACCGTTTGAACCCGGTCCGTACCTGCAGACTATGACGTTTAATAATGGTGCTGCCGCTGCAAATATTGTTACAGCTGGCATAGCCAGTCCTATCCTAGGACGTATAGATGCTAGAACATTGATTCTGAAAAACAAAGAGTTTGTAGCCAAAGAAGTTACAGGTTATATTGATGCTACATTCCCTGATTTCGCCAACAGTTATAGTAAAGAAATCTGCCAACGAGATGTTGGATATATTCTAGACAGTGTTAGCTTAGATGCGCTGCTGGGTAACAATGCAAACTATCTATCTCGTTGGTCTGGTATACGATATTATTCAAACGTAAGTGCGCAACGTGCTATTGGTTCACAGCGTATACAGACTATTGCTGGTATTGAATATGCTAAGACACTGGTAACACAATTTATCTTAACAAACACAGCACCATCTATACTGTATCAAGATCGTGTTGCACAGGTTATTGATTTAGGTGAAGTACCTGACACTTCAGCAGATGAAGCTATTGGTGCTAAATTTGATATTGTTCTTGACGTAATCAATGACGGTGTACTAAATGCGCCGGCTATTGTTGATGGTCAAACTACTTACAAAATCAACATATCGAATGATAATCTTGGATTTATTGATCAAGCTAATCCGGAAAACACTGATATTATTCCCGGAAAGGTAGTGAGAGGTAAAAACTCAGGAGCAATTGGTCGTATTATTGATTATAGATACGAAGCTGGTGATAGAGCAGTAAGCGTAGCAACCACAGACGAAATTGAAGTACAACTGTTAGAGCCGTTTGAATTTGAAGAAGGTGAAGAACTAGAATACGGAAATATTGTAAGAGAAACACAGATCACTATACGTGTTGAAAGTGGCATTTACGAAGAAGATTATCCGATTCGTGTACCTGCGAACGTTTCGGTCAAAGGTGATGAGTTTAGACGTTGTATTGTGCGTCCAAAGCAGCGTGTATCACAGTCACGTTGGGCAAACACTTTCTTCTATAGAGATGCAGAATTTGATGATCTTATATTAGGTAAGTCAAATATTGAAGCGGTTGCATTTGATCCACAAACTAATGCATCTAGAACCCCAGGTACATATAGTGTAAGTTTATGGACAACAGATAAATTAGGCAAAGATGCAGAATTTGATATTACCATTGGAGGCGACGGCGCAATAACAGACATCACAATTACTAATGCAGGCAAGGACTTCCAACACGGTGAACGACTAACTGTTAGCGATAATCTATTAGGCTCAGGCGGCGCTACTAGCATTACATTTACAATTGCTAATGTTCCTAACGGTATTGAATATATAAATCCTTTAACTGGAAGAGCTGATGGATATTTTGGTTATCATTACCTAACACAGCCCGAAAAATTAAAAAATATCGGCGAAGGTTATGAAAACGTAGGCAACTGGGAAACTGCTGCTCTGTCTTTGATTGACAATAGAGAATTTATACAAGAGCAGGTAGTGAACTTTGTTGAAGATCAATATCCTGCGCTGATCGGATCTGCTGGATATTCTAGACCTGCATGGGCTAGAGATGCAGGATCAATCGTAGATGCTCTAGTTAAAGATCTACGCAATGGTGGAAATGAGTTTAGTTTAGAAGCTCAGGGCCAGTTTAATGCCAGCACAGTCGCTGCTGGTACAGAAACACAAAAAGCTGCAAGCATAGAATACATTGCCACAATAGGTAAAAGAATTATTAGAGGTCTGGCACCAGTTACAATATACGGAGTAAGCCCTGAATTTACGTTCGATGACTTTAATGGCGACGGCGATCCAGCACAATGGCAATCGCGCCGAACCTATCGTTTAGGAAATGTTGTTAAGTTTACAACTGGGTTGGGAGTAACAAGTTACTATACACCTACAAAAGAACATATATCAGGCAGCACATTCAGCACTGGAGAGATAGCAGAATTTTGGAGAGTAATAGACGGTCCTAGTGTTGTGTTACAAAACTTGATTAATACCGTTAAGTTTGCATTTAATGCAGAGTACAATCCGCCACTGAGAAACGATGAGATGGATGTGTTCTTGATGAACGATGCAACTATTGTGCGAAATCTAACAGTGCAAGGACACGGTGGATTTATGTGTGTGCTTGATCCAGAAGGCCAAGTACTAACTAAATCACCATACATTCAAACTGGTTCAAGCTTTTCGAAATCGCTTAATAAACAAGCGTTTAGGGGTGGATTGTTTGTTGATGCGTTTGTAGGTAACTCGGCTGTACAAGTTACAGAAAAAGTAGACGGCAATGCATTTAGATTAAGGATTCAAAGTTTAGGTTCTCCAACAGAACCACAGGGTTTATTTGTAAGACGCCCTCAAACACCTAGTGCATTTTACGTTGACGGCAGACGTTTTCAAATTGACGCAGTAACAGCATACGATAAAAATGCAGGCACTGCAGAACTTATATTGTCAAGAAACTCAAACAACGGCACAGGATTTACTGGTCTAACTAGTTTACTAGGAACCGGTGTTGATCTGGACGACTTCAGCACTCCAATTCCACTTACACTACAAACAGCTGGTAACAGAAGTATCTTAGGCAATGACTTTACACAAGTTAACGACTTGGGTTACGGACTAGTTGCTGCAAACGGCGCCCTAAGTGAAATGGTTAGCATGTTTACATACTACTGCTACGCTAGTTATTATGCTAAAAACGGTGCTGAAATTAGATCACTAACGGGATCAAGTTGTTATGGTGAGTTTGGTCTAGTTGCCGAAGGGTCGGATCCTAATGAGATTCCAGATTCAATTGCACTATATCAAGATATGACGCAGCCTGCTAAAGCATTTGATGTAGATGCTATTCTTACACTAACAGGTCCTGTTATTTTAGAAGCTGGCGAAGAAATCACACAAACACTTACTGGTGCAGTTGGTAAGATAGCAGTATCAACAAGTCAAACTGGCGGCAGCAATGTACTATATATAACTGATATTTCTGGAGCATTTGACACAACTAATGAATTAAGTATTACTGGTCCTATTACAGGTGACTCTACAGTTACCGCACTGGGAGCAAATAGTGTCCCGATAATTGTAGACTCTAATGGGTACGACAACCCAGTTGAAGGACTTTCGGTGTATGTGTACGATATGCAAGACGCTCCGTCAAACAGATCAGAAGTTAATATATATCATCCCACTCGTCCTGCATTCGCACGTTATGAAGTTGCAAATGCAGAAATTGTACAACATGTAGTTGGTGAATACGCAGACCTTGGTGCATCAGATTATACTAAAACTACAGTAAATGCTGGTGCAAGTGGGTTTGTATTTACACTAACTAAAACAATTGATGCGGGATACCGTGCAACATTCCAAGTAGCAGAAGACGGCAGAGACTATACAGTAGGAGATACATTTGTAGTAACTGGTGATAAGCTTGGTGGCGAAACGCCTACAAACGATTGTACAGTTACAATAGACGCAGTTGCACTAGCAGATGGCGCAGTAACCGAAGTAAGTGCAAGTGGTACTATTGCAGTTGAAGCAAGTACTCCAATGTATAGTGGTAAGGTTTATAAGCTTAACTTTAGTACAGGCGATGCAACATTCAGCGCAAATGGTCTGTTAGAAATTGTACCATTTAACACTAGTATAGTTTATTATCGTAATCAAACACATATTATTAGTGATTTGGCTCGTCCAGATGTACTAACTATTCGTCCAAGCACTGCACTAACTTTTGATGAAAATCCAGACTTTGTTTATAGAAGTATTAGCTTCTTAACCAGTGACAGTTTAGGAGATGATTTGCCTACTAATACTTCACAAGCAGGATTAGACAGTTCATACGATTTTATTAGATTAACTATAGATCCTGCTAAAGCACAAGAAGTTGCACTGGCAAATACCGGTACTACAAAAGGTGGAACAGCAGGCGACACAGTACTTGCTATTAAATTAGCAGATACTAACGAAATATTTAGACTTAACAACAACGCAAGAACTCCCGAAGCAAATAGGCCGGCAGGTTGGACAGCGGACTCATTAACAATTGAATCACCTATTGTGACATGGGCCGGAAAAAAGCATTATGCGTTTAACTATAGAGGTGTTGGTGTAGGTAATATAGTTGAAGAGCCAGGCGTAGATAACATATACGCAATTGTTGACCTAGTTGATTATGATACAATTAACCAAACAGACGCAACTGGTATCGCAAGCACAGTAGTACTAGGTTCGGAACTTGTTACTCTACGTGCAGGTCTCAAAGCTGGCGCTACTGGTAGTGTTACAGTTAATATTAGTACTTGTCGTGCAACTGGACACGATTTCTTAGATATCGGTACAGGCGGGTTCAACTCAAGCAACTATCCAAATGTCATTTTTGGCGAGCCAGGCGAGAAGAAGGAAGCTAACGAAGTTATCGAAAAAGGTAAAGGTCGTGTGTTCTATGTGAGTACAGATCAAAATGGTATTTTCCGTGTAGGTCGATTCTTCGCAGTAGACCAAGGAACTGGTACAGTTACATTTAGTGCAAGTCTTGCACTGTCAGACGTTGATGGACTAGGCTTCAAACGCGGTGTTGTTATTACTGAATTTAGTACTGACACGGCAATGGTAGATAATGCTTCAGATACAGTACCAACAGAAAGTGCTGTGCGTGGCTATGTTAACAGACGATTAGGATATGATGTAACAGGTGCTCCTGTTGCTAATAAATTAGGCCCTGGTGTACTTGCTCCAAACGGTGCTGTTCCGATGACAGATAATCTAAACGCTGCTGGAAATACTATCACTAATCTAAGTGCACCAGTAACAGCATCTGATGCTGCTACAAAAGCTTATGTAGACAACGCAGCAGGCGGTCTAGATGAAATACAAGATCTGCGCAGTGTCGAATATAATCAATACGATGTAGGACAACTATTAGTTGCTACTGGGTTTAAAAAACTAATTGTTAGTGCAGGTAGTGTAGTAGGAGGTCCTTTTGAGCGAGGGAACGAAATTTCTGGCACAATTACCGGAGCAACTGGACTGATAGTTGATGTAAAAACAGACACAGTACTTGAAGGAGCAGTTGTAGAAATTACATATACTCCACTTACCGGTGAATTTAGCGATGGTAGGCCTGCAGGCTTATCGCTAGATCCCGATATTATAAGAGTAATCGGCGGCACTCAAGGGTTAGTTATAGACGGACCGGTCGATGAATGGGCAAACGGTGTTGCAAATCCTGCAAGTGATATATTGATTACTACTAACAGAGAAGTTACAGTGGTAGGAAGCACAGTAACAGATAGATTTACTACACTAAACTTCCAAATAAATCCTAACAGTATTGTAAACTCAGATGTTAATGCCGGTGCTAACATAGCTCAAAGCAAGCTAAATCTTAACGCAGCTACAACTAGATCAAATGCTATATCTATCAGTCAAGCAGACCTAGGCGTTGCTGCGTTTGATAGTATTGTGTTTGCCAACACGGACGGATGGATAACCATTGCTGACGGTCAATTGCCGCTTAAAAAAATACAACGTATACAGGACGGCAATGTTCTGGGTAATTGGAGTGGTGACAGTTCAGATAACGATATTGATCAAATACCGTTTAGCACAGTTATTCAAGAAGGCGGCGGCTTAGCTGATGTTGATTTTACATCTATTGTCACAGCGGTTAGTGATCCAGGCGAAGCACTGATTAAGACTGGTGCTGGTACTTACGGTATCTCAAACGTGACCACAACTGGTGAAGTAAACTCAATAGTAAAAACTAGAGCCAATGGCAGTGTACAGGCCAACAGTCTAATATTGGGCGGGGACAGTACATACGAAATCCTAGCACTGGATACTACAACTGTAGTGTTTAAAACTCCGGCGCAGGGTGAAATATTAAGAGCAGTTGGCGGTAGTGGCGGAGTTTCGCCCACATTTCCAACAGTTGAAATACCCGGCAGTGTTAATATAGCTGGCACAGGTGTTTCAGAAAGCGTTCTACAAAACCAATCAACACTTAATGGTGAAAGCAGACTGGCTGTTGACTGGATCTATTCTAGCTTTATTGAAGCAGCAGGTGAAAAAGGTTCAGCTTCAACTGGTTTAGCAATTGGTGCAGGCACTGGTGTTACTACCACAGGTCAAGTAGCTATTGTAACAGGCGACAGCGGCACTAGTTCAAGTGTTACTCCGTTTATTTTTAGCTCAACAGGAGTAACGCCAGATACTGACAATGCTTATGATATAGGCAGTGCTTCTCGCAAGTATGCTAACATATACGCAACACTGTTCCGTGGTACTGCTACTGAATCATACTACGCTGACTTGGCAGAAAATTATCTAGCAGATGCAGATTATGAGCCAGGTACTGTAGTAGTATTCGGTGGCACAGCCGAAGTTACTATAAATACCGAAAAAGACACACATCGTGTAGCTGGTGTTGTGACTACAAATCCTGCACACTTGATGAACAGTCACCTCAAAGGCGATCATGTCACAGGCATTGCGCTTACAGGTCGTGTTCCATGTAAGGTGATTGGCAAAGTTCAGAAAGGTGATATGTTGGTGGCCAGTGCTATACCTGGTTATGCTATGGTAAACAACACACCCGGTGTAGGAACTGTGATAGGTAAAGCATTAGAAGACAAAACAACCACAGATCGTGGTGTAATAGAAGTAGTGGTAGGTAAGCACTAATGAAAAAATCGTATGTAGATAGGTTAATTCAACGTGGTGCGCAGACCAGCACTGATACAAAAAATACGCAGCAACGTCAAGTAGTTGCTACAGCAGGAAAACTGAGAATACAAGTGGGCAAAGGAAAACCAACACATGGCAAGACAAACAATTGATCTAGGAACCACTCCCAACAGAGGCGATGGTGATCCGTTACGTTCTGCGTTTCGTAAAATAAATGAAAATTTTGATGAGTTGTATGCTGGTAACTTTGCTGCGCCTGATCAGACAGCAAGTGATCTTGTGCCTAGTATTGACGCTACTTACAATCTAGGCAGCAGCGAACGACAATGGACAGATCTACATGTAGCAGATTTTATATATCTAAATGGTGCTAGAATTGAAGTTACTGCTTCAGGTGCGTTGCTGGTAAATGGTGCAGCGGCTGCTGAAGTACAGGATATACAAGGTTCAGTATTTGCCGATGACAGCACGTTGTTAGTTGATGCGGTAAACGGTATTATTCCCGGTTACGTAAGTTTGTCTACACTAAAAGCAGAGGTAGCAGCAAGTACAGATTTTACTGATTTTCAAACTAGGATTGCTACGCTTTAATAAGATGCGATAAATATACTAAACAATAGGATTTTTGAGAATGGCAAATAGATTTCCACTGGTACTAGACGCTGATGCCGGTAATAAAATAAAAGAATTGCCTAGTGGCGACAATCTTAACCTTAGAGAAAGTTCGATAGTAAATGTACAAGACATCACGGCACTGGGCACAATCAACGCAGCAGACATAACTGTAAACGGAAATCGACTGGTAGCACAGGCTTTTGCTGATCTAACTGATACACCTAACAGTTTTGTAGGGGCTGCTGACTATTTTGTCAAGGTCAAAGAAGATGGTACTGGGCTGGAGTTTAGACCGTTCAGTGACATTGGTAATATCGAAGTAGAACGTATTGAAGTTAGCGAAATAATTTTACCTACTGTGGACAATACAGTTGATATAGGCACTGATGCGCTTGGTTTTCGTCGAGTAACAGCAACTGAATTCAAAGGTGATTTGCTAACAAACAACGAAACTAAGGTCTTTGATGCTGTTACAGGATTTATTAGTTATGCTGCCCTACAAGGCGCTCCTCAATTCCTTTCAGAATTTACAGATGATATCGGATTTCTTAGAACAGAAGACCTAGATGACGCACTGGGCGGACTTTTTGATCAGGGTGTACCGTTTGCTACTGATATAAAAGGCTCAGTATTTGCTGACGATTCGACCGCTATCGTGGACGGTGTTGCTGGTGTTATTAGAGGTGATACTGAATACGTTGGCACTGGCTTTATACGTGGACAAACTGTTGTAATTTTAGCCGACGGCTATGTTCAACTAGGACAAACTGAGATATTAACCACCATCGAACCAGAAACCAACGGTGAAGGCAGCATAGGTACAGAGTCAAGACGTTTTGGTAATGGTTATTTTGATACTATAAACGTACCTACTGTACAAACTGAAAGTGTACAGACTGGTCTAGGTCTGGGAATTGGATCGATCTCTAGTTCAACAGACATCAGTTTAACAGCAGGAAACAGAGTTAAAATAGATGGTGCTGTACCTTTTAGATTTGCTAGTGTTACAACTGCTGAACAACTAGCAATTGGTGCACAAGAAGGCGATGTAATCTACAACATCACAACTAGTCGTTTGCAAATGTATCAAGGCAGTGCGTGGAAAGATGTAAATGGCAATGTAGAAGCTACCACAGGAACATCAAACTTTAACGACGTAGTAGTCACAGGTAACTTAACAGTAAGTGGTACAACTACAACAGTTAACACAACAAACACAACAATCAGCGACAACGTAATTGTACTCAACAGCGGCGAATCAGGCGCTGGTGTTACAAACACAACTGCTGGTATAGAAATTGATAGAGGTACAGTGTCTAATGTATCTTTTGTATACAACGACAGTGTAGACAAATGGACGCTAGGTTCGGAGACATTAGTTGCAGGAACATTTGAAGCAACTACTAGTGTATCCACTGTAGGATTAACAGCATCAATAATTAGCAATATCTCCGGAGGCGGCCCGTTACAGATTAAGTCAGGTGTAGACGGAGATACTGGCAACGGTATACTAATTAATCCTTACGGTAGTGATACATATATTCAATCACAGGCTGAAACGCACTTTTGGGGCACTGGGCCGTATTTAGACGCAGGTCCAAATCCTTATGTTCAATTTAAAACTGCTGGAGCATTTGAAGCAAAAGCTGGTGCATATTTTGTAGGAAACTTAACAGGCGATGTTGTAGGTAGTGTATTTGCAGACGACAGTGCTGTAATGGTTGATGCAGTTAACAATGAATTAACTGCTGACAAAGTTAATACGCAAACTGTAGAAGGTACAAGTTTAATACTATTATCACAATCTGGTGTAAACATAACAGCATCTACAAGTGCTTTGATGCGTTCATTAGATGGTGACTTTACTATAGACGCAACAGGTGGGTTAGCACAACTAACAGGCAACGGTGGCAATGCAAGCGTAGCAGTAAATGGTGACACAGGACAAATTACAATTGGGTCAACTCACAGCGTAACTTTATTAGGAGCTGCTGGCGCAGCAGTTAATATCGGAACTGGTACAAGTGGCACTGTTACACTAGGCAACGGCACAAACACTGTAGACTTTGCAAGTGGATCAACTGCTGACTTTACAGGAGCAACAGTTACAGGATTAGCTGCAAACGTAACAGGTAACATTGACAACACAGCACTAACTATAGGTGCATCAGCCGCAACATCAATTGCAATTGGTAATGCTGGTAGTACAACTACTATTAACGGTACAGTTAACTTGCCCGCACTAATTGCAGGTGAAATTACAGCAGACAACAGTATTAGTATTACTACAGCAACAGGCGACGGTAATGCAATTAGTATTGGTCCGCAAGGCACTAACACATTTGTTAACTTGACTGCTAACAATATTAGATTCTTTGGGCCTATAGTACGTAATATAGAAGCACAGGCTGGCATAACAGGTGACTTAAAAGGCAGCGTAGTAGCAGACGATTCTACTGTAATGATTGATGGACAATCTGGTACTATTACAGGACCTGTTGTGTCTAATAGCATTTCGGGTACAGTAGTTAAAGCAACTACTATTGAAAATTATACTACTGACGATTTAGCAATTAATGTTGACGGGTTTATTAATATCAATGCAGGAACAGACGATAGCGGATTAAGTAAGATCCAAATGGATCAAACCGGTATTAATTATATTGAATTAACAACAGAACCAAAGACTCCAGGTAATCCTGCAGACGTTGCAAATATTGCAATTAACGCAACAGCATCATCAGGCGATGTTATAATAGGTACTACAGGCAGTACACGCAGTCAAGCAGTAACAATACACAATGCAACAGTTAACGGAACACTAGAAGGTAATGCAAACGGTGCGCACACAGGTACACTAATAGGTGATGTTGTAGGTAGTATATTTGCTGACGATAGTAGTGTAATGGTTGACGCGATAAACTTTGCAATGTTTAGTGATATGATGACACTAACACCTCTAAACACAGAACCAACAGATCCTGTAAACGGAATGATGGTTATTGCAGACGGCACAGGATGGGATCCTGCTGCAAATGGTAAAAACACATTAGTAGTATACTTAGGCGGCGCATGGGTAACAGTTGCAGCAGCAGCATAATATAGGAAAATAAAATGAGTGAACAAGAATATATTGTAAGTTTAAACAAAGGCGTAGACTACGCTGCATTTAACGCAGAAATGATTGCTGCTACAGGCGCTGGTGCAATTCCCAGTAGAGATGTTACAGTTGCCAATGCACGCCCAGCATCACAGCGTAATACACATTACATGTTAACTGATCTAGAAGCAGACGTACTGCGTACTGATCCTAGAGTGTATGGTGTAACACTGCTACCAGAATTAGATTCTAGTTTAGGAATTGGTACTCGTGCTGTACAAGTAGGCAATTTTACAAAAACTACATTAGATCGAGGTGATTTTTTAAATTGGGGGATGCGTAGAATTAACGAAGCAACAAATCCTTATACAGATTTAACTGTTACAGGCGGTTATAATTATACATTAGATGCTACAGGTGTTGATGTTGTTATTATGGACAGCGGTATACAAGCAGATCATCCAGAATTTCAAGATGCTAACGGTGTGAGCAGAGTACAGCAAATTGATTGGACTACTGCTAGCGGCATTGCAGGAATGCCTGCTCAAAATGCAAACTATTATAGAGACTTTGACGGACATGGTACACATGTTGCAGGCACAGTAGCAGGCAAGACATATGGCTGGGCTAAGAACGCTAGGATTTATAGTTTAAAACTTAGTGGATTAGAAGGTCCTGGCGATAGCGGGACTGGTACTAGTACCACATACGCTTTTGATTGCATTAAGGAATGGCATCTTGCAAAGCCGGTGGACCCTACAACCGGTGTCAAGCGTCCTACAATAGTAAATATGAGTTGGGGATATTTAAGATATTATAATACTGTTACTAATCTTACATATCGTGGCGTTTTAAAAACAGGTACAGATATTGACACTACTGCTAAACGTTGGGCATTTGGTCTACCCCCTGTAAGTGGCGGGGTCGGCGGCACATTCGCTACTAATGTTAGAGCACCATCAGCAGATACAGACTTACAAGAATTAATTGATGCTGGTGTACACGTTACAATTGCAGCAGGTAATAGAAGTCACAAAATTGATGTAGTGGGCGGAGATGATTACAGTAACTTTATTGCAGCAGATACAGGATCAGTAGAGTATCAAAAAGGATCAAGTCCGTACGATGAGGAAGCACATATTGTCGGTAACATAGACAGCGTAGAACACGTAGGCGGCCTAGAACAAAAAGCAGTAAGTTCGGAAACGGGACCAGGAGTAAGTGTTTATGCTCCAGGAACAGATATTATGAGCGCAATGAGCACTACTAATGTATTTGGTGCTACTACTCTTAACAATCCTTACCCTGCAAACTCTGACTTCTTAATTAATAATATTACCGGAACATCAATGGCTAGCCCACAAGTTGCAGGTATGCTAGCATTGTGGTTGCAGATTAATCCTAATTCAACCCCTGCACAAGCACTAGCACATATTAATACTACTGCAAAAACAGCACAGATATATGATACAGTTAGTAGTGTAGATTATACTGATACACGAAGTTTGTTAGGCAGTAATAATAGATTTACATTTAATAAGTTTAATAGTGCAGTACAGTTAACATTAGGTACTACAGCAGTCAGTGAAGAAGCACCTCCTGCGGCTGCTCCGTCGCCGACCTATGCAGTAACCCCGGCAGCTAACAATATTAACGAAGGAAGTGCATTAGTATTTAATATCACTACAACTAACGTAGCAGATGCAACTACTCTCTACTGGAGTGTTACTAATGCAGGAGATTTTGGTACTAGCTCAGGTAGTTTTGTAATTAACAGCAATGCTGGAACATTTACAGTAACTCCATCTGCTGACGCTTCAACTGAAGGGCCAGAAACATTTACTGTGAGTATTAGAACTGATAGTGTAAGTGGTACTGTTGTAGCAACATCCTCAAATATTACTATTAATGATACTAGTACTACGCCTGCCCCCACCGCAGATTACACAATTAATGTTGTAAACAATGGCGCTAGTGCTTATACACTAACTGGTAATGATAGAAACGGTTCAGTCAGCGGAGATAACCAAGCCTTGGCATTTAACAACGGTGATGTTGTAGACTTTGTAGTCAATGCCAGCGGACATCCGTTTTATGTTAAGACAGCGGCAGTTACAGGCACAGGCAGCACTGCAACTGGTGTAACTAATAACGGCGCACAAATTGGAACAGTTCAATGGACAGTTGGTAGCAGTGGTACATTCTATTACATCTGTCAATTCCATAGCTCAATGGTTGGTACGATCACAGCTTCATAATAGGAAACAAAGATGGCAATACAATTAATCAATATAGGTCAAATAGCAAACGACGGAACTGGTGACGATCTTCGTGAAGCAATGGTCAAAATCAATCAAAACTTTGAAGAACTTGATCTACGTGATGATGAGCAGACCACTGCTAGTAACTTAGGCGCAGTGGGCGAAGGTGTATTTTTTAATCGTGTAAACTACGACCTACAGTTTAAGAAAATAGCAGGCGGCGATAATATCACACTGTCGGCTGACAATGAGAAAATCGTAATCAATGCGTCAAATGTGGTTACTGACATTACTGTAAACGCAGACAGCGGCAGTGTTGTCCTTGATACCAGTGCTAGTCTAACTATTGTAGGTGGTGCTGGTATTAGTACCAGCATTAACAACAGTGTTCTAACAATTACCAACGAATATGTATCAGAGATAGTAGAAGATACTACTCCTCAACTGGGTGGCGATTTAGATGCGCAGGGATTTAATATATTAAATCTAGGAACTGCTACTGGCAGTTTTGTAGGTAATTTAACTGGAAATGTAAACGGTGTTGATCCAGCTGCTACAGCGTATTATTTTAATAACATAGACCTAGGCAATATCAGCTTAACCATTACTAATATAATAGATTTGTTAGCTGCTACTGTAGATGTCGATCAAGGAACATACGGAAATCCAGCAGCGTTTAACATAGATCTAGGTTCAATCTGATATTCCGATAAATACGTTGTATAAGGAATATGGCGAATGAGTCAAGATACTATTAACTCTAATCTATGGAGCATAAGTTCAGGTTCGAGATTGACCACACTGATAGAAAGAAGTGTAGTGGAACTGATTCTTCCTCTGGCCAATGTCAACGGGCTAGAATTAGAAATTATCAGTGGCGAATTGCCTACCGGTACTAGACTAGAAAATAATCGAATAGTAGGCACTGTGTATGAAGTTGCGTTCAACAGAACATTTACTGTGGTGCTGAGAGCTGTCTATCAAGATCAATTTGAAGATAGAACTATAGAAATAGCTGTTACTGGGCCTGATGATCCACAGTGGCTAACTAACCCAGGTCTACTACCTGTGGGTCCCAACGATACACTTTATGTGCTGGACAACGAATTAATCGACTTTCAACTGATTGCTACAGATACTGATTTACCCGCGGGTGACATTCTCAGCTACTTTATTGCCAACGATGATGGAGAACTGCCGCCGGGCATAACATTAACAGAAGACGGCAGACTTTTTGGTATTGTAGAGCCTTTGTTGAGTTTGGACAAGCGTTTTCAAGCTGGCGGGTATGACCGTGCCCCTTACGGTAGATTGCCCGCAGACTATGGTATATTAAGTTCTAACGGATTTAGCAGTTTCTTTTACGATACACAAGATTATGACTACAATGAGCCAACTGCTAATCCACGCAAGCTGAACAGATATTATCCGTTTGCGGTAACTGTAACAGATGGTGACACTTTTGTACGTAGAGAGTTTAGAATATACGTAGTGGGCGATGATTATCTCAAAGCAGATAACACTATTATGCAGTCAAGCACAGGTGTTTTCCGTGCTGACGCTACTAATGTAAGAACTCCAACTTGGTTAACGCCCGGCGATCTAGGATTTAAACGTGCTAATAACTATGTAACACTGTACCTAGACGTTATAGATAATCCTACACTGGAAGGTGTTATAACATTTACATTAGAAAGTGTTAACAATGACTCATCACCTAGCGAATTACCTCCAGGGCTGAGCCTAGACAGTCAAACTGGTGAAATTGTTGGCTATGTTCCTTATCAACCTGCTATTACCACAGACTATAAATTCACAGTCAGAGTCACTAGAATAACCACAGACCTTGAAGTTGTTGAGATATTTGCTAACTTTTTTGAAGACACACTGCTGGGAAAGAATAGTTTTAAAATATTTAAAGTAGATCTTACTGGCAACATAGACGGAGTACAGGATCTATTTGATCTTATCGGTAGAGACATCCTGTTAGGACGTAGACAATATCGTGTGATCAACGTGGACAGTAGAAACAGTGATTACGATATTATATTCCTAGATCAAACACTAGCACCCAGCATCAGCTTATTGTTGAGTAGGACTGCCACTACAGGTCAAGATCATATGTTTGTTCAAAGGCTAACAGAATCTGAAAAAGAAAAATACAACAAGCGAGTATTGCGTTTTGAAGAAAATGAAACTTATATCATAGATTCGATTACACCGTATATTGAATATGAAGTTGCTCAACTAGATCCGGTTAACGACGAAATATATCCCAGTGGTGCTCCACAAAATATACAGGTTAACGAAAACTATTTTGTAGGTGATTATGTTGTTTATACTACTGAATCGGGAGGCAATGGATTTATCTATAGATGTGTACTAAGTCACAGTGTTACACCTCAACTGGACCAAGATGACAATCTAGTATTAGACCAAGATGGCAATATACAAATCAACTTTATTTTAGCTAACTGGACACAGGTTGCTGAAACACTTGATGAACTAAGTCTTGCTGATAGGCTAACTGCTACCAAACAGTCATTGGAAAACAAATACGGCGGCACAGCTTACGTTGAAGTAGTTGACCGCACACGCTGGCGTATACGTGTGCCCAGCACAGCTAGAAGCAGAGTAATTTCCAACATCAGAAGTTTCTTTTTAACATTGGGTGACAGTGGAGAGATTCGTGTAGCATTGCTGAGAGACAACGAAGATAGAATACAGTTTGATAAAAATCTTTCAAGGCAATTAAATCAAGGTCGTAATATTGGCATTGCTCTGTTTAGAAATGACTTCTTTAGCGAAACCTTAGTAGTAGCAGATCGTGATGATGTGTACATTCCCAGCACAACCAAAACTTTTGATCTGCGTGTGATTGGCGAGATTGACACCAACATCAGCTGGATTACTCCTATAGATCTGGGCACAATAAATGCTAACTTTGTCAGTACACTAAAGGTTGAAGCTGAAACCACAGTACCAGATACAAAAATGATCTACACTCTAAAGCGTGGACACTTGCCCAACGGTATGACACTGCGTTACGATGGCGAAATTATAGGTTTCGCAAGACAGTTTGCCAACAATGATGGCTTAGGGCTTACTACGTTTGATAACAAAACAGTTTCGTGGGATGGTAGTTTGCCGGGCGATACTACATTCGACAGAGAGTATAGATTTACTGTAGAAGCACGTGATAGATTCGGTTACACTGCGATAGAAAGACAGTTTATTCTCAAAATAGAAGACCTAGATGATGTAGAGTACACTGACATCTATATGAGACCTATGCTCAAGGATGCTGAAAGAACTATATACAGAAACTTTATCAGCAACCCTGATGTATTTGAACCCGGCAGAATTTATAGACTGGGCGATCCAGCGTTTGGTATTCAAAAGAATCTTGACATGTTGGTCTATGCTGGTATAGAATCTAAAAGTGTAGGCAACTTTGTATCTGCCTCAGCAAAGAATCACCGTAGAAAACAGTATGCTCTGGGAGAATTTAAAACTGCTGTTGCTAGAGAGCCTGGCACAGATGAAACTGTATATGAAGTTGTGTATATAGAAGTCAAAGATTTTGCTCAAAGCACCAAAGGCAAGACTGCCAGCAGCTTTAAAATAAACACACAGAATCGAATCACTGTTGACAGTTTACTCTATGCTGCTAAAGATGATGTAACCAAAACAGGTGCTGGATATGACGCACTGCCTATATACGGACGTGGCGGATATGTGAGATTTATATTTGCCGAAAATGACGAACTGGTAATAGAAACTAGAGACGGTGATATTGAACTGAACGTAGACAACGCTGATTTTGAATTAGAACTGTTCAACACCAGCGATGTTACTGTGACACTTGAAAGAAGTGACAGTGAACCACAGCGTATTAGACCAAACCCTGCCAATACTATTAAAGCAGACAGCAATGCTATCAAAGTAAGCCACAGCAAAGACAACGTAAGATACAGATCAAGCATAGAACACATGCAAGACAACATCGAATCTGTAGGTAAAAAAGAAAGAAACTATCTACCGCTGTGGATGCGTACACCACAGAACGGATTTCAAGAACTTGATTATGTGACTGCTATACCAGTTTGCTATTGTAAGCCAGGTGAAGGTACTAGAATTTTAGCTAACATTAAAAACAACGCATTTGATCAAAAATCTATCAACTACGACATTGATAGATATATAATAAAAAGAACAGAAGGCGTACAACAGGAACAATTTATTCTGTTCGCAAATTATCAATTTAACATATAACAGCAATAAATATGTTTATAACAAGGAAAACAAATGACTAGTCAGATCATAAGTGAAACAATCGATGGAGCATATCCAGTAGCAGGTATTGACAACGATACACAGGGGTTTCGTGATAACTTTAGCATTATCAAAACAGGAATAGCTACAGCAGCTAGTGAAATTACACAGCTACAAAATTCAACTGCTAAATTAGATGAAGAAAATGATTTCAATGGTACTACCATAGCCGATGCAAATCTTGCTTTAACTACGGAAAAATATTTCAATGCTGGTACTAAAACCAGCGGGGACAATATCAGTTTCCTAAATGGTCATTATCAAAGTATTGCACTAAACCTAAACGATAATGCCAATCCTGGCACAATCAATTTTGCTCTAGCAGACTGGCCACAACGTGACGGCTATGCTAAAATCACTGTTGAATTCAAAGGCAGCGCCGCTGACGGTGACGCTAGTGTTATACACACTGTGACTCTTACTGTAGAAGGTGGCGGCGTTCTTAAAAAATCAGCTAATTTTCCTGCGTCGTTGACTGTAGACAGTGTGACCAATAGAGACAACCCTGTGATTGTAGAATTTTGGACAGTGAATCAAGGCAACACAGTGTATGCCAATTACCTAGGTGTGTTTACATGATAAACCCTTTGATAGATAACCTATCATCCTTTACAGACATTCAGTTGGAGGCCAAAGTAATGGAACTCCAACGCAAATTCTTTCAATCACAAAATCCACAAGTAAAATCACAGATAGTAAATATATTAGAGATTTACAAGATTGAACTATATTCAAGACGAGATATTGCTGCTCAACGTCAAAGAGAACAATATCAAGATAATGGCGGAAATGATCTTGACAGTTTAATTAATATCAGTTAAACTACATATATGCTAATGAAAACAGACGAACTAGGTATCCTACGCTTTACGAACCGTGATCTGATAGATATGATCTACAGTGGCAACATTGGCAAGTGCCACGTGGTCCTCTGCGATCCTAGTGATGATGTAGAACAGTTCAACCGTGCTATGGAAGCACAAGGCTTTGATACGCTACAAACATATATTCCTTTAGATGTAGATCAAAAGACTTTTGACGGTGTGTGCCAATCAGAGTGGTTTATGCCCGACGAATACAAGCGGATTGACGTAGATGATTGGTGTATGCGCAAAATAATGACGATGAAAAATGCTACTGATCCAATGTCTGTACTTTATTCAATAGAATATGAGCGAGCATACGAAGAACTTAAAGAGTTTGACGAACGTGGAATGTACAATCTGCTACGCTATATGATCTATCTTGTAGACTTTATGCGTGAGAACAACATTGTGTGGGGTGTCGGACGTGGATCAAGTGTCGCATCGTATGTGCTGTACTTGATTGGTGTACATCGCATTGATTCAATCCAATATGGCCTCGATTGGCGAGAGTTCTTACGATAAATATACGTATATTATAAGGAGATTATTATGTCTAAAGTATCAGCAGGTAAAAAACAACACCGTTCAATGCGTGGAAAAGTAGTAGATATGGATCTACTGCGCAAGCGTAACGAACTAACTCCAGCCGTTGGCAATGCCAAAGTAAACGCTCGCGGTGATGAACTGGGTCCAGGTGGCAAGATTGTTCGCAAAAGAGAAGATATTGTAAAGGCACATTATGCTCAGGCCGGACGAGCAAGACCAGATTCCGGAGCAGCGAAGCCTAAAACAGCAGAAGCAGTTGAAGAAACAGTAGCACAGGAAAAGCCTGTCGCTCGTAGAACAGTAAAAAAAGCAGTGGTTGAAGCACCGTTGACAGCCGCTGAACAAGAACTACTTCAAGACGACGCAGATTGGATTGAAGACGAAAACGGAAACTTTACACAAAAAGGTGAATAATGTCAATTAATATCGATGCTCTAAAGACAGATGGTGTACGTGCTATTGGAAATCGTGTACTGGTAACTGATATGTACTTCGGAGAACAAAAGACCAACGGCGGACTTATTATCAATGACGACGATGGTAAGACTAGAGGTATCTATCCTCGCTGGTGTCGTGTGTATGCCAAAGGTCCTGAAAACAAAGACAACTACAACACAGGCGATTGGATTCTTGTTGAGCATGGTCGTTGGACTAGAGGCATTAAAATAGAAACGCCCACAGAAGGTAATTTTGAAATTAGAATGGTAGAGTCTGAAAGCGTTCTTGCGTACAGTGACGTAAAGCCTCAAGGCGTTGCCTTTGGTAAGGAATATTCAGATGGTGAACACGCAACAGTTGATCCTGGATCATTTGTCAACGTCTGAACTCAGATCTAAACTGGGAAGATTAAATTCTGCTTATCATATAACAGAAGATAGACAGTTGCGACAAAAGATGTTACTGTTGATAGACGAACTTAAAATTGAACTTAACCAAAGAGGAACAACGTGGAAGAACTAGTAAACAAAATTGCCCAGTGGCATCGTGATCGCAACTTAATTGACGGTAGTACAGACAAAGATCAGTACATGAAACTGATTCAAGAAGCGGGCGAACTCAGTGACAATATCTGTAAAGGCAAAGACATCAGTGATGACATTGGCGATATGATGGTGGTGCTGATCAATATCGCGACTCGCAACAACCTAACTATTACACAATGCCTCACAGCCGCTTATAACGATATCAAAGATCGCAAAGGCAAAATGATTGATGGCGTCTTTGTAAAAGAATCTGATCTCTAATAAAACTACTTGACTCCTTGCTAACAATATGCTATATTATTGTAAAGCAAGGAGTTTTCTTATGAAATTACCAGTACCGCAGACCAGTGGCGTAGGTACAACAGGAGCAACAGGGATTGCTCTAATGATACTACATATTACAGGATACCTAACAGGATGGGCTTGGCCTTTGCTGTACGTATTCCTTATTATTTCAGGCATCGGACAGGAGAATAGAAAAAAATGACCACACACGTAATGATTGACCTCGAAACGCTGGACACTCGTCCGCAATGCACAGTACTAAGCCTAGGCGCTGTTAAATTCAATCCATATACCAAGGATGAACCACATAGTGAGCTTTACTTTAAAATCAGCATTGACGATCAGGATCGACTGGGACGCACCACAAGCGATGAAACTATTGCGTGGTGGGCAAAGCAGGACCCTAAGATTATGGAAGAAGCATTTGACCAAAGCAACTCCAACGAAGTAATGACTGTTGAACAGGCACTGGGCAGTCTTACCAAATGGATTTGGGGTGCTGATAAGATTTGGGGGCATGGTTACGGCTTTGACCTTACTATTATTGAAGACATGTATCGTAGTGTGGGCAAGCCTATTCCTTACAATTTTTGGCAGGTAATGGACAGTAGAACACTGTTCAGTGTACTCAAAGAAGGTGATCCTCGCAAGAAGATGCAGACCGATCTACATCACGCACTAGCAGATGCTTACCATCAAGCAAAGTCAGTGCAAATTGCATACGATCAACTAGGAGTAACACGATGAACCCTGTACCGAGAAAAATGTCCAATGAGGACAATGACTTGATTAAAGAATTTTTAGATAATGGCGGAACAGTAGATAAAAAATCATACGGTGAGCGTTCAGAAGAAATTGAATTCACTGGAGGATTTTATCACAGAAAGCGTAAAAAGAAAGAAGAAGAAAGCAAGGATGACTGAGATAGATCTTGAACAGATAGGCTTTAACGTGGATCGCAAAGTGGAAGCTATTGAGTGGCTGTATTGCCAATACGGATCCATCAATGAAGGGCTATGGCGACTCAAGGGCTTGAGATATGTTTTATTCAAAGATCCTAAACACGCAACATTTTTTTGTTTGAAATGGAGTTAAAATGATACGTTGGTATGATTATGTGCTGGCAGTGATAGCAGCGGACTTTATGGTAGGTTTCTTCATAAGTGGTGCTAGTGCTACTGTATGGTGGCAACCCCTGCTGTACGGTCTCGCAGTAGGTATGGTTTGGCAAGCGTGGAGCAAAGATTACTGCGCATATAGATTAAGAAAAGAGGTCGAACGTGGAGAATAGCCCACTTAACAGATTACAACAACTGATGACTATTACTATGGAAGAATGTGGCGAGCTCACACAACAATGTAGTAAGACCATGCGCAAGTTTGACACTGTTGAAGCTGCACTAGAAGATAACGAACGTGCTGTTGTTAATCGCATCAAGCTGGTTGAAGAAGCAGGCGATGTGCTGTGTATGATTGAATTGATGGTGGCACATGGGTTAATGACACATGACGAACTATCAAACAGAGTAGCAGTAAAACTTGAAAAATTAAAAACGTGGAGTGATCTAATTGCTGAAGACAGCATGGAGAATCTGGGCTAAGAGTCTAGGTGAAAAGAAGTTGACATCTTGCATAGATCAAGGGTATAATGTAATATTAGTATTAAATGGAGAAGAAATAGATGCGCGATCTCTGGACTGAAAAATACCGACCTAAAACAGTAGATGGATATGTGTTCCGCGATGAGAATCAACGTGAACAGATCAAAGGCTGGATTGACAGTGGAAGTATTCCACATATCTTGCTAAGTGGCAGTGCTGGACTGGGTAAAACTACTATTGCTAAGATTCTTATCAATCAACTAGGCGTACAAGACAGTGACGTTATGATTGCTAACGGATCTAAAGAAGCACGTAAGATCGAATGGGTTGATAAACTTATTATGTTCTGTCAAACTATGCCGTTCGGTGATTTTAAGATTGTGCTGATTGACGAAGCAGACTATATGAACATCAACTCAGTACAGCCTGCGCTGCGCAACTTGATGGAAGATTACAGTCACAGTGTACGCTTTATTCTAACATGTAACTATCCTAACAAAATTATGCCGGCTATACACAGTCGTTGTCAGCACATGCACATTGCTAAAATTGATCAGGTAGAATTTACAGCACGTATGGCAGAAATTCTAATCATAGAAGGCGTAGAGTTTGAACTGAACACACTGGATACCTATGTCAAGGCATATTATCCAGACCTGCGCAAGTGTATCAACACAGTACAACTAGAATCTCAAACAGGTGTATTGACTACTAAAAACGTAGATGCTGCGTCTGGTGATTATAAGATTGTAATGGTTGATCTGTTTAAGGCAGGTAAAATTACAGAAGCACGTAAACTTATCTGTAGTCAAGTATTGCCGGAAGAGATGGACGAAATCTATCGTTGGCTCTATGACAATATTGAATTGTTTGGCAATGATGAACAACAGGACGCAGCGGTATTAATTATCAAGCAGGGTCTTGTGGATCATGCGTTGGTAGCAGATCCTGAAATCAACCTTGCGGCCACACTTATTAGGATTGCGAGATTGTAATGACCTATATTGTTAATGACGCCTGTATCAAATGTAAACACATGGACTGCGTCAGTGTATGCCCAGTGTAAAAACTTACTTTGACCGATTTCCCGAAAAGAAGGACTTACCTGCAACATTGTACTTGTTGTATAACAAAGACGAAGACTTTTACAAAGTTGGTATAACAACAAAAGACAATGTAAAAGATAGAATAAAGTATATAAGTCATTATACATTTGAGATAGTTGACACTGTGTCAAATACAATGTATAATATAGCAATAGCAGAGCAAGAAATACTTGCTAATGCTGAAAAATACAAACCTAAAAAACGATTTGGAGGTTACAGCGAATGTATCAAAAACTATGTAAACATACAACAGTATGTTCCGGACAGGGTCGGAAACCCTATAAAGGAGGCTTAGGCGGACTATGACATATATCGTAAACGATGCTTGCATTAAATGCAAACATATGGATTGTGTTTCAGTCTGCCCTTAGCCAGTCGACTGTTTTTACGAAGGCGAGAACATGTTGGTAATTGATCCAACAGAGTGTATTGACTGCGGAGTGTGCGAACCAGAATGTCCTGCTGATGCTATCTTGGCTGACACTGCGCCAGGAGCATCTGAATGGGTAGATTTTAATGCTAAGTATGCTGTGCTTTGGCCAAACATTACACAAGTAAGGCCAGAGGATGTGCCCACTGATGCAGAACAATGGCACGGTGTAGCAGGTAAGATGGAATATTTCTCAGAGGAGCCAGGCAAGGGTGATTAAAGCGATACTAGCACACGATGCACATTGGGGCATTGGCAAGAACGGTGATTTGCCATGGAAAAACATTGGCGATTTACAATGGTTCAAAGAATGTACTGATGGACAGGCTGTGGTAATGGGTCGCAAGACTTGGGAAAGTTTGCCGCGCAAGCCCTTGCCTAACAGAATTAATCTTGTGATTTCGTCTAGTTGGATGGAACATTTTAATCCAAAGCCTCAAGGTGTATACGGTGGTGAGGATGTGTGCAAGATCATTAAAGATGTTATTGAACCTAGATATGTTGGCGTTGATGACATTTGGATCATAGGCGGTGCACAGTTGATAGAAAGTTGCTTGCCCGTTATTGACGAACTGTGGTTTAATGACGTAGGCAGTGATTACAATTGTGATACATTCCTGCCCAAAAGAGAAATTACAGCACAGTTTGAGCCAGACAGTGTAGAAATTAAAAGTTTTGGTGTAGTTACCAAGTGGATAAGGAGAAAAAATGCAACAGTATCATGATGCTCTTGAATATATTTTAGAACACGGAAAAGACCGTAGTGACAGGACAAATATAGGTACACGCGGAGTGTTCGGCTATCAAATGCGGTTTGATTTGCGTAACGAATTTCCAGCAGTTACTACGAAAAAATTAGCATTTCGATCAGTTGTTTCAGAATTGCTTTGGTTCTTAGAAGGATCAAGTGACGAGCGTAGATTAGCAGAAATACACTATGGCAAGCCAAGAGAAGAATTAGTTGGCAAGACTACTATCTGGACTGCTAACGCTGACAAACAGGCTCGAGATTTAGGCTATATTAACACAGATACTGTCAAGGATCTAGGACCAGTGTACGGTCATCAGTGGCGTAATTGGGATGCACAGTTGGGATTTGTAGATCAAATCGCAGAAGTTTTGGAAAATATGTATCATGATCCCTACAGTAGACGACACATTGTAAGTGCATGGAATGCTGACAGAGTACATGTGATGGCACTGCCGCCATGTCACACACTGTTTCAGTTTCATATTCAAGACGATGAACTAAGTTGTCAACTGTACCAGAGGTCAGTTGACGCACCACTCGGTCTGCCGTTCAATATTGCTAGTTATAGTTTGCTTACACATATGTTTGCACAACTCCTTAACTTAAAGGTTGGCGAATTTATTCACACCTCAGGGGATTTACACATTTATCAAAATCAAATAGAAGGAATAAATGAACAACTCAAAAGAGATCTGTTACCAGGACCAACATTAGAAATGCCTGAGTTTTCGAACTTAGATGAGTTGATAAAAACAACACCAAGTCAATATAAATTAATAAATTATCAACATCATCCAGAAATTAAAATGCCGTTTGCAGTTTAGTTTTTCTTGCTGTTCCTTTCAATAAGATAAATAAAAGAAAGGAACAGCAATGCAGGGAATATATTATATAGAAAATACTAAAACTCAGCGTAGATATTATGGTAGTTCGTTTAATATAGAAAAAAGACTAACACAACACAAACAAGACTTAGGAAAAAGAAAACATCATAATATACAACTACAAAGAACTTATAACAAGTATGGGAACATATTTCGTTATGTAACTTTAGAAGAAACTAATTTTAATACTCGAGAAGAACTATTAGAATATGAACAGAAATTTTTAGATAAAAACATCAACGGTTATAATATGGCACCTGCAAATGGCGGTAATATTTTAGGAACACATCCGGACAAAGAAAAAATTAGAGAAAAGATTTTAAAAACTCATAGTAAGACTATAAAAAATTTAAGTAGCGAAGAAAAAAAGAAAAAATTTGGAAGATCTAAAGAAAAAAACGGAAGATGGAAACAAGGTTCGAGTATTAAAATTTGTCCTGACTGCAATAGTTCAATGGGATATTATGCAAAAACTTGCGGCAAATGTAGAGATAGAACAAAAGATAATAATCCGTTTTATGGAAAGTCGCATACTGAGAAAACTAAATCTATTTTAAGAGAAAAAATGTCAGGCGAAAACTCGTGGATTAAAAACATTGATCCTAGTAAATTACCTTATACTAATCAATATGTAATAGAATATCCCAACGGGTCCTCAAAAGAAGTATATGGACTAAAAACTATAGCAGAAGAATTTAATACAAGTATAGCAAATTTACACGCAACGATAAATCGCATGAAACAAGGAAAAATACCATCTAGAGGAACGTTTAAAGGAGTAAATATCTATGAAAAATAAGCTGATCAATTACAATCCAATGGATAGTATTTCAGCACCGATGGCGGTATAACATGTGGCCGTTTAATAAGAAAAAATATCAGGTGTATTTTGAAACAGACAGTTGGGCTGCAAGAAAATATGCTCCAATACAGCCAGCACGTGAGTATGTTCCTAACAAGTTTGCAAGTATGCCTGCATTTGTTGATCAACAAAAACATATGATTGACAGTATAAAAACTGTTAGAGCCTGCCCTGGAATAAGTGAATATTTTGGTTTAGGTTATGTTATACCTGCTTGGTGTGATATTGAAATTTATCCTCAAGAGAACGGAGACGTTCGGGCTAGATATAGTGATCCAAGTTATAAACATGCTACACATTATCCAGAACAAGTTGCACATTTTATGGAAGAAACTTTTAAAGTAAGATCTCCTGTAAAATTAGACAATCCATGGTATACATATACTGCTAGCGGCTGGAGTTTGTTATATCTTCCAATGTTATATCATGAAGAACAAAATTGGCAAGCAATGCCCGGAATTATAGATCATGATATAGGCGCATTACAAAGTCCTATTAATATCATGTTAAAAAAACCAATAACAACATTGATTAAACAAGGAGACCCGTTGTGTCAAGTGATACCAATTTATAGAGAAGCTGTAAATTGTAGAACAGGTGATATTCGAGCTAGTACACATATGCGGAATAACTCAATAGTACAATCAATGTTTATGTCATTCAAAGGATGGGCAAAATTAATGCGTGAACATAAACGATATCGATTAGACGCACATGATACGGATTTACCAGAATGAAGGAAAAATTATGGACAATAGAATTTATCAAATACTAAACAGAGAAGTAGCTCGCCAAGAATCTACAGTAGAACTGATCGCAAGTGAAAACTTCGCAAGCAAAGCAGTAATGGATTTAGCAGGCAGTGTATTCACTAACAAGTACGCAGAAGGATATCCAAGCAAGCGTTATTATAACGGGTGCGAGCATATGGACGAGATCGAAACACTTGCTATTGATACGCTATGCAAACTGTATGGTGCTAACTATGCTAACGTACAGCCGCACTCAGGTGCTAATGCTAACACAGCAGTATATCAAGCATTACTTAAACCAGGTGATAAGATCCTTGGCATGGATCTAGCCAGCGGTGGACATTTGAGTCACGGTAGCCCACCTAATATCTCTGGTAAGATTTACCAAGCACACACTTACGGTGTAGATATTAATGGATACTTGGATTACGATGCTATTCTTGACAAGGCGTTAGATGTACGCCCTATGATGATCGTTGCAGGTGCAAGTGCTTATCCTAGAGTTATTGACTGGAAACGCTTCCGTGATATTGCAGATACTGTAGGTGCATATTTATTAGTAGACATGGCACATTACTCAGGATTAATTGCAGGCGATGCGTATCCAAATCCTGTACCATATGCAGACGTAGTCACAAGCACTACACATAAAACCCTGCGTGGACCGCGAGGTGGCATTATCCTTTGGAACAATGAAATCTACACCAAGAAGATTAACGGTGCTATCTTCCCAGGCACACAAGGTGGCCCGCTTATGCATATTATAGCAGCTAAAGCACAATGCTTTATTGAAGCAAGCCAATTAGGCTTCGCAGACTACGCACAAGCGGTTGTAAGCAACGCACAAGCAATGTGTGATGTGTTTATCAACGAAGGATTTAGTGTACAAACAGGCGGCACTGATAGTCATATTATCCTAATGGATTTGAGTGCAAGCAAGCATAGTGGCAGACAAGCAGCAGACTTGTTAGAGGCAAATGGTATTACAGTAAACAAGAACGGTGTACCTAACGATCCTCGTAGCTTTGTAGAAACAAGTGGCATTCGTATTGGCACCGCAGCAGAAACTACTCGTGGACATGATGAAGAATGGTTCCGTCAACTAGCATACACTATTGTTGACATCTTGAGATGATGGGATACGGCTACTACGGTAGTAAACTTTCGGATCAACACAGATTCGAAAAAAAGTTTGCTTGGCGCCCCATACTCACTACCAGTGGTAAGTGGATATGGTGGCGTGACTATGTTAAACTGATGAAAATCTACTGGGGAATTGCTGGCGAATCTCCTGCTGTAGACGCAGAATTCTACACAGAAGGCGAATGGTTGTTGGAAAGTATAAAAAACGATTATCCTTATCGTCAACTGCCGTGTAACT
>Ga0306883_100110_pt1 | contig 36710 bp, 53 predicted proteins | sample AntDeeMetageno83_FD_190429 | JGI IMG/M metagenome (GOLD analysis project Ga0306883, IMG submission 190429) | Saline lake microbial communities from Deep lake, Antarctica - Metagenome #83 (v2) (version 2) | ecosystem: Environmental > Aquatic > Non-marine Saline and Alkaline > Saline | place...
ACCGAAATCGCAGCGCCCGGTATTGATGAGGGCAGCGGCGGCACGTATGCAGCCTTTTTAACGCCAGTCTCGCCGAATCGGTTTGTTTCCGTTTTTAGCACACTGAGACGGCTTGTCTCAGTCGCTAACGATGAATTTGAAAGTATTGCAGTCCTCTCAGGCGCAAGCGGCAGCGGTTTGAAGGCAAGTAATAACTATGTTTGGCAAAACAAAAGACTTGCACAAGTGGTTGGCGACACGGTGGTAGCGGTTGATACCTTTACCGGCAGGCTTAAAACGTGGGTCGATCCAGCGTTAAGCCTTGACGGCACCCTTGCGCTGTTTATCTCGCAGGTTCCCAATGATCGAGCGGTGCTCTACCAACTGACCGGAAGCACGGTTAGCCAGATTAATACGCTTGATGTGGCGACGGAAATACTGCATTTTGCTGGTGAGTTCCTGCCGCAATGACTGAATTGTTTATGTTGAACGGCTCTGGCGTTAAAACGTCGGCTGTCAGTTTCGAGTATGTTGATTCAGGTGCGACAGGAACTAGAGAATATACATCGTCGCTAGGCTTCAATATGGCCGGCTTACTGTTGGAGATATTCTAATGTCAACCACTGCCCTAGCCTTCGGAACATCCGCAATCTACGTGCTGTCTTTTGATAGCGCTGGCGTCGAGCTAACATCGACCCGCACGATTGATTCAGCAGACGACTTCATAATCAGAGCAGAAGGGCCGGGCGCACTCGCACCGGGCAACCAGCGCGTGTACTTCCAAGGCAGCCGGTCAGGGCCACGATACCTTTGCTATGCCGATATTGAAGATGGTGTAATCGGCAGTATTGAGCAGTTTTCAACGGGCAACCAATACAACCGCCTTAATGCAATTGCCTTTACGGCAGATGGGCTGCGGATGCTTACCGCTCATGCCAATAACTTTTCAAACGATAACAATGTTTATCTATGGGATGTATCTGGCGATTCGCCAACCCTGCTAGATTCATACAGCGCCGTTTCAACCACCGCCACTATAGGAACCTGCGCTCATGTTGGCGGCAATCGGTTTGTTGTTGCGTCCAATACTGCGACCGGCCAAGAATTAATAGACATTACGGGCGACACGATCACCGAAATCGCAGCGCCCGGTATTGATGAGGGCAGCGGCGGCACGTATGCAGCCTTTTTAACGCCAGTCTCGCCGAATCGGTTTGTTTCCGTTTCAAGCACACTGAGACGGCTTGTCTCAGTCGCTAACGATGAATTTGAAAGTATTGCAGTCCTCTCAGGCGCAAGCGGCGGCGGTTTGAAGGCCATCAATAACTATGTTTGGCAAAACAACAGACTTGCACAAGTGGTTGGCGACACGGTGGTAGCGGTTGATACCTTTACCAGCAGCCTTAAAACGAACGTCGACCCCGCGTTAAGCCTTGACGGCACCCTTGCGCTGTTTATCTCGCAGGTTCCCAATGATCGAGCGGTGCTCTACCAACTGACCGGAAGCACGGTTAGCCAGATTGATACGCTTGATGTGGCGACGGAAATACTGCATTTTGCTGGTGAGTTCCTGCCGCTTAGTGGATTGCCGCCCACACCCGCGCAAATCTTTCAAAACACCTTTGCCGAAGTATCAGGCCGTGACCCATTGCCGACCGCTCTGAACCAGCGCACACCGGCTAGAAGCTTGGCAAATTACAACATCAGCATGTATCTGTTTAACCCGCAGATCATCCGCAAGCCGGTTCAGATCGAGCTAGGTGAGCTCCATTTGACCAACCCAGCGCCGGACGGTGATGACATTGCCCGATTGATGTGGTTTGACGCTGATGACCGTGACCCGCATTTTGTAATAGGGCGGTGGGCGCAGGTGATCGGTCGATCTGGCACCGCAGACCCTGGCACCGTAGAGCTAGAACTTAGAATCTGCGACAACCCTGAATCATTCATCCCGCCGAGTTAAAAACATGAGCTCAGTATTCGCGTATAACAACCGCTTTCACGTAACCGCACAAAAGCCAGTAACGTTTACCGCAACCGCCGGCAGCTTCAACGCAGCGCAACCAATGGCAAACCTTGGCCGAATGCAGTTGCCGCTATTTGTCGAGTTCACCGGCGCAGATGCCGAGTTCACAGCTGCGGCAATTCTGGCCGGAAGCGACCCAGCTAGTGCCGAAACCTTCAGCGCAGACACGTTCGCAATCGCCGGCCTGCAAAACTTCCCCGATGATACTGAAATCGAATTCTTAAACGGCGTAACATCACTCGGCACTGTGACCTACACCCCAGCGCCCATAGGCGGCCAGCACGCCATTCTAGTGCTAGATACGCCGGTCAGCCTAGATACGCTCACAGTGTCGATTACAGCTTCAGGAACGGGCACTAAGAGAATCGGGGCAGCGTGGGCAAGTTTGAGCAATCGAACAAGCCCTGGATTGGAGATGGCGTTCAATCCGCAAGATACCGGCTCGGTTAGCTCCAGCCAAGGCGGTACAGATTGGGCGTTCGGTGGCGCATCGCGAATACAAACGCCGATCAGAATGCGAACGACTGAAAAAATAGCACTCTGGGAAGCGATCATAAAAAGCGGCACGACAAGCCCGGTACTTTATCGGCTGCGCGAGCGTGCGGAAACGGATGAGTTCTTTCAGGCTTACGGGCTGATTCAGCCTGGATGGTCGATGCAGCACGTGGCCAATGGGATTTACGACTTTTCGATGCAGATTAAAGAATCGTTGTAATGTCTATTTTTTCAAAATCAATAGTCAGTTCTGAAATCGACTCATTGACTTGCATCATTAGATGGTGTCTTTTCTCACACCAACTGCAAGCGAAAACCGCTCTCGGCTCCGGTTCGTTGTATACATAATATGTAACAGTGTGGTTTGTGTCGGAACACTCCGGACATTTTGAACCGGATAGAAAGTTGACCGAATCAATTGCGGCTTTATAAAATTCCCTAAGCTGCGTTGCATCAATGATTATACGTACTTGTTCTGTTTGATTATTCATTTCAAGAGTACCATTCAGGATTAGCAGGATAGAAACCGACCGCAAAACTGCCGTCTGCAATACCTTTGTTAATTTCGTCGGTCAGCCTGTCTTTGTCAATCTGTTGAAATTCCCAAGTAATAAAGTCCACTTCCGTTGTGTCTAACATTTCATCAGATCGGGTCCAGTGCATAATTGCAAGGTCTAAGTACCTTTCGATTATTTGCTGCGATATGTTGTCACGACTAGCCAGTGATCGATCGGCATCAATGGCTGATGTGTTTATTGGAATTCCATTCCGCTCAAAGAATCCAGCCACCGGGTCTGGTAATTCGGTAAGGGCGGTTTGAACCCGTTGTTCACCAGTAACAAATTCTTGAAATAGTTGCTCAAATCCCCGCCCGTTTTTTTCGGCTGGTTCGTCGTAAAAAATCACCTGCGGTTTGTTTGGATCGGAATACGTGTACCATTTAACTTTAGCCATTGCTTTATCCTTCATCGTAAAAAATCCCCGGCGCGTGGCCGGGGCAGGGAAGCATGGCACGGAGTGGGGCCAGGCTTCAGGGAGTGGGGCCGTTATCACTTCACCGCACGGCTAACACGGCAACAAAGGCAGAGAAGTAGGGACTGCCTCGAAGCTAGCGCCGCAGCGCATGGGATCGCGGCGCATAGGTTATTTTACATCTTTTGGAAGGTCTAGTCGGATGTCAATGCGCTGAATCCTTTCGATGATTTTTCCCGCAGCTCTAGCGTTTTTTTTAAAACATTCAGAAACTTGCGATGACTCTCTTTCATTTTCTTTATTTAGGTCGCCTGCTGGTATGTTTGGATGGTCTGGTAACATCACAGCTTCAAGCCTTTCACTTAAACAATGAATAAGTATAAGCGCACGGTCTAGCTCATTTTGTGATTTTCCGAACTCGAAAAAAATGCTTTCATCGTCGAGCACACACGGGGAACACTGGTTCATTTCTTCGTTCATGTCAATTTTCCTTTTGATGTTTTAGAAGTTAATCCCGCAACTTCAAAACGGTATGTCGTCACCCTCAGTGGCAGAAGGATTATCGCGGCCGCTTCCACCTGTTGGCGACTGACCCTGCTGCTTGTCTCTAGGCTCAAACAGGCTAACAATTAAGTTTGATCGATTATCAAGATTCGGCACGCCAGCCGGGTTAAACGTCCGGTCTAGTAGCAAGTATGGGCCGTTCGGACCTTCTAGCACAGCGCCCACGTTCAAATACCGCGATTTAGTTTCCCCGTTCGATTGGTATTCGCCGACTTTAACGGATACATCGTATTTCTTATTTGTCATTTTATATCCTCAAGTAAGCCCATTCCAATTCTTGCGGACCGCCGATCATTCTCAATATCGCTTAAAGCAGAGTTCACAATTTGTGCTATGCCTTTTTTACTCCTAAACTCCCAATAAGCGCAGTTAGATTCATTCATCGCCTCAATGTCAGCCACAAGAGATGATCTTTCATCATCGCTCAAAGACTTGATATATTTTTCGATATTAAAAACAGCCAAGCCGATTACGGACGTTATTTGTTTGCCTCTTTTGGTTCTCTGGTTACTCATTTTCTAATCCTTTATTTGATTCGTGCTTAATTGCCCAAGAATTTTTCTATTGCTTGATTAAGTGCATTGCCTGTAGTGCCTTTAAGCTCGACGCCAGCAGTCAAACCGTCCACGTATCCGCGCTGATATTCAGTTAATGCCACGTTCGTTCTGGCTGGCGTAGCGGCTTCCGGTTCGGTCTGTAGCTATGACTTTTCCCTCGACTTCAATGTTTAGTGATGGTAATTTATTCTCCATTTTCATTCTCAGGTTTCAATTGTTAAATATCCCAGCTCAATCAGGCGCTCACGCTTTTTATCCAGATTTGCAATAAACGCCTGCATTTCTTTTTCTAAGCACTTGATGAAATCATTATCACGCTCGACTGTGATCAAAAATTCAGGCATTCCAGGGCAGTACGACAAGAAGTCCGACCGCTGCCGACCGCAGACCCAAAGCTGACCTTGCACTTGCGGAACGTATGCCGCCGGAAGCTTACCGGCCAGCAGGTAGCCTACGTGCGTCGACGGCTTCGGGCACTTGATCTCCAGCAGCGTATCATCACCAATCAGTCGGTCAGGACTGCAGCCGTAGCGACCTGCGTCTACAAACCCCACCGTTTCAGGCTCAACGCCCTTCTCGAACGCATACCAAGCGGCGGCCTCAGCTTCCATCTCAATCCCGCGCTGCATCCATTCTGTTTGCTGAATGCTGTCAGTTGTGCCGGTTATCATTTCAGCCAGCAGCGTGTGCATGTAGCCAGCCGCCTGAGTGGACGGCTTGCCGGTTGACGAGACGATCTTGCCGAAGTTCGAAGCCGTCGGCTTGCCCAGCCTAGCAGCAAGCCATTTGTCGGACCCCTGTTCGCAGTCGATGAATTTAGCTTCCACGCTTGCGCTCCAGATTTTTTACGACCAGTTCGTACATGTCGTCAGGCAGGTTATTCACACTGCCGTCTTTCACGCCTTTGGTTTTCAGCCATTTCACCAAATTGCCTTTGGCCGCTTCGTCCAGCACTTCATCCATTAGCGCCACGATGTTGGACAATTGCCCATCGTCGATTACTTTGGCTTCATGCGGTTTCATCGAATCAGCGTCAGCGGTGCCGTCAATTGCAAACAGGCCGTTTAGGGCGTACTTGCGAGCATAGCTGGACGCGCTGCCGGTGATCTGGCTGGCGTCCATGCCCTTTTTGCTCAATTCTTCGCGTGCGAATGCGCTTACTTCGACCGATTCCTTGCCGTCGGTAATCTTGGCAATTGCCTGAACATAATACCGATCACCTACCAACTGAATCTGGTCGGTTAGAAGTATGGTCAGGCCGGAATCACCCAAAGCGGCTTTGGCTGCCTGCAAAATGCCCTCAGCAGTCCGGTACTTATAACCGCCGAATTCATTGGTCTCGCCTTTTGGAACAGCAATTTTAAGCTGTAAATCATGCAGCTTTTCATAGATTGTTTTATCACTCACGCATTACCCCCTGCAATCCGCTCTATCTCAGCGTCTAAATGCTGACTAATGTATTTGAGCTGGCAGTATTTCAACAAGAAACTAAGCAGCCGGCCGGCTTCGGCTGTATCTCCAGCCTGTAGCGCCTGCATCATGGCCTGATTCGTTTCGCAATTCAGGCTCATTTCATCAATCAGGTACTCGCTTGCGGTCGCTGTCTCTCGCATAAACCTTACGGCAAGATTTTCCTGTGCGTCCAGCTCGTACAGCGCATGCAGCTTTTCAGCAATATCCTGCTCATTCAAATGCTGCTCTAGTGCAGCCGTGTTTCCGTCAATCATTTCAGCTCCTTAATTAGCTCTAGTAGGTCGTCGCGTTCTTGTTGCCACGCAGCCGATTCCGCAGCCGAGTCCGCAGCCGAGTCCACCGAGTACGCAGCCGAGTCCGCAGCAAAGTACGCCGATGCCGTAGCCGATTCCGCAGCCGATTCCGCAGCCGAGTACGCAGCCGAGTACGCCGAGTACGCAGCCGATTCCGCAGCCGAGTCCGCAGCAAAGTCCGCAGCCGCCCACGCAGCCGCCCACGCAGCCGAGTACGCCGAGTTCCAATCTGGATCATTGCCCACCAGTGCCTGCTCGTGGCAAACCAGCACGCCAATTATTGCTTTATTAACGTTTTCGCCGTGATCTTCTTTAAGCAGCCTGCCCATGCGCCGCACGGCCAGCTGGTGCCTTAATGGCGCTACGTCTATACCCACCGGCAATGCAGCGTAAAACTGCTCTGCAAGAAGCCTGCTATCTTCCGAGGGTAAACGCTGAAACATCCGATCAAGATAGCGGAACAGCCACTCGTCGTTAGGCGTACCAAACAGACGAGCCAATTCTTTGCGATCATCGTATTTGGTCTCGCCTAAAGACATATTTTTTAATCTCGCCAAGTCATATATCGAGCAGCCAACAAAACAGCCATTAAAGACTTCATTTTCAATGGTGTGGTATCGACCCTTAATAAATTCATCCTTCTCGCGATGGCTAATGGAGAACTCCACTAGTAAACGCTTTTCTTCCGGATCGTTGTTAAATGTTGTCATTACATTCTCCTTTCAATTCCCGATAGTCCGGCCAGCCATGCTCGCCGTTTGTGTCTTCCCAAATTTCGACCATTTTGCAGTAGAAGGCAAATTCTTGGTCGGCTTGGTGTGCGTCGATGTTGCTGATTGATGCGTAAGTAATTGCACCCACCAAGCCAATCAGCGCGGCCAGCAATGCTCCAGTTCTTTTCATGCCGAATCCATCCGCGCCTGGCGAATCGCTGCATACACCGCGTCAGATTGGCGCTCGATTGCACGCTGTGCTGGTTCATGGAATCCGATGGCCGCATCAAGCTGGCCTAGAAATTCTTCTAGCGCTTCGACATCAAGCGAGCCGTTCGGCTGTTTGCTGCGGGTGGCTGCTAGGCAAGCCAGCCACAGATTGATTACTGGTGTTACATTCTTATGCTTCATGTTTTGGTCTCCGTTTGTTTGTGTTGCATTTGTTGAGACCAATATTACTACAGCCGGTTCCAGTTGTCAACACTAATCGTACTTTATTTATATTGCACATTCCATACGAATGGTGTATAGTGCGCCAATGGAAAAAACAATCAAGCAATTTATTGAGCGGCTCGGTGATCCCATCGCAGCTAAAATTGGCGAAGTTAAGCCAGGCACGGCAGCCGCCTACAGACTAGGTAAGCGCGTGCCCAGCCCAGAGGTAGCCCAACGCTACGTTGATACGGGCTTGATTGACTGGGAAGGGATTTATAGCCCGATCAGGAATGGTAGAACAAAACAACCCTAAAGGAGCAGGAAAATGAACGAAGAACTGAAAACTGCGCAGCTAGACTTTTTGCAACTGAGACTGATCCGCACCGGACAAAACATTCTAATCCAGCAGGGTCCGGAGCAGGTGGAAGTGACGCGCCCGATGCTGGATGATGTGATTCGATCTTTGAAGCAGATGGGCGAACAGATCGACGCAGACCGAACCAAGGTGACAATCGAAAGACTGAAACAGTCGATTAACACTTGACGGTCAGCCAGAACTAACATAAGATCACCACTGGCTATCGCAGCCAACCGGGTCTGACAGCCCAAACAATTGAGGAATTTATGAAACTTTTCCAAGAAGATCACTCGCAGAATGCCGTTTTTCAGCTTCCCCAGCTGTTCCTCCCGGCTCTGTCAGCTGTGAGTGATCTTCTTAATGAGGTTTTAAGATGAGCAAACCGATCTTTTCATGGCGTCATGCCGTCCTTGAATCCGACCTGCATGCGACAACCAAGCACGTTTTATTAACGCTTTCTTGTCACATGAGCGCAGCCGGTGATAGCTGTTTTCCGACTATTAAAACTACTGCCAGAGAATGCAGCCTGTCCAAAAGGACGGTAATCACGCATATTCAGAAAGCGAATGAATCAGGCTGGCTTTTAGTTGGTGTTCATGGCTTCGGAGGAAAGAAATGGCGGAGGCACGAATACGCTGTCGCAATACCCGAAGGTGGTGAACCTAATGACACAGAGGTGGTGAACCTAATGCACGAAGGTGGTGAACCTAATGACATAAAGGTGGTGAAAGAGGTTCACTCTAGTACTTCAGATAACTCCACACTAAGTACATCATGCGAATTGCCTATCGGCAACACGCCCGCAGCCGTCGTACCGATTAAAAAAATAATCAACCTTTATCACGAAACATGCTCGCAAAACCCTAGAGTGATCAAAGTAACCCCAGCCAGAGCACATATCATCAAATCTCGCTGGAGAAACGAACTGACCAGCTTGGAAGATTGGGGGCGGTATTTCAACGCAGTCAGCCAGAGTTCATTTTTGACCGGTCGCGTACCGGCCAACGGCAACCGATCGAAACCTTTTGTCGCAGACATAGACTTTTTGACCAAGCAGGGAAACGTGGTGAAGGTAATGGAGGGTAAATACGATGATTGATCCAATTCAACCGCCGCACAGCCTAGACGCCGAACGTAGCCTGCTGGGCGCAATGATGCTGTCGCAGGACGCAGCCGACAAAATTAGCGGCTGGATCAACCAGGCCGACTTTTACACCGAGCAGCACCAGATGATATTTTCGGCAATCCGAGAATGCCACCCAAGCGCGGATGCTGTGACGGTTGCCGAATGGTTCGCCCGCAAAGGAAAGGGCGATCAGGTTGAAAACGGCGCATATTTGACCGGGCTGGCAAACGACACGCCCGGCATATCGAATGTAAACGGCTACGCCAGAATCGTGCGCGAGAAGTCTGATGCACGGAAACTGGTTGACATTGGTATGAGAATATCGAACGAGGCATTCACAGGACGCCCGCCAGCCGATTTGATCGACGAACTACAGGGATATGTACTGGACTGGACGAAAACGGGCTTAAAGAGCTCACGCACAGTCCAGCAGGCCGCCGCCGATTGGTTTGACCGAATGAGTGAACGATCTGAGAACAAAGAGCAGATCGACACCGGCCTTGTGGACGTTGACCGGATATGGCATGGAATGCAGTCTGACGAGTTCATAATTCTGGCCGGTCGTCCTGGCATGGGCAAGACCGCCGCCCTTTTGACCATCTTGAATAACGTCTGTCGTGACCATCACGGGCTTTTTTTCAGCCTAGAAATGAGCGCTGAATCGCTAGTCAAGCGAATGGTCGGCGGTGGACGGATACCGGGCTGGAAGCTGCGGAACCCGTCAAAGCTAGAATCAAACGACTGGCCTGAACTGATCGCCGGCACTCAGGCGCTTAAATCCAAAAAGCTGATCATCGACGACACCGCAGGATTGAGCATTCAGAACATCGCATCACGCGCACGACTGGCAAAACGCCAGCACGATATTAAATTGATCTGCGTCGATTACCTACAGCTAGTCACGGCCAAATCAGAGAACCGGCTGCAAGAAGTCTCGCTGGTTAGTCGGCAGCTGAAGAAGCTGGCTAAAGATTTGCAGGTGCCGGTGATTGCAACCGCACAGCTTAATCGAGGCGTTGAAGGCCGAGCAGAAAAGCGGCCGACCCTTGCTGACCTTCGGGAATCAGGCCAGCTTGAGCAGGACGCTGACATCATCACGTTTTTATACCGCGGTGGCTATTACGACGAAAACGACAAGACCGGCGTAACGGAATGGATTACAGCAAAGCACCGGGATTCAGAGCCTGGCAACGCTTACACGGTATTTAATCCCCGCAAGCAGCTATTTGTAAACGCAGATCACGGACTGGTCAACCAATACCAGAACCGCGAAACGGCTGTGACCGGACAATCAAAATTCATGCAACAACAATCAGGAGAAATGAAGTGAGCAAATTAACAAGAATAGAAATGCTAGTACTGAGCGTGCGGTTTCGGGGCGCTTATGAATTTCAGATCAAGACCCCTTGCGGCTGGAAGATCAATTTAAACGGACGCTATAACAGCGACGCTAAATATCGCCTCTACCCAATCTTACCCAAAGGTTTACCAGAGCCAACGCAGGAAATGATTGATCGGGCAGTGGTTTATGTTGGATGCAAACCAAATACCCGTCCGGTTTTCAGAGGCTTTTGCTTTGACTCCACCTGGACTTTTGGAGAGTGGGCTGGGACAAACAATGGCCACTACTGCATCGACCCAACCGACCCACAAGCCGACAAACTATTTGCAAGATACCAACAATCATTGAAAGGAGAAACTGAAATGACCTACAGAAAATTAGAAGTGTATGAAAAGCCGGAAGCCGAGCAGCCTGAGTATCCGAAGTTGCATTTAGACCGTGGCGGCTACCTTGTGCTCAAAAATAAAAATGGGAAAATTGTCGGTGAGCTTGCCTGCATTGACGATGGGTGCTTGGTGCCGAATCGTTATTGTAAGGGATCTTTACAAAGGAAAGGAATGGCCACAGACTGGGCACAATGGGAAGAGGACGGCTCGATTAAAAGAGGGGAGCCGGTATGAAAACCTCAGACGCCGTAGCCGCTGAAATCGTCCGGCTGCATAACGCAAATTTAGACGAGGTGCAACCATGAGCAACCAAAAATATAGCGAAGCAGATCAAAAACTATGGGATATTTATTATGGCCAAGTGATCCAAGCCTTTCTTACGGCTGATTACGACTGTTGGAAAGGGTCAATGCATAAGGTTGCATTTGACATGACCGACAAAATGATGATCGAGCGTTCTGAGCATCTAAGCAAGCAAGAACCAGAGTCAGCCGAGCCGAAATCTGTACTACCGGAAGGCTGGTCTATCGAAGAGTCTGTTCACTTCAAGTACTTGATAAGATATAAAGATCGTATCAAGATTGAAGTGCGGTCACCAGAATTTTCGACCAGCATTCGCGAGGAAGTTTTCTGGCGATTGCTCCACGACATTCATACGCAGGAGAACCAGCAATGACCGCAAGAAATAGGAATTTACACACGCTGACGGGACTACGGCCTATCACGACTGGCGGGATGGCTGGAATGATGCGCGGTTGATGGATGAGGCAGAATCAGCGTGAGCATGACTAATGAAAATTGAGAAAATAGGAAATGCAACACTGTATTTAGGTGATTGTCTTGACGTTTTGGAAGAAATTGCTGATGACGGTTGCAACTGGTGCGTTACGAGTCCTCCTTACAATCTGAAAAAAGAAAAAAACAGGGTTCCGACAACGGCTGCAAGCGCTGCAATGAGCGCAAAATATGATGCTTGGTATGACGATGACATGGTTGAGTCTGAGTATCAGGAGGGTCAGAAATCAGTTATTAGACAACTGCTTCGCGTTTGCACTGACAGTGTTTTTTATAATCATCGGATTCGGTATGCGTGGCACTCTAGGAACAAGGACGCGCCCGAATGCCGAGTGCATCACCCAATGCACTGGCTTTCTGATTTTCCTATTTGGTGCGAAATTGTATGGGACAGGCGAGGAGGATCGACACCAACTGGCCGTTATCAGCAAGCGCACGAGTTTATCTACCAGCTAGGCAAACCGCGCCAAATACACAGATCAATGGGCATGCTTGATGTTTGGGCTATTGCGCCGGACTCAGGAAGCGGACACGTCTGCGCTTTCCCTTCTAGGCTTGTAGAAAACTGCCTTGCGCCGCATGCGGTATCGGGGGAAACTGTGATTGACCCATACATGGGAAGCGGCACAGTTGGAATTGTCGCTAAGTCGCTCGGACTTAAATTTATAGGTATTGAAAAAGACCCGGCAAACTTTGATCTGTCATGCAAGCGGATCAGTGAGGCTCAAGGTCAAATGAGGCTAATAAAATGAACGAAATAAAATTAAACAGAATAATCCAATCAGCTATGGCCGCAAGCTTTGCGCTAGGCATGCTGATCGGGATTGCTGGGATGGCGCTTTGGCAGGAGCGGAAGCAGTGAGCACCAGACGCCGTGAAATAGAATTTGAATGCGCTGATCTATCACAGACCGACGCCGCCCTTACATGGTGCCTGACCATGATCAAAAAAGGCTTACCGGCCGGCCCTGTCGTTATCAGGCTAGGCAGGCTCCGGCGCACGCTTGACCAGAATGCAAAGCTCTGGCCGATGCTTGAAGACGTTGCCAGCCAGGTCGAATGGCAGGGCGTTCGGATGAGCAAGGAGGACTGGAAAGATTTGTTCGTAGGCAGCCTGAAGCTTCAGCGGCCATTGATGGGAATCAGCGTCGACGGCGAACCACCCGGCATTGTGATGATCGGCGGGGGCAGCAGCAGGCTTAACATTCGGCAATTTTGCAATTTGATCGAGTTTATCTACAGCTTCGGATCAGATAATGATGTTGTTTGGAGCGAGAAATCAGAGGAATCTATGGAATATGCGCGGGATAAGATTGACAAGGATTCGGCATGAGCGAGAAAACCAAATCACAAGCCGAAAAGAACTACCACGAGCACATCGCCAGCCTGCCTTGTGTCCTTTGCACCGCGCTAGAGACACAGCAGCGAACCGCGACAGCTGTTCACCATATCCGAGAGGGCCAAGGATGGTCGCAGCGTGCGTCACACTGGCTAGTCTGTGCGTTGTGCCACGACTGCCACCAAGGGCCGAACGGGATACACGGTGATCGAACCTTGCTGAATATACTGAAACTAAAAGAGCTGGACTTGCTGGCGTTTACGATTGAGGCTGCGAATAAATGAGCGCTGTAACTGTAGATGACTTTAAAATAATGCTAGGTTGCAAGAAAGACTGCGAACTAGCCAAAAAGGTCGGCCTGCATCATTCGACGATATGCGCCTGGAAGCGTAATGGATTCGTGCCTCGCAAATACGTCGAAACCCGCTCGAAATACATGGCACAATTATGATCTACCCAATCACGCCAGTGCCAAAGCCGAGAATGACGCAGCGCGACAAATGGGCAAAGCGCCCGGCTGCCCTCAAGTATTGGGCGTTTTGTGACAAAGTGAGATTGAACGATCTGCTGCTGCCAGATTGCGGCGCGGACATTGTTTTTGGAATACCGATGCCGAAATCTTGGAGCGCAAAAAAAAAGCAAGCGATGAACCGAAGTCCGCATCAGCAAACGCCGGATTTGGATAATTTGCTTAAAGCGCTTTGTGACGCTGTGCATAAAGAGGATAAACACATTTGGCAGTATTCTGCCGGTAAAGTATGGGCCGAAACTGGCTATATTGAAATATCAATTGACAAGTTACAAGAGACGATTTGGCATCACTGCGTCACCAATCATCCTAAATGAAAAAATCTAAAAAAACAACAAGGAAAATGAAATGAGCGACTTTGAAAGAAATACATACTACCGGCGACTCGGCATCACGTCGAAGGATTTAGAAGAATGCAGAACGATTGAAGGCTTGAAATATCTGGCCGAGCAGCTTAAAATTCCGTTTCGGCATCTAAACGAAATGCGCCAGGCTTTCGGCGTCCGCTACAAATCTGTCGCAATGACCGAAAAAAACTACCGTGACGCAGCCGACCGAGCCGATGAAATATTGTACAAGATCGGCAGGGTTCAGAGTTGAAGCCGTACAAGCGCAAAGTCGTGATCGGTGATGCCGTGCTTTATCTTGGCGATTGTTTGGAGGTCATGCCCACGCTGGGCAAAGTTGATGCGGTGGTGACTGATCCGCCGTATGGGACTGGAATTAACCGGAAAAGCGGCCTTCGGAAATCAGGAATTGCCAAGTCATGTTATGCCGGTTTTTTCGATTCAATGGAAAATGTGATTGAAAATGTTATTCCAGCAATTCAGATGTGTATTGACCGATACGGACGTGTCGCCTTAACTTGTGGATTTAAGGCAATGTGGCATTACCCCAAACCCGCCCATGTCGGAAGCTTTCAATATGGAGCGGCCACAACGGTAATGTCATGTTGGGGTCCGGCGCTTTGGCAACCAATTTTGTTATATGGTAAAGACCCAAAACAAGGAACCTTGACTCCCGACAGCTTTCAGCGGTGCAACGACAGCGATGTGACAACAGATCACCCATGCCCGAAGCCAATTAAGTCTTGGAGACTTTTGGTTAATCGTGCGTCACTCTCTGGCGAAGCTATCCTAGACCCATTTATGGGCAGCGGCACTACCGGCGTTGCTTGTGTCAACCTTGGCCGCAGCTTCATCGGAATCGAGCTGGACGAAGATTATTTCAACATTGCCGTCGAACGAATAACCGCAGCGCACGCGCAAGGAAAGCTATTCCAATGACCGAAAAACGCGCACACATGCGAGGCATCTGAATGGCTCACCCAGTAACCAGATTATCAGGCGGCACATGCAGCGACTATCGCCAGCAAAGAGGTGGGCGCCCAGTCCATACCCAAGCTGAAATAGCCCAAGCCGCCGGCAATATCCACGACCGGCTTCGATACTGGACGGTGCTCAGTTACGCCGCAGGCATACACCCGCCGGCCGATGAATGGCAAATTTTCTTTCAAGAGGTTCAGAACCTTGTGATCCGCTGCTGGCGCGAGGGCGGTCAACCGGCCCGGATGAGCCCGACCAAGATAGCGCCAATGGCTGAAACAGCTTGGGTGGACTTTCTCGGTGATAAGCGGATGACCCTGCAAAATCAGGCCGAAAGCGCGGGAATGACGGTAGGAGCATGGCGCGGCGGCTACCAATCACTGCATGGCGAAATTGTGAACCGGCTACAGACTGAGCTAGGCAAAGGGCTGAGGTCGATTAGTGCTGAATTGAGGGATGTTGACAATTAGCACAGGAGAGAGTACAATTTTATATAAGTGAAAATCTCACTTACCCGACACCAAACCCACCCTAAGTAGAGCAGTTGACAGCTCGTTTGGCTCATAACCAAAAGGTCGTCGGTTCGAGTCCGGCCTCTGCTACCAAGTTATAAAACGCACCGGTGCGCGGCTAAGGTTTTGGATTGGGAGTGCCCGGTCGGCCTTAGCCGCACTTAATTCAACCGTCAAGGATTTCTTGACAGTTCGCCAGTTGTCAAGGATTGCTTGACAGCTCAAATGGAGAAACCAGATGAGTTACTTCAAAGCTGCATTAGCGGCCTTTTTATTGTGCGCGTTTTCGGCAGCGCAGGCGTTGGATGTTAGTGACACCGGCATCTGGTATGAGCCTGGCCTATCCGGTCATGGCTTGGTGGTGACGGGCTTTGGTTCGGATGACCAGGCCGGTGCAGTCCTGACGTGGTACACCTACACGCCAGAGGGTGAGCAGGTTTGGTTCTTTAGCGAAAATCTGGAACCCGGACAATCTGCGGTAGATATCTACTTGCCGCTTGGATCGTTTCCGGCGTTTGATTATTCGCTAGGTGAGCCGGTGGGTGAGCTGACAATTCAAAAGCTATCCGCGGACGTTCTTCGGCTCAACTTCCTGGTCTTTATTTGGGATAAAGACTGCGAGCCACGACCACAGCCCGGGCCGAGTCCCAATTTTTGCTACGGTCAGATTACTTTGCAACGGCTAACGCCGAAGCTTAACCTGCAATGATCGACTGGTCGAAGGTTAGGCATTTCAAGCGCGAAGAGTTCGGCTATGCCGACGGGGTTAAGCCTGATCCGCTATTGGTTAGCATGCTCGACAATGCGCGTTTGGTTGCTGACATTCCGTTTCAGATTGCCAGCGGTATCAGATCCCGCGAACACAATGACCGAATCGGTGGAGCGCCAACATCGGCACACCTGACTGGACATGCGGCTGATATTAAATGCACCACTTCACGGCAGCGCTTTATCATGCTGAATGTGCTAATTGAAGCAGGCTTTACTCGGATAGGCGTGTACGACCAGCATATCCACGTGGACACATCGCCAGACCTTGATCAAGATGTCTGCTGGGTGGATGTTAGCAAGTGAGCGGGTTTGTCGATCTGTTTGAAAAATACAAGATGGTTCGTCGCCTTGCACTGCTTTGGGCGCTCGCCCTGATCACATACGCGACCCATGCGATGTTTGCTGACATTGGCGCAATCACTGGCCCGGCCGCTGGTGCTTACGCCACCGTTACCGCTTTGCTAACCGCTGTGATCGGCCTGTATCAATGGCAGCGCCATGCAGATGACAAATGACTAAGACTGACGGCCCCCAGCCTTAAGGGTGAACAACTCAAAGAACGCAGGGTGCATACGCCGCACGCCTGATTCCCAATCTTGCCAGCCGCGCAAAGAACAGTAGATCAGCTCAGCGGCTTTTGTTTGAGTTAAGCCCGCAGATGCGCGGGCCGACTTGATTTGATCGGGGCATGGGTTTGCCGCGCTATTCCCGGCGCGGCTTCGGTTTGGGTGATTAGTCATTATTAAGCTTCTAAGCTAATGGGATATGGATTTACTGTTGATCGAACTGTTCCATATTCGGCAACAACCTTTTTATCCAAAGAGTCCCAGACCGTTACGCTGCCAGTGTTTTGTAAGGCGGCAACGCTTTCACGAGCAGATGAGATTGCCGATTCTAAATCAGCATGACGAGTTCTTCTGGTTGATTGGGTGGTTACTTCAACTGAATAGCGGTTTGAATTATTCATTTTCTATCTCCAGCCCCTGAATCCCGAGGCGCGGTTTGGGAGTAATTCCCGACTTGTTGATACCTAGTATACACGCAATGCGTGCAATGTCAACAGGTTTGATTAAATAAATGGAAAATAATTTGTGACTAAGATCATCGCAATGCTCGCCAAACGCCTAGCCGTTCTAAGCGGCCCTGTACTGGCATGGGCGGCAGTAGCCATAATCGCCGGATACCTTGCCCTGATCGCGACAGTGGGCGTATTAAACTGGCGATTAAACCTAGCGCAAGACCGGCAGAGCAGCGCAGAGATATTACTGAACATCTGCAAGACGCAGAACCAGAACAACGTGAACAAGATCGCGCATATCGAAGCGATCAACCAAGAAAACATCCGTGCAGCACGAGAGCAGGCAGAAAATGCCCAGCAAGCCGCACTATTGGCAGACACCCAGCGTGAGAGGCTGGAACGGGAATTGACTAATGATATTAAGGGGCTTCAAAATGCACTGGATGGCAACGATTGCGCTACTGATACCGTTCCTGTTGATCTTGACAGGCTGTACCGCAACACCGATCATCGAGGTGAGGACGGTTGAGGTTCCAGTAGATCGCTTTGTACCTGTGCCTAATAGCCTCACAAACCCGCTGAGAGCGCCCACCCTGCCTGATTCCCTAATGACCTGGCAAGACGTCGCACAGGCCGGACTAGAGTACCGCAGCCTATGGCAGTCATGCGAGATCGACCGCGCAGCCATTCGGGGGCTGGGTAATGACTGAGGCAGACAAACTAAGCAGCAAGATACAAAGCGAGAGGCACTTGCAGACTTTTTTATTGGGCCTAATCTCATTAGGTTTAAGCCTAGCCATAATCATGCTGATGTTTATGTATAACGGACAATCCAAGCTTAGAGATGAGCAGAAGGTAGACGGCAAGCACATCGTAGAGATTGCCACGAACCAGACTGCGATTAAGCAACGAATGGAAGATTTATCGGTTGACCGCTACACGGCGACCCAGGCAGAAGCCGACCACCGGCTGATCAACCGGGATATAAACGAACTGACCAAATCAGTAGAAAGCCTTGATGGGCGCGTTCGAGCCGTCGAGCAGAAGATTGACTAGGTGAAGGACATGGCTAAAAACAAAAAAGAGCCGGCTGAATTTCCCGCATATAAAACGGTTTCGACCGACAGCCTGATTCCTTATGCCCGCAATGCACGCACTCACAGCGATGCTCAGGTTGACAAGATCGCTGCATCAATCCGCGAGTTTGGCTTTTTAAACCCGATCATCACGGACGGGCAAAGCGGCATTGTCGCAGGACACGGGCGAGTGATGGCCGCTCAGAAACTAGGGCTTGATACGCTGCCGACAATTGACGCGGCACACCTTAGCGAAGCACAGCGGCGGGCTTATGTGCTTGCAGATAACCGGCTGGCGCTTGATGCGGGCTGGGATAACGAGCTGCTCAAGATCGAGCTGCAAGATTTGGACGCGGCAGGCTTTGACCTGACGCTGACCGGGTTTGAGATTGACGAGGTTGCCGCGCTGACGCTGGACGCGACCGATGGCCTGACCGACCCCGACGCGGTGCCGGACGCGCCTGCCGTGCCCGTGACGGTCTTGGGCGACGTGTGGCTGCTGGGGCGGCATCGGCTGATGTGTGGCGACTCGACCAGCATTGACCACATGGAGGCTCTAACGCAGGGTCAGCTTGTGGATATGTGGCTGACCGATCCGCCTTATAACGTCGCATACGAGGGTAAGACCAAGGACGCGCTTAAAATTCAGAACGACAGCATGTCGAACGACACCTTTCGCCAGTTTCTGCGCGATGCAAACACTGCAGCAGATGCTGTTATGAAACCAGGTGCGGTTTTTTACATATGGCATGCTGACTCTGAGGGTTACAATTTCAGAGGCGCGTGCCACGACGTGGGGTGGCAGGTCCGTCAGTGCCTTATCTGGAAAAAACAGACGTTGGTTATGGGCAGGCAGGACTACCATTGGAAACACGAGCCATGTCTTTACGGCTGGAAGGGTGGCGCGGGTCACCTGTGGGCGACAGACCGTAAGCAGACCACCATCCTTGAGTTTGACAGGCCGAGCCGCAACGCAGAGCACCCTACAATGAAGCCCGTTGCATTGTTCGAGTACCAGATGTTGAACAACACCAAAGGCGGCGATCAGGTCTTGGATAGTTTCGCAGGGTCGGGAACGACAGCAATTGCATGTGAAACGCACGGACGGTTTGCGCGGTTGATGGAACTCGATCCCAAGTATTGCGACGTGATCATCACCCGCTGGCAGAACTTCACCGGCCAGATGGCAACGCTTGAAGCCACCGGCCAGACATTCGCAGAGTTGCAGACGGAAAGAGCATGAGCAGAGCACAGCACGCGCCAACCGATGCCACTAGGCAAACGGTTCAGCTACACACGACCGTCGGGACAGACCAGACAACCCTGTCCAGAATTTTAGGCATAACTGAAAAGACGCTGCGTAAGCATTATCGTGATGAACTTGATATATCGCTGGCAAAAGCAAACGCTACCATCGGAGGCGTGTTGTTTAAAAAAGCGAAAGACGGCGACACGGCAGCTATGATTTTCTGGATGAAAACTCAGGCAAAATGGCGAGAGCGCCAGGCCATTGATCACAGCTCAAGCGACCGTTCAATGTCACCACCTACGACGATTCAAATAGTGGCCGGTGGCGATAGCAAGGATTGAATTACCGCCCAAGCTGGTTCCAGTTTTTACACCGGCTAGGGGCGAGGTACAGTACCGATCTGCATTCGGCGGCCGTGGTTCGGGTAAGTCGTTTAGCTTTGCGAAGATGGCGGCTGTATGGGGCTATGCTGAACCGCTGCGGATTTTATGCACGCGCGAGTATCAGGTCAGCATTAAGGAATCATTCCACGCAGAGCTAAAGGCTGCGATTGCGTCAGAGCCTTGGCTTGAGGAATTTTACGAGGTCGGCATTGATTACCTGCGCGGGCCTAATGGAACCGAGTTTCTATTCCGTGGACTGCGAACCAATATCGGCAACATCAAATCGTTAGCCAAGATTGATTTAACGATCATTGAGGAAGCCGAGGATATACCCGAAACATCATGGCTGGCGCTTGAGCCTACGGTATTCAGACAGGCCAAATCTGAGGTCTGGACGATCTGGAACCCATGCGACAAGGGCAGCCCGGTCGATGAGCGCCTACGCAAGCACCCGCCAGAGCGTGCGGTGATAGCCGAGGTTCAGTGGACGGACAACCCTTGGTTCCCGCCTAACCTTGAGGCGCTACGACAGCGCGAGCAGGAACGGCTAGATCAGAACAGTTACGCGCACATCTGGGAAGGTGCATACCTTGAAAACAGCAAGGCTCAGATATTGCACGGCAAGGTTAAGATTGCAGAGTTTGAACCTAGCCCTGAATGGAACGGCCCGTATCACGGCCTTGATTGGGGATTTAGCCAAGACCCGTTAGCCGTTGTCAAATGCTGGATCAATGACGACCGGCTATACGTCGAGCGCGAAATGGGCGGCACCGGAATCGAGATCGACGCAACGCCCGACAGGGTGAAGCACGGCATTCCAGACATTGAGCGATACGAAGTCCTTGCAGACAACGCAAGGCCGGAAAATATAAACTACTCAGCCCGTCACGGCTTGCCGAGGATTAAAGCGGCCAAGAAGTGGCCAGGCAGCGTGCAGGACGGTATCGGCTATCTGAGGGGCTTTAAAGAGATCGTGATCCATCCGCGCTGCAAAGAAACGGCGAGGGAAACACGGCTCTACAGCTACAAGGTCGACAAGAAATCAGATCAGGTTTTAACCGACATTGTAGATGCCCATAATCACTACATCGACGCTATTCGTTACGCCTTGCAGCCAATGATTCGCAAGCGTGAAACATCATCCAAGACCAAAGGATTAACCCACTTGTGAGCAATGTAACGACAAAACAGCCGGCGCTTACGCCCGATGTGATTGCTCAATGGGCAATCATGCGCGATACAGACGCCGGAAATGCTCGCATCCATTCACACGATGCGCGGATTACTTCGGTTCTAACGTCAGCGCAGCGAACCAATAACGAAACCGGCAACAGTTCAGAGCTTTGGAATACTTACCTTCCAGTTCCAGGCGGCTTTTTAGCTCAATGGGCAAATGGCGGCCGGAATATGTGGCAGGCGTATATGAAGCGGGCAGTATTCCCCGAGATCATCTCGCCTGCAATCAATTCGATGGTCGGCATTGTCCACAAGCAGGAATGGCGCATTGAACTACCTGAATCAATGGAGTTCATACGCGAAAATGCTACCGACGATGGCGCGACGATTGAAGCATTCAGCCGCAGAATAACGCGAGAGCTTTTATTGATGGGGCGCTACATTGTCTCAGTCGACCGCCCGGCGTCAGGTGGTGAGCCATATCTGACCGGGCACAAAGCAGAAACGCTCATCAATTGGGATACTAATTTCTACGTGATGAACGAATCTGGCATGTACCGAAACGGGTACGGCTGGGAAGAGAAAGTAAAGTATCGCGTTTATGCAATCGACGAAGACGGAAAATACTACCAAGAGCTGGTCGACGAAAGCGGCGAGCCGTTAGAGGTTCGAGTTTATCCTGAAACCAACGCAGGCAGCATGAACAAGGTGCCTGTTGTGGTAGCTGGCCCTAGAGACATTACAAGCCAAGTGGAAAACCCGCCGTTGATGGGCGCGGCTGATTCAGCAATTGCAATTTACAGGCTAGATGCTGACTACCGGCACCAGCTCTACATGAGTGGGCAAGAAACGCTTGTCGTGAATAACGCAGACGCGCCGGATTCAATCGGCCCTGCTGTAGTCCTGCAAATCTCAGGCACCACAGAGCAGCCCGCAGACGTGTTCTATGTCAGCCCAACATGCGCGGGGATAGCAGCCCACAAGATCGCCATTGAAGACCAGTGGGAAGGCGCAGCGAAGGCAGGAGCCAAGCTATTCGACAGCGGGGCAGAGGTTGAGTCAGGACAGGCCCGCCGGATGCGCCAGAACGCAGAATCAGCAACATTGCAAACCATCGCCAACAGTTCAGCAGAGATGCTTGAAATGGCCTTGAGAAATGTGGCCGAAATGGTTGGCGCTAATCCTGATGATGTCGTGGTCACACCGCCGCGCAACTTGCTAGATGCGCCAATGAGCGCACTGGATGTCGTCAATATGGTCAAGGCATGGCGCGAGGGCGGCTTTAGCTACCTGACGCTATACGAGAACCTACAGCGCGGCCAGATTGCAAGCGACGAGCGTGACTCGGACGAAGAATTGAGCATGATGAATACACCGGACTCTGATTTAGATTCAGAGGCCATTTAACCGCGAAGCGGACTATTACGGGCGATGCCCAGGAGACCTAGCCGATGGCTATTAAGACAATCGTAGATAACCTAGAAAGCGTTCCTGAAGGAATGCGAGAACTTTACAGCGAATCAGGCGACCGCTTTGTTTTGAATGTCGAAGGCATTGATGAACATCCGGACGTTGCTAACTTACGCAGTGCATATACGCGTGTAAAGGATTCAGAAAAACAGGCGCGTGCGGATCTTCAAGAACTGAAGAAAACCACGACGAGCCTGCCTGATGACTTCGACCCTGAATTATGGAAGCAGGCGCAATCTGGCGAATTAACCGAAGGTCTCGTGAAGGTTCGTAAAGAACTGGAAGGCCAAGTGGCTAAGTTGACAGAGGAAAACGGGAATCTTAAAACTTCCCTGCATGGCAACACCATTGATTCAGCGTTAAGCAATGCGCTTGAAGGCGCGAATATCACCAATCCAGCCTATAAACGGGCGTCGGTGGCATTGCTGAAAAATGCTGTGAAATTGGAAGGCGACAAAGTGTTTGTTGATTCTGACATGGGGCCGCTCGACGTAAATGATTACGTCAAAAAGTGGGCCGGTTCGGATGAAGGCAAATCGTTTGTAAGCCAGCCTAAAGGTGGCGGTTCAACCTCAGGGAATCCGAGTGTCACTGGCAAGCCCAAGACATTAGCAGACTGCAAAACTCTGGCAGAAAAAACAGAGTTTCATCGGTCAAAACTTAACCCTACTTAAAAGGATATAAATCATGGCTTTATCAGACATGACAGTATTCGACTCCTTTGCATATTCGTCTTTTACCGAGACGATTGCTCAGAAAGTCGAACTTTTCAACGCAGCCGCTCAGGGCACTTTGGTTTTGCGCCCAGCGCGTAATATTGGTGACTTTGATCAAGAGGCGTTTTACGGCTTAATCTCTGGCCTGGTTCGTCGGCGTGATGCTTACGGCACTGGCAGCGTTACAGCGGTTGATCTTTCGCAGCTCCAGAAAAACAGCGTGAAAGTTGCCGGCGGTTCGGTTCCAGTTCGCTGGACTCCGCAGCAGTTCTCATACGTTCAGCGCAATCAGGAAGAAGCGGGTACAGCGATTGGCGAGCAGTTCGCTAAAGGCGTGTTCGGCGACTACCTGAATACCGCCATCCTGTCCATTCAGGCTGCAATGACTGCAAATACAGCCATTGTGTATGACGCTGAAGACGGCACGCTAGAACTTAGCGATCTGGTCGCAGGCGCTGCATTGTTTGGTGATCGGGCGCAGGCGTTACGTGCGTGGGTTGTTCACAGCAAGCCGATGCATAACTTGTACGGCACCACTATTGCCAATTCAAACGACCTGTTCCAGTTTGGTAACGTCAACATCATGCAGGATGGCTTCGGGCGCGTGTTTATCATGACCGATTCGCCAGCGCTGGTTGCAGCCGGAACTCCGGACGTATACAGCACCATCGGCCTGGTTGAAGGCGGTGCAATGGTTGAAGATAACGGCGACTTGTTCACCAACATCGAAACGTCGAACGGCACAGAGAACATTCTGCGCACGTGGCAGGCTGAATACACCTATAACCTAGGCTTGAAGGGTTACAGCTGGGATGAAGCCAACGGTGGAGCGTCACCAACCGATGCTGAATTAGGCACCGGCACCAACTGGGATCAAGTAGCCACCAGCGACAAAGATACCGCTGGCGTAATGGTTACCTCACAGTAATGGAAAGGCTGTATTTCTACCGGACAAACCCGACAGAAACGCAGCGAGCAGAAGCGCAGCGTCTCGGAGCCAAGCTCCGGGATGCTCGTGCTGTTCGCAATCCCCCGTTTAAGCCTTGCGACGAGGCATATGGTGACGTGCCGGAGCAGTACCTACATTGCAAAGTTGAGCCGAAACAGGCTGACAGCGAACCCAAACCGGCCAAGAAAAAGGCCAAGAAAAAAGCCGCCAAGAAAAAGGCGCAGACGAAAAAGGCTGACTGATGCCATTAATTGTCGAAGACGGAACCGGCCTGGCTAACTCCAACGCCTACATATCGCTGGACGATGCTGATGCCTATTACCTAGAAACAATAGGCAGCGCATGGCTTCCAGATGACGAAGTCAAAGACGCTGCAATTATCCGTGCTGCCCGATACCTTGACGGCATGCGCTTTAAGGGCGTTCGCACCCGCAAGCGTGAGCAGGCTATGGATTGGCCGCGCTATGCCGCTACAGACTGCGACGGAACGGTGATACCAAGCAACCAGGTTCCCATCGAAATTGCGCGGGCTAATGCTTTGCTGGCATTCTTTGAAGCCGTAACGCCGGGCGGTCTTGACCCTAATGTGACACTGACCCAGCTCGCCAAGCGCGAAAAAGTGGACGTTATTGAAGTCGAATATCGAGACACGCAAGCGACCGCCGAAAACAGCCGGCCAATCATTACCGGCGCAATGGACTTGATTAAATGCCTGATAATTTCAGGCAGCCAGCGATTTATCCAGAGAGCCTGATGACTGGATTCAACTACACCGCCCTACGCGACAACACAGCGCAGCCGCTGATCGATCGCTTTGGTAAGGATGGCACCATAACCGCTACAACGTCAGACGGCCCCGCATGGAACCCCGGCGGCGGCACTGTAGTGACCACCGAGACAGCAGTGCGCTTGGTTCAAACTGAGTTCAAGGCTGAAGACCGAGCCGGAACGCTTGTGCAGGATGATGATCTACTGTTTATCGTTAGCACGCAGGGCAATCCAGATATCGGGCTGGCAAATACGCTTACCGTTGATGGCCAGGTTTACCAGATTGTCCGAGTGATGCCATTAGCACCGGGGCCCGTTACAATGTTGATTCGATTACACGTCCGAGCCTAATGAAAGACAACGTGACTGACATTAGCGCCGGAAATAAGCCAGACGCAGAACTAGCCCGCCTAATCGACGCAGTGGAAGACATGCGCGAGCAGCTAGAAGCGCGGGACAGCCGCCCAGAGGACATTAACCAGATGCTAGGCACCTGTCTAGCCGTCTACCTACTACAGAGGCTCTAAATGTCCGCTACAAGACGCCAGCTAATCCAGCTACTCGACAAACTTGAGGGGCCGATTCGTGCTGCGTTCTTGGCTGATGTTCTGAATATCCGATCACGCGCACAGATTGCAGCGTTGGAAGCGGCGATTGCAGCAAACGATATTGATGCCGTTATGCGTGCAGTCGGATTGCGTCCAGGCTCAATGCAGGATGTTCGCGAGGCCATGCGGAATGCGTACATTGAAGCCGGTGTATTTATCATGGCTGCCGATGTGCCTAGACGGTTCGGCATGACGTTTGATTTGAATAACCCACGAGCAGAGCAGTGGATTCGTGAGCACTCCAGCGCGTTCATAACCCGCATCAACGAAGAACAGCGCGAGAGTATCCGGGCGGTGCTAAATGAGGCACTGATCGCCGGACGCAACCCGCGCAGCACGGCGCTAGACATAGTGGGCCGCATATCAGCCCAAACAGGGCGCAGGCAGGGCGGCATTATTGGATTGAACGGGCCGCAGGCAGAGGCAGCACGCCGCGCACGCCAGCAGCTTGAGAATCTAGACGCTGCCTACTTTCAGCGCAAATTGCGTGACCGGCGCTTTGATAGCATGGTCAGAAAAGCCATTGAATCAGGTACGGCATTAACGCAGGCCAATATTAACCGGCTGGTCGGTCGCTATGAAGATCGGCTGCTGAAGCTAAGAGGCGACACCATAGGCCGCACAGAGTCTCTAAGCGCGTTAAACGAAGCGTCCGACGAATCACTGCGGCAAGTGGTAGACGAAGGACTAGCGCCGCGAGAGGCCGTTGAACGGATATGGCGGCACAGCTCCAGCAAGAACGAGCGGCCCGGTCATTTAGCGATGAACGGTGAAAGCAGGGGCATTGATGAGCCTTTCGTCAATCCTGTTACCGGCGCTGTCTTGATGCACCCCGGTGATGGGCCAGCCAGCGAAAGGGTTAGCTGTAGATGTTTGGTTGAGCACAAAATCGACTTCATTGCAGTAGAACAAGCCGCATGACCAGTTTTCAGCAGCAGGTGGCAAACTACACCAAGAAATACGAGAAACGTCTTCGGGCTACAGCGCGCGAGGCCGTACAGGAAACGGTAGCCATTGCTCAGACCCCTAGAGGTGCAGGCGGTCGGATGCGAGTTGACACGAGCTTTCTACGCGCTTCGATTGTGGCTGGACTTGGCCGGATGCCGAGCGGGCCGACTCAGGCCATTGAAGATGCAGCCTACAATTACACCGGCACGGCGGTTGCAGCCGCTTTGCTGCGGTGGGATCCAAATACAGGCCAGACGTTCTTTGCTGGATGGTCGGCAAACTACGCTCGCCCACGAGAATTCCGTGATGGATTCCTGCGCGGGGCTACCGAGCAATGGCCGAATACTGTGGACAGCGTTGCAAAGCGGGTTAGGCGCAGCATTTGATGATATGATTATGTGGCTAGGGTAATTCCCGAAAAGCCGGACATCCTAACCGGCCTGCCACACTTTTACAATTAGGACATTGAAATAGGAATCAATAACATGAACAATAAGATCACAACACCGCAAGAACACCGCGCCCTTTTGCTTGCTGCTATGGAAGCACTGCTTGAAGGCAGATTAAACGTACAGATGGCCAATGCGCTTGCTTCTATCTCAGCCGAAGTGCATAAAAACTTACGTCAAGAGTGGGATATGCGTGTTTATGCGGCTGAAAACCTCACCCTAGAACATGGTCAGGTTATAAAGATGATTGAGAACTGAGGTGCTGCTCGCGACAGCGCGGCACCTTTCAAGGGAAATCCAGACAATAGAAGATGCTCTGGGTTTTTTTGGCGAAATACAAGCAAGGACGCGGCCGCCTCTCGGGTGTCCTTTGTTGTTTTGTTACTTGCGACATATAAAGGGCCTTAGTTATAATTCATACGGGAATTTTGGCTATGCGGATTATTGCAGGCATGTTGCCGAAAGATTTATAAAGTCTCGGAAACTATCGGAAGGCGTCTTTGATTTGAAGCGCGGCGCAGATGATAACTTACCAACTGGCGAGTCTGACTGCTGGCCGGGTGTTATTTTTGGCACTGTAGAATCAGTTGTAGAACGACTTTACGCATACAAGCATGAGTTTACATCTAAGCCAACTATCAGAGCGCTCCGCCGTTGTTTTATTGAGTTTGATAAAGACGCTGAAATTAACGATAAGGCGTGCGTCTATGCTTATGGAAGATTGCACATAACATCGTGCGAACGATCATACACGTCAATTAGAGCATTGGCAGACAACGATCCTGATTTGATAAACAGGTTTGAAATGAGAAACCGATTCACTAACTGAAGATAGAAAAACTTTACTAAGCCCTCTTAATCGAGGGCTTTTTTTATGGGCGCAATAAATGTCAACCGATATTCTGACAGCATTCCTGACCAGACTACAGGCGTTCAACTGGACTCCAGCACTGCCCGTCATGTGGCCGGGTGTAAAAGGCGATCCGCCGAATACCGGCCAATGGCTTGAAGCGTCACTATTTCCAGGCGAGCCCACTAACCTAGCTTGGAACGCAGACAGTGCGAGCGAGGTAATCGGATTTGCTCAAATCATGGTCGGCTACCGGCCTGGCACTGGCGAGGTATTGCCGTCACAGATAGCGGATGCAATCATTGCCCATTTCCCAAAATCGCTTGAATTAGGCGGCGTTCGGATTAGCAAAGCACCATATCGCAGCCCGTCATTCGTGGAGGATGGAAACAAGCTATTTATACCAGTGACTATTCCTTATCGAGGGATTGTATAAACCCTTATTTTAAAGAGCTATAGCGCCCGCATTTTGCGGGTTTTTTTGTTAACACAGATGGAGTTTTATATTATGTCTAATACCAATATTGGTGGTACTTTTTCAATCTCAGTCGATTCTGATGACGCTACCATTCCAGTAGTTGCAAACACGACCCTTGATGCAACCGCATTCGGTGCGCTTACGTGGGAAGCGGTTCCAAACATGGGCACGCACGGCGACACCGGCGTTGATCAGAATATGGTCTCGTTCCCGACGTGGGATAACTTGCTTACCGTGCAGCAGAAGGGCGCGGCTATCGGCAAGACCTACGAGGTCATTTTCTTGGATGCAGCCAGCGACGGCATGACCGCGCTTCAGGCATCTTCTGCGATTGACAATAACAACAACTTTGCATTCAAGCTCGAATGGCCTGATGGTCGCATCGAGTACGGTCGTGGAGTCGTTTCAGCACCGGGCTACGGAAAGGGCAGCAACGAAGACTTTGCAACCGTTGCATTTAACATCGCAGCCAACCAGCCTATCGTGAAATCAACCGCTTAATCGGCTGATTGCGAACCAACAACAGCCCGCCACGCGCGGGCTTTTCTTTTCAAATTGGAAGATAACTAATGACAATCAATCTATCAGGCTTAGAACTGACCCGGCCAGAACGCACGATCAACATTCTTGACAAGGCAAACGAAAAAACCGGCCTGAGCCTTTTAATCCGGCCTGACACGGATGACGAATTTATCAAGGTTCAGCGCCGTGCTACTGACCGTTATTCATCCGGCAAAAAAATCAGCGTGCGCGAGCGTCGCGAGATTGGCGAGAGCCTTTTAATGGCGCGTGTAGCTGGGTGGGATTGGACGGGCCGCGCTTTGGAAGTGGTCGAAAAAGCACCGCCATTCAATGCCAAGAACCTCAAATCCGTCATGTACGAAAATGGCGAGCAGTCCGCGGCAATTCGTAAGCAGATCGCGGAGGCCATTGGCGATGACGAGGATTTTACGCAGAACGACTAGCTGCTTGCTGTGGCTATGTCGCGCATCAGATTAAGTTTGAAACGGTACGAAAAGACGGGCACACGCTGGCCGAGATTTATGAATCATTTGGCCAGCTAGTACCGGAGCCTGACGATCTACTGGAAGGCACTCAATACCTGATCGAATGGTTCTACCAGCTAAACAGTCGTCGCCAGCCTGGATTTACTGGGCTGGCACCGATTGACTATAAAGAGATAGCTGCCTGGGCAACGCTCAAGCGCGTGATTATCTATCCAGACGAAGTCGACGTACTGACCGCAATCGACAGCTCTTTTCTAAGTGCAATGCACGAACTTCGTGAAAACGACAAGGATTCCAAGCGATGAATATCAAAAGGATTGATCAGAAATGGTAGATATTGCGAAACTTGGGCTGTCAGTCGATTCTAGCGGATTCGTCAAAGCTGATCGCGACATGAAAGGCTTTAATCAGACGGCTGGACGCTCTGAAAAAGCCGCTGACCGCATGAACAAGTCGGCTAGGGCGCTTGGGCAAGGTCTTGGCCTGCTTGCGGCTGCATCGGCTGCTGTGGCGGCCGCTGGCGTTAAGATGGCAATTGATGCAGAGGAAACGGCCAACAAATTCCGAGTTGTTTTCAGAGGCTCGATTGTAGAGACTGACAAGGCATTGCGCGAACTTACCAAGACCATCCCTTCAACACAAAGCGAGCTGCGAGGATTTGCGGCTGGCGTTCAGGATTTGCTAGTTCCTTTGGGATTGGCCAGAACCGAAGCCGCCGGCCTATCTGTTGACGCTGTGCGTCTGGCAGGTGATCTAGCCAGCTTTAATAATGTCGGTGTGGATGAGGTTCTAAATGGTATCAAATCCGCTCTGGCTGGCTCTAGCGAGCCTTTGCGCCGGTTTGGTATTGACGTTCGAGAGGGGCGGCTTCAAACGCTTGCATTATCCGAAGGTCTTATCGGGTTAGATCAAGAATTAAACGGAGCCGCACGCGCTCAAGCAGTCTTTGCCGCTATTTCTGCTGATTCATCGGATGCTGCTGGCGATGCAGCGGAAACCGTTGACAGCCTTGCTAATGCGGTCAGGTTCTTGCAGCGCGACGTCAAACAGGTAACCGAAGAACTCGGAACGGCATTGCTGCCCGCAATCCGTGACGTTTTGACGGTCTTAACAGACACCGAAGACGGCATGAGCATGGCCGAGTCGGCCGCCCGCAAGCTGTTCAGCGTAATCATTATCCTAGCGCAAGGGTTCAACGCTTTGGCGCTAGTGTTTACCGTGATTGGAAAAGAAATCGGCGAAATAGCCGCAAAACTCAACCTAATGAGCGAGGCGCTAAAGATCGACTTTGAACTGTCCGATCTGGTCAAGCCGCTTTCTGCATATCGCAAGATTTTAGGCACGCTGGACGTAATGCCAGAACGACTCGATGACGTTGCGCGAGGATTTGTAGCAATCAACGAAGCTGCTGACGAGGATATCAGCCAGTCATATCAGAACTTCGGTGATTTGCTAGATGCGCTCTCGCAGAGTTTCAGCGATCTAAATAGCGGCGTTACTAGAGACCTTGAAGAAGTTGCTGGCGGGCTTGATGATGTTGTCGAGGCTATCGGCCCGACCGAAGCTGAACTGGCAGCGTTAGCAAAAGCCGCTCAAGAGGCCGCTGACGCATTATCAGCATTCCGTGACAGCAATGCAGACCTTGCCGCTGAATTGGCCGGGCCGTCTGCTGTAGCCGCTAAGAAATTCAATGAACAGGCAGCGTTAGCTAAAGGCTTTTTAGATGATGGCGCTATCAGTGCAAAAGAATATGCAGAATCAATCCGGTTGTATAGAACTGAGCTTGTTAGATCATTAACGCCTATTGAAGATGTAAACCAAGAATATGAGCTGACTCAGGAAATATTTGCCGACACAATAAACAGCCTGCAAGATGAAATCAACATGCGCGGACTATCTGGCGACGCTCTAATTGCCTACCAGCGCGAACTGTTCATCATAAATCAGCTTTCTCGCCAGGGTTCAGAGCTGACCGCAGAGCAAGCCGAGCAGATACGCGCCCTTGCAGGTGACGCATTCGACGCTGCTGGCGAACTTAAAGGCTTGGCCGGGGCATTGCAGGACTTTTTTGATACTGTCCTGTCAGAAGATTTAAGCCGTGCTTTGTCAGAATCAATTCAGCAAGGCATTCAGAAAGGCATTAGCAACATTAACGCGCAAGACGTTTTGTCCGGCGATTTTGACAAAATAGGTAAACAGTTAGGTCAAACATTAATGACCGAGGCAGGAAGAGGCATAGGGCTGGCTCTTTCTGGCGGTAACCCGCTTGTTGGTGAAATCGGCGCATTGCTTGGCGACATAATTGGCCAAGAACTGTTTAGCGGCGGCGTGGCTAAGTTCCAAATCAGAGGCAGTGACGCAACCCGCGCAACCGATGTCGGCACAGATACTACGCTAAACACCGCGCTTGGTGAGCTTAACTTTGCATTCCGTGATATTGAAGCGGCGGCACAGAAGCAGATCGAGCGGGCGTTTATCAACTTTGATACCACCATTGCATCATTCATACGCGACGAAGATCAGCTTGCACAGATTGATGCTGCCTTGCGCGAGTTCGGCGTTTCCAGCCGGTCAGATGGTGAAGATATCGAGGGGCTGTTGCAGCTTCGGTTTGATGCCATTGTTTCAACCTTCGACGACTTTACACAATCACTTGTGCAGGCCGGTGGCACGCTTGAAGAACAAGTACAACGCTTAAACGACATAATCCAGATCACAACGCAGGTTGGACTGCGGCGCGGGCTTGGATTAACTGCATCGGACAATCAAGGCCAGATTATTGGCCCTATTGGTGCCGGTAATCCTGGCCTGCCTGGGCCTGGTCTGCCTGATCCTGGCTTTTCCGAGCAGCCTAATAGCATGGCGGCGGCAATCGCTAGGATGTCCGGCCAGATCAACGAAACTGCCCAAGACATTGGCGCGTTTAATTCAGTGCTTGATGGCACCGGCAGCGCGGCCGATGTTGCCAGCCCTAGCCTCCGGGCAACTTTAGAACTGGTCGCAGAGCTTAACATTCCGCTTGAAACTCTCGCTGAAACCTTTGAGCGTTTGCGCACAGTAGCCGGGCTGATGGATGCAGCAATCGGATTGACCGGCGCGACCTTTGGCGAGACTCGGCAGGACGTGATCAGATTTGGTGTAGAACTGGCTGATGCGTTCGGCGGTGTTGATAAATTGGGCGCGGCCTTTAATCGCATTTTTGGGGCATTCTTTACAGAGACTCAACGGCTAGAAGTCGGGGTTCAGCAATCGACCGAACGCGCCATACAGCTTTTGGCCGATTTAGGGATTGAAGCCACCGACGCGCTATTGTCTCAAGCCGGATTCGGCGATCTGTTTCAATCACTGTTTGGGACGCTAGACCCAGCCGCAACCGCATTGCTGATTGAAGCCGGTGTTGAGATTGCCAGATTGATCGACCTTGAAGCTGATCTCGCGATTGCTCGCGGTGATGGCGGGGATAGCGCACAAGCGCTGATCGATGCTGAAAACGAGCTTAATTCAATCATGGCCAATACGCTCGCCATTCTGTCGCCATTCAGAGCCGAGTGGGCAGAACTAAGCCAGAGCCTAGCCGAAACTGAATTAAGAGCCAAGGCGCTGGGAGCCACTGAGCAGCAGTTGATTGCGATCCGAGCAGCAGCAGAAGTCCAGCAGCGGGCGTTTGTCGCCAGCCTTACCGAGTCGATCACTTCGTTAGTGTCAAACCTGTTCGGGGCTGGCACGCAGGCCGCGCAATCATTCGCAAATACAGCCAATTCTGTCGCCGGCGCTGCCAACAACTTCAGAGATCAGTGGTTAAGCGTCATTGATTCGATCAGCGATGCACTAGATAATCAATTACTAGGCACGTCCACGCTGACCGCAGAGGAGCGCCAGGCCGAATCAGTCAACCAATTCAATGCAGCACTAGCGGCAGCGCAGGGCGGTGATCTTGGAGCCGCTCAGAGCCTTGCTGGGCTGTTTAATCAGGCAATTCGTGAAGGCGCGTCATTCTTTGGTAGCACAACTACAGACTTTGCCGACCTTGAAGCCCAGCTACGCAGCGCGTTAGAAAATGCTGATCTGCCAATCCCGCCTGAATCACCAGATGTGCAAACGGCGATCAACACGGCAAACACCGCAGCCAGTACAGCATCCATTGAGATGTCGGCCTTTGAGCAGTTGCAGCAAGCCAGCCAGCTACTTGATCAGATCGGGCTATTGGCTGAAATTACAGGCCGTGCACCTTCGGACATTGGCGCTGAGTTCGGCATTCCAATTGCTGACCTGATCAACATTTTGACCGGCACAGTTCCAGATTTAACCGGCGATGCTTTGGCAGGCTACTTCGACAATCTGGTAGAGGAAACCAGCGCCCAATTAAACGAACTAGCTCAGCTTGAAATCACAGCTAATGATCAGTTGTTTGAACTTCGGACAATTTCAGACCTGCTGCGCGGGATTGAAATGCAAGGCTTTGCAGGCCCGGCACCGACCCCGCCCGGATTTGCTAATGGCGGCTGGGTGAATGGGCCTGGCACAATCATGGCCGGTGAGCATGGCAGAGAGTTGGTACTGCCTAATCAGGTCAGCGAGTTTTTCGCACGGTCTGGAATACCCGTCAACTCAGCCACCAGCAGCGCGGCAGTTGAGGCCAAGCTCGATGCGGTGATCGACGCGCTAATCAACGGCAATTCAATCAGCCTACAACAGTTGAGCGAAACACAGCAGACCGGCAACAAACTGTCGGACAAGCTAGGCCAGATCAACATCGAGCAGAAAAAGTCCGGCGTGAAAGGCAAGCCAACATTGAGCCGCGCATGAATCTCGCTAACCTACAGCTGGTGACGGACATGATCAAGATTTTCGGCATTGGGCTGCTGTGCATATTTGTCGGCGTGATGATCATTCGATTTTGGGACGGCAGACGATGACTGACACTGTAATCATTGCAGCAGTTGGCGAGTATTCTGACGGCCTGACCATACGCAAGATCGGCGTAAGCAACCGCGCCTATCACGACCCCGCCCTAGCCAGTCAAATCGACAGCGGCGTATTTTTCCCAATCATCGACCCAAGCGCTGACCTTTCATGGTCTGAGTCAATCCGCTTCCAGCCGCAGGGCGGCAGCACGTCCGTGCAAGTCTCTGACCTTCCCCTAATAAATGCTGAGTCTGATTTTGATGACTGGTCGCGCTTCACCGTGTCCGGCCTTCGCTGGACGTTAAAGCGCGGGCGGCCAGATCAGTCGTGGGATGAGTTCGAGACGATCTTTGATGCAGTCGGAGCCGGTGCGCCAGAGTTTCAAGGCCGCACGCGCATGACGATCAAGCTGCGCGACCGATTCGCACCGCTTGAACAGCCCGTAAGCCAGACCGTATTTGATACCGATGTACCAAACGAGCGTTATATCAACAAGCTTCGCCCGCTGGTATTTGGTGACGTGTTCCAAGTCAATGCCGATGTGGTCGACCCGTATTTCTTCAGAGTGTTTGCGGCTGAAAATCTGGCCGTAATCCGGCGCGTGGCTGAAGGCGGCCGACCGACTACCGGCTGGACTGATGTTGAATTCGGCTACCAGATCACTCAATCGTCATTCGGAAACACCCTGCAAATTACGTCCGACATGGGCGGCCCACCGAAACCTGATACGGAATTGCGGGATCTTCTGGCTGATATTGGCGGGTTCAACGCATGGACAGCCGACAACCCTGACGGCTGGACGGTAGTAGAAACCCCACCGGATAGCGAGATTGAAGAAGATGCCGTCAACGGCGGTGCGTTGATCACCTCGGAATTGGGCAGCAGCACCGGTGGCGAAGATTTAAGCGCCGGCGCAGTGGCCGTAACGCCGCCCAGCATCGGGCGCAGCGTAACCGGCGCAGACCCAGCCAATATTGAAGACGATGATGCGAACAAGATCGTCGTTTCAGTCGGCGGCGCAAGCCTAAGCAGCCAGCGCTTAACCCTGACTAATTTCGGTGCCGATATCGGCGTTTCAGCCGACATCACCGGCTTCACCGTTGGTGTGCGAGCGCAAAAGGGCGGGGCAGGAACGGGTGCAATCCGGTTCAGCGAGGTTCGCTTATTGCTGCCGAATGGATCTGTTACAGCCGATAAATCAGCATCCAGAGCCGTAAGCGGCACTAAAACGCTTGAGGAATTCGGCGGCGCTTTGGATACATGGGGCTTGACACCAACGCCCGGCTTAGTCAATACCGAAGGGCTTGGTATCCGGCTGGCATTCACTACGGCCGCAACAGGCAGCTTCCCGGTCACGGCTGAGATATTTCAAGTAATCCTGACAATCCACACTGGTGACGGCGGCGAAACGCTCAAACTGTACGTTGATTTGTCGATGGTTCAAGGTGACCGATACCGAATCAGAATTGAGCATGATGATCTAGCCGCTGACCCGTCCGAAACAATCAGCGCGAAATGGGCGGGCGTTGAAACCACGTCAAGCCCAATCCCTGATCTTGTCCGGGTGCCAGGCAGCACCGGCGCGATTGGTGCCGAGTCTTTGAACCTTGGCGACCCGAATGTACTAACTACCGGCGAAATCGTCGGAACGGGCGTGCTGGAGGGTGAGTTCATCGCAGACGATGCGGTCTTAGGCATCGAGTTCTTTATTAAATCCGGCCAGACCGGAACGCAGCGAATCACACGCATCGGGCTAGATGAAATCAGCATCAGCATTAACCGATATCAGGATTTGGTCAGAGCCTTGGCCGTTGACGCTGGCTTTGATGTTGATGTAGGTATTGACAACGACAACTTTGCAGCCATTGCCGTAGCCACCGGCAACCCGCCGCTAGGCTGGTACGTGCGGAACCAGACCAGCCGTGACCAACTGATCACGCTATTCAGCCACAGCCTAGCCAGTGCCTCATGGGGCGGCATTGATGGCAAATTACACGCGGCCATGCTAGTGCTGCCGTCACAGCCTAAAGGCGAATTTCTACGCATCGGCCCCGAGCGCAACATGGGCGAATCAATCAGCGTGCAGGACGAGGCTGGTGATTTGCGTGATCGCGTGGTAGCCGCTCAAAATGTCGACCCAATCCGAGAGGCTGAAACCGCAGGAATCACCGAAACATGGCCGGAAACTGAACGCCAGAAAGTTATTGCAGATTGGCGTATAACAGAGCGGGCCGATTTTGATCAGATTGCGGCGGGTACTGTTTGGCCGATTGTTCCGCCAGCGCCAGCAGTGGTAAGCGTTGCGCCCGATTCTGGTGTGCCTGCGGGCGGTGATTCGTTAACAATCACAATCGCTAATTTTGAGGATGATACAGGCGGGTCAGCGACAATCGGCGGGGTGGCAGTGACCAGCTTTGTCCGGGTGGATTCTACAACCATTACTTGTGACTCGCCAGCCGGAACCGAAGGAACTACTGTTGATGTTGTGGTAACGGTTGGTGCTCAAAGTGGAGCGCTGGTGGGTGGGTTTACGTATGCAGCGCCGTCAACCACTGCCCTAGCCTTCGGAACATCCGCAATCTACGTGCTGTCTTTTGATAGCGCTGGCGTCGAGCTAACATCGACCCGCACGATTGATTCAGCAGACGACTTCATAATCAGAGCAGAAGGG
>Ga0306883_100227_pt1 | contig 23830 bp, 15 predicted proteins | sample AntDeeMetageno83_FD_190429 | JGI IMG/M metagenome (GOLD analysis project Ga0306883, IMG submission 190429) | Saline lake microbial communities from Deep lake, Antarctica - Metagenome #83 (v2) (version 2) | ecosystem: Environmental > Aquatic > Non-marine Saline and Alkaline > Saline | place...
TATATATATATATATATTGTGTTATATATATATATATATATATATATATATATATTGTGTCATATGTATAAATATATATATATATATATGTATATATATATATATGTATATATATATATATCACCACATGTAGAAGAAGACGTATCAGGAGTAAGAGGGACCGCTGAAGTGATTGCGGGCAAATTAATCACGGCTGTGACATGTCCGCCCCTCGACACACCCGCCTGATCCTGAGCATGCAGAGCGACAGACTGCGCCATAGTCTCAGAGAAAGGAGGTAGTGCCACAGGGGACGTATGGACAGTCACAGTGACGCCCGATGGATGAGAAGTCGCCTGCTGCTGGGATTCGCCGACTACTGTCTGCGTAGATAGCGGACCCTCCGTCGTGGGATCTGAAAGCATACGTGATGTCAGTTCTAATTATATATATATATATATATATATGTATATATATGTGTGTATGAAACAGTAATAGAGACAACGAGAGCAAACATCTTCAGAAAGCAACCGGGGGGTGGCAGGGGCTGCCAAGCAATTCTATGCGACAACTGAGTTGACACATTGTGACCAATCTGGCGCACACCTGCATGTGTGGTGGCCGCAGAGGCACGAGGAAGAGGGGAGTGCAGAGAGCTTGAAGACGATCCAGCTTCTTCCTGACCACCGTGTTCCACCTCAGCAACCCTCTTGGTCCTGATCGTTTGGGAAGATCCCATGGATGTGTCCTCACCCACAGACGCTGCACCCGAAGTCACGTCACCCACAGACATCGCACCCGCAGAAGCTGCGCCGGAAGCTGCGCCGGAAGCTGCGCCGGAAGCTGCGCCGGAAGCTGCGCCCGCGCCACTCTCTGTGTTCTGGAAGGTTGCACGATTGCGATCAGTAAGACGTGGGCACGTGCAGATGCTCTTCTTGCATTTGCACTTGGAGACTTCACCGGCCGGATTCCCGCCCTGCGCGAAGGAGGCAGCTGGGGCCTTGCCCTTGTCGGAGGGATCAACAGTCTTGCGCTTGCGGGAAGCACCACCAACGGCACCAGCAGCACCTCCGTTTGCGCTCTCGGCGGCTGCGGCTTCCTTCCTCCTCGCCTCAGTCGCCTTCCTGCGAGCGCTCTGCTCCTCTTCATACTTGTCACGGAGTTGCTGCAAGGTCGCAAGGTGCTGGATGTTCTCCTCTGTGAAGTCAAAAAGAGGACGGACCTGCACCAAGTCGAGCCTCTGCCACATCCCATCGTCTCCGTCCTCGGGCTGGACAAACACATCGTAGTCGCCGTTGGCTTGTACACGAGCGTCGGTCACGATACACGGAAAGAGAGCCCGGCGCCTGACGGAGCGGCCATTTTCCTCCACGTGGTAGGTCACGAAGGGGCTGTACACCGCATCGTTGAGGTTGACCTCGCGCAGTTGCGGCGAATAGGTTGCCAGCGCTTGCTGCAGGGCGGCGGTGGAGAAGGGGGGGCGGGCAGCGAGCGCCTCTGCGCCAATGCCGGGAGGTGCCACAGCTGGCACAGGCGGGGCATTGCGACGCGAAGCCAGCGCATGCGCGGTGAAGGGGTTGCCGCCCACCACCGCCACCAACGCATCCGAAGGCATCATGGGGCCATGGGTGCTGTGGAAGAGGGTGGAGGCGGCGATCACGAGCTCCTCGTTGGGGCTGGAGATGCCGATCGGGGGGTCCTGAGCCGCGCAGGCCTGCTGGCCAATCAGGAGCGTCTGGCACAGCATCCACCCATGGAGCATGCCACGTGAACGCATGTCTGTGTCTTCGTTCGACCTTCGTTTGACCCTTGGTTTGTCTCCTAGGAACCTATTTGCAACGGCTGGTACCGGACCAAATTTGAAATCTGTACCGGACCAAATTTCATACCGGAACCAATTTGAATTAAAATTTTGTACCAGAAATTTTCGATTGTGGTACTAGGGGTACCCACCTATCGTGACCGGGGGACGCTTTGCCGTTCGTGTCAGTGGTTCGTGGCAGTCCGGCTCATCGGTACCAGCCACGAGCGGGCCACGGCAGCAGACACAACGACGCAGACATAGGACTTGTAACTAATATTTACTGGGACCCGGGAACATAAAATATGTGCGTGCTGGCGTGGTCACAAAAGGACACTCGCCGACAGGACCACCACCACAAACACAGCGCTCAGCACCGCCACGTTGCGGTTGAGACGGTCGGGCGGAGCCGGGGCCGGGTCCTTTTCGGTGGCCGAGACGTCCGGCCTGTGCGGCAGGGCGAGGAAGACCGGAGAGAGCTGGTGGTTGAGCAGGAGCACGTGTGCAGTGTACTCGGTCTCGGTGTAACAGAACTGGGTCCCGTCGGCGCGGGAGTACTGGTAGAAGAGGCCGATGCACTCGAAGCTGCATGTGTCCTCCCCCCAGCGCTTCCAGCGCCACCGCACTCCGAGGCCCTCGGGCGCGGGCGTCTGGATCTCGAGCTCGCTGCACGACCGGCACTGGTACGCAGAGTCGAGAAACTCGAAGCTCGAGCACAGGATGCGTCGCTCTATCTCGGGAGCGAGGCGCCGTTGCACGGGTGTCTCCGGCACACACGCCCCGGTCGACGAGAAGGTGTAGCCCGTGGCACAGACCCACGTGCACTCGGCGGTGTAGTTGCCGTGGGCCGGCAGTGGCGGGCACGGCGTGCACTGCGAGCAGGTCGGACCCCCCGAGAGGTTCCGGAAGGCCCCGGGCTCGCACCCCGTGACACACACCTCGCACGCGCCTGTCTCGTCCCGCAGCGCCCCCGGCACACACGCCGGCGAGCACTCGGCGTCGGTGAAGACCTCGTGGGCCCGCAGCGGGGGGCACGCCGCACACACGCTGTTGCTGTGCGGGGTGCACGGCTGCACGAGCCGCTGCCCGTGGCAGGAGGCGCAGGGCAGGCACATTGCGTCCATGGAGCCCGAGCCCGGCAGGAGGTACTCGCCGGGATCGCACACGATCGCAGAGTGCGGGAGACAGCGGTCAAAGTCCGCGAAGAAGCCGGGGGGACACGCCTCGGTGCACGACGTGCTGCCGTCGAGGGTGCCGGGCGAGGTGAACACGCCGCCGGAGAGGGTCATGTGCGCGCACGGGAGACACTCGGAGCAGTCTGCGCCGGTGAGGTAGGAGCCCACCGCACACACGGCCGGGTCGCAGCGCACACACGAGGCGTTCGTGGCGTAGGACGCGTTGCGCAGCACGAAGTGCGAGTCCGCCCGGCACGCGTAGTCGCACTGCTCGGAGGTGAAGTCAAAGGCCGAGAGTGGCAGCGGCGTGCCGCCCCGGTCGAGGGGCACGTCGCACTCGATGCAGCGCCCGGCAAAGGCGTGGAAGCCGGGCTCGCACGAGTGCGGGCAGGGGGTCCCGGGCACGCCCGCGTCGCCGGTGTAGCGGCCGTGCGCGAGCGCCAGGGGGTCGCAGCGCCGGGCGCTCGTGTCCTGCGCACCCCCGCACGCCTCGAATCGGAAGAAGGAGCGGTTCCGGCCGTGCAGGAGGTCCAGCTGCACCTGCAGGTTCGACAGCGAGGAACACACCCGACAGCTGCTGTCGAGCCCGGAGCGGAAGTGCCCGTCCTTGCACGCCGTCTGGCACGGGGCGGGCTGTGCGGAGGTCGCCGGGACGAAGTGTTCGTTGCTGGTGTAGAGACCGTTGGAGATTGGCGCACACCCCACACACGCCTCGTTGTGGGTGTGCGAGCAGCGCTGCCACCGCCTCCCGGCGACAAGCCCGCACGTGCCCTCGAGGGCCGAGGTGCACGCCCGGCACACGCCCCCCGTGTCCCGGAAGTAGCCCAGCACACACTGCCAGAGACAGACGCCGCCGAGCCACTCGAAGGAGCCGGGCTCGTTGTGGTTGGGACACGCGGAACACACGCCAGGCAGGGTGTGGTCGAGGTGCGAGAGGGCGTCGCAGCCCCGTATGTACTGCCCGGGCGCACACACGTTCCCGGCAAGGTCGCTGTCCGCCAGCTCGCACGGCACACACTTGTCGGCGTCCTCCGACCAGAAGTGCTCGGACTCGCACGCGAGCATGGCAGCATACGGCACCAGCGTGGCCGTGAAGAGGTCGTGCTCGGGCCACATGCAGCGCTCGTCCTCGGGCCCGGCCGAGGAGGCGTTCGCGGACACGACCTCGGCCGTGAGCGCGACCAGCCGGCGGGAGTTGTGCAGCGCCAGGGCGGTCGGCAGGGCCACGTGGCACTCGCCGATGCCGTCGCCGCCGAGCTCCAGCGAGCAGCCGAGCTCGCGCAGCTTGCTGGCCCCGGGGCTCTCGAGGAGCTCCTCGGCGTCGTTCACGGCAGCCAGCCGCACGCGGTACCGGCAGCCCCGCATGCGCGCCGCCGCGCGCCTCGCTTCCAGGCCGACGAGCACAAAGAGGCGCTGCCAGTCGTCAGTGTAGGCGTCGTTGCTGCCGTGCATCACCTCCGCGAGGTCCACCTGCGCCAGCTCCGCGGGCGTCGGCACGTACACCGACACCTGCAGGCGCGGGGCAGCCGGGAGGCCCTCGCGCCGCGACGCGATGCGCCCGGCAGGGCCAGTCGTGAGCACCACGAGGAGCTGCAGCGCGTCGACGGCCACCGAGCGCTGCTCGCCCCAGGCCTCCGAGCTCTCCGGCTCGCGCTCCACCTGCACCAGGAGGGGCTGCGCCGGCCGCAGGGCGTGCCCGCTCACGAGGTATCGCAGACGCTGCCACTCGCAGCTCTCGCAGGCGGCCAGCGGCACCAGCGTGTCGTCGGGGAAGAGCACGGAGGAAAAGCGCTCCACGTCCAGCGCGTGCGTGATGCTCGCCCCGTTGAAGAGCAGCAGCTCGGCGGGCGTGCCCGTGGCCGCCGAGAGCTTGCTCTGCGAGACCGACCCGTCCTCGTGCTTCACGAAGACCGCGAAGGACGTCAGCTCGAGGCGCAGGACCTGTCCTGCGCCCGCCACCTCCACAGCCCGCAGCTGCACGACCACCCGCAGGGCGCCGCACACGGCCGAGTCGCTCGAGACCGTGTGGCCCCCGACCCGCAGCGACGCGGCGCAGGGCACGACCGCGTGCACCTCCCTGTGCTGCTCGCCCGCAGCGAGCTGAGCGACCCCGGCGAACGGCGCCGGGGCGAGCCGCACCAGCACATGCATGTTGTCGGAGGCCAGCCCTTGCAGCGAGAGCACCGTCTCCACGGAGCGGTCTTGGGCGTACCGCACCAGCCGCTCCGCGTCGAAGGCCCCGTCCACGACCACCCGGGTCGGGCCCAGGAAGGCATTCGCGAGCCGGTGCACGGTCACGGTCGTGCGTGGCGCCGACACAAAGACGCAGAAGCCCTCCGCCCTCGCGAGGTCCGCCACCTGCCCCTGGATCTGCGAGTACAGCCCGAGGGCCCCGGCGTCCTGCAGCGTGACGTAGGAGCCGCCGTACTGCACGAAGGGGCGGGCCGGCAGCGTCGCCCCGGCTGCGAGGCGCAGCTGCAGCGCGCCCCCCTCGCACGAGGCCGTGTACAGGCTGCCCTGGAAGTGCAGCACGAGCCGGCTCGCGGACAGCCACGCGCTCGAGGCGAAGCTCGCGTCGAGGCCGGGGTACGGCGAGACGAGCGAGCACGCCAGCGCGGTGCGGCCCTGCTCGCGGTGGAAGATCTGCAGCACGCGCTGCCCGGCCTGCACGAGCGCAAACAGCACAAACACGGACTGCGTCTCCGAGACAGACATCTCGTACGTGTCGGCTGCCGAGAGCGAGATCTCGGCGTTGTCGATGAAGACGTCTCCGAGGAGGTCGGCCACGGTGTCGTTGAGCGCTGCCAGGCGCATGCTGTCTTCCTCGGGCGCCAGCAGCACCGTGCTCTCCAGAGTGAACTGCTTGTCGCTCTCCGAGACTGTCAGGCGCAGCAGCCACACCGTCTGCGCCGCGACGTGCGTGTGGCAGGCCACGGCCACGATGTCGTCGTGCGCGTAGTCGACCTCGAGGGCGCGCCGCGTCTCCGGATGGTACGCCAGGACCTGCTGGCCATCCCCGGCCGTGAGCCCGAGCACCACGAGGGCGTAGGGCCCGACCGCGCCCACGTCCACGATGCGCGAGGCCTCGTCCACGCGCGCGGCCCCGAACGCGATCTCGGCGCCCAGGCCGGGCCCTCGCAGGTCCACGCACAGCAGGGACGCGCCCACCACGGCCAGCACGTGGCAGTCCCTCGAGCGCGGGAGGCTGCGCAGGAGCGAGACGACGCCCTCCGCAGGCAGTTTCGCCGCCAGCACTCGCTCGTGGTGGCCCGGTCCGAAGACGTCCCGCACGGCCAGACCCATCTCCGCGTAGGTGTCGGAGAGTGCCGTGGCCGCGCCCGACACGGTGTTGCCCGAGACCAGGGCCACGCCGGTGTGCGAGGCCGGGACGGCGAAGCGCGACAGCGCGGGCTCGCAGTGCACGCCCTCGAAGTCCTGCACGACGGCTGTCTCCGCCGGGCCGGCGTCGACCACGCTCACCGCGAAGGCCCCCCGGCGCGTGCGCGCCGGCGCCGTGACGCGGGCAAGCAGGGCGGGCCGGGCGACCGCCGACCGCTGCGTGGCGTCTGCCAGCACGCACGAGAAGAGGAACGAGGGCACCCACGTCGCCGCGTCCAGGCTGCGGTCGTCGGGCACCATCACGGCCAGGCTCGCGTTCGGGGTGTGCAGCAGGTCGATGCTCAGGTAGAGGTCGCCGGCGAAGACGGCCCGGAAGGCGGGACGCCCGAGGCGGCGCTGGTCCGGCACGCGCAGATACCCGGCGCCCGAGTACCCGTAGTGCATGACCCGGGCCGACGCGTTGAGCAGCACCCGGCGCGGGAAGGCGCTCTCGAACGCCACCGTGTTCTGCAGGGGCAGCAGGGGGTACTGCAGGCGCGGGTTGCGGGCCCACAGGTGGCAGAACTTGCTGCCGTACTCGCTGAGCTCGAACGCGTACGTCTTGGCAGGCGGGAAGAACGTGAACGAGACGCCGGCCGGGTTCATGTCGTTGTCGCGGATGTCCACGGCGTTCCACACGCACTGGTGCCGGTCGTCGTCGCGCAGCGCGTCCACGTTCACCAGCACGTTCTCGAAGTTCGAGAAGTGCAGGGCGGCGCTGTCGCGGTGCTCGAGCATGTTCGCGTGCGCAGGCACGTGGCGCAGCACCACCTGCCCGACGCGCGCCCGGGGGTGCGACTCCCGGCACCGGCTGTCGTGCGGCAGCGTGCACGCGAGCTCGAACTCGCCGGGCGCGCAGCTCACCGCCGCGCACGCCCTCACGCACATGGCGCCCAGGTCCTTGAGGCCGGTCTGCTTGCGCCCAGCCCTCGTCTCGCAGTCCCGCAGCTGGCAGTACAGGGGCTCCCGGGCTCCGTGCATCGTCACGTACTTGAGCCCGGACGTCAGCACCCGGTCCTGCTTCTGCAGACACGCCTGGCACCCCACCACGCAGCCCGCATGGTACAGCGCCAGCCCGCCCCCCCCCGAGCAGTCCTGCTCCTGGTTTGCCGCCCGGCAGCACTCGCACTTGCCGTACGAGATGCCCACGCCCTGCTCGTTGTGCTTGGCCCGGCACTCGTGGAAGAGGATCTTCGCCCGGTACCCGGACACGTCCTGCACCGCCAGGGCGTCCGAGCTCGTCTGGTCGAAGGCGCACAGGCTGACGTTCGCCAGCTGCGCGCACGTCTTGCACGAGTGGTCGGTCCAGTCGTAGATCTCGCTGCCCGCGCACAGCACCATGCTGCACTCCTGCGCACACCCCCGGCCCCAGTCCACCAGGCCGAGCGTGTCCACCAGCGCGTTCTGGCTCCCGCACTCCGAGCACTTCTGGCACGGCGCGCGCCTCTTGCGGGTCACGACGTCGATGTGCCCCATCGGGTTGTCCTCCTCGGCCGGGCTCAGCGCCACCGGACACGCGAAGCCCACGCGGAACTCGTTCAGGTCGGTGTCGAGGTACGACGACTCCATGCTGCAGGCCATGCGGTTGCACGCGAACGGCCCGTCGCACGTCATGGTGTCGACGGTGCCCAGGTCCGGGCCCTGCGAGTCGCACACGCGGCTGCACTGGAAGGCCACCTCGTCCTCGTTCTGCCCGAAGACGGTCTCGAAGTCGAAGCCGCCGAGCCCCAGGCCGCGGTCCACCCTTGTCGGGTCCCGTGCGTCGGTCTGGCACAGCGGCGTCCGCGTCAGCAGCTCCTTGCGCTTGCACACGGGAGGCCGGCCCACAACGCCCACCCGGTTGATGCACGCGGTGCTCATGCTGCCGGCGTTGCACTCGACGGCACACGTCACACAGACACCCGCCGAGTCGTGCGGGGCAGACCCGCAGCCGATCCGGTAATCGCCGACAGGACACTTGGCACAAGACGCACACCCGAGCAGCCCTGTGGTGTTGGCAAACGCGCCTGTGCGGCAGTCCTTGCACTCAAACTGTTCAAGCTCGTCTTGGAATTTGCCCACAGCGCACTGCTGGCAAGACACGCGCCCGTCGCCCGCTGACTTCACGCTCTGGCTGCCGAGCGGACACGACTCGCACAGGCGCTGCGCCACCGGATGCTCGTCCATGTTGTACGGGATGCCCCGGAACAAGAACGCCCCCGCCTGCTCGCCGAGCGAGAGATCCAGCGCGAGACTGAGCTGGGCTGGTCTGCAAGCCACGCAACTACCCCCGCCCGTCGAGAGAGCCATGTACCCCACGTCGCAGGTGCACGGCGACCGGATGCTGCGCAGCGGGAGGCGCACCAGCCACGGCCACTGTGCGCGGGCGTAGCCTGTCACGTCTACGTACGGGTACACCTTGGCCAAGTCCGCAGGCATGCAGGGTACACACTGCGTCCTGGCGTCATTGGCGTACTTGCCCGTGTCGCACATGACACATTTGTCCTGCCCACTGCTCGAGATCGAATTGTACGGGCACTGCATGCACAGCTTGTCGTTGCCGGCTGCTATGGAGGCGCTGTCCGTGGGCGCAAAGAAGCCAGCCTGACACGTAGTGCGAGCGCACGGGCTGCCGATGCCATCCGATGTCATCAAGTCAGCGCATCTATAGCACTGTGTGAATGGAGCTTCAGAATAGGTACCAGCTGCGCAGAACGTGCAACGGCTGCCTGCCACGGCCGAAACCTTGCCCGTCGCACAAGGCCCGCAGACCTGATGCGAACTCGTGTCCTCCTGCCCGGCCAGGCAGTTAGAACATTGCGCCTGTCCAGCGCTCGATATTTTCCCACTCTCGCAACTTGTACACAACCCCCCCGCGTTCGACCTTGTACCCGCGCCACAATTGGTGCACGACTGGCCACTTGTGGAAGACTGACCCGCATTGCAATCGGAACATGATTGAGAACGTGCGTTTGAGAATGTTCCGGCCGCACACGATGGACAAGACGAGGCCCCACCATCCGATCTTGTATTGGCAGGGCAATTGGAACAACTATGACCAGCGTGAGGATTATGTGTACCAGCAGGGCAATTGGAACATGATTGAGAACGTTCGTTTGAGAATGTTCCGGCCGCACACGATGGACAAGACGAGGCCCCAGCATCCGATCTTGTATTGGCAGGGCAATTGCGACAACTATGACCATCGTGAGGACTATGTGTACCAACAGGGCAATCGTCACAAGTTCCGCCTGCAGCAGATGATTTACCCGCTCGGCAGTCTGCACAATCACTAGATGAGTCTGAATTTGGAGGAGATGATTTTGCTGCAAGACAGTTCTCACAATGTCCCCATGCAGTACCAGAATATTTACCAGCGCCACAGTCAGTGCAACTCAGACCACAAAAATTGTTACTGCCTTGCATTTTTCCTGCGATACATTCAACGCATCTACCTGCTTGAAATCCTCCACGACAAACCTGACCACCACTGTTGAAACCGCCCAGTGTTTCGCATGTTATAGGCTGTGTATAAATTTGCATATGCCTGCCAGCTGTGCAACTTGCTGGATTTTCACGGGTGCCGAGATGAGTGCATACGTGAAAAGCCCTCGTGACACCCACCATCGTCAACAATAACAATAAGTGCATGACACCACGCATTGAGGCGAAATGCAATGTTCTCAAATATACAAAGCTCTCACAATCAATCATGGTATATTTATTTTATTATGCGAAGCACAGGGGTGTGAGCATCCACACTGCAAGCACCAGGCCCACCGCCCCCGACACGTGCGCGCCCGTCGACGACGCAGCCCCCGCCGACAACCCAGCTCCCGTCGTGTTGGCGCAGTGTCCCCAGCCCTGGCCCGAGGTGAGACCCTCTGCGCACGGGGTGCACCTCGTCTCACACCCCGCCGTGGCGCTGAACGTGCCGGGCGCGCACTCGAGGCACATGCCGAAACGACTGTCCGCGGTGGTGGAGCCCTGCCCAAAGAGGCCGCCCGGAGCCCTGCCCGCGACAAGCACGTGCTGGCCGGACGGGCACTCGTAGACAGCGTCGGGCAGGGCGAAGCCCGGGCACTCCACCCGCGACTCTGCGGCCGCAGAGGCCAGCGTCGCACAGACAAGGACAGTCCAGTAGAACTGCATTGCGCTGCACCGCCGTCTTCTTTAATACACACTGTTTGAGTGCAGGTGATTTTATGGTACAGCAACAAAGAGAGAGACATGCACGCGCCACGCACTTTGCATTCTTTTCGGCACCAGTCCGCTGCCCGATTTCCGCAAAACCGCAAACCGCAAAACCGCAAAAGAGACCTACATCAAAAATAAGTAAAGCGGGTCAAATCCGGTCAAATATTTGTACCACGCATTTCCAAAAATCCTCTTGGACCTAGAATTAACTTATCCAAACTTTTTTTCGAGATTGATTTTTCAATTTATTTTTTTTTGCATTGTATAAAAAAAGATACGATTATTTAAACTTGGGAGATTCCCGAGGATGTCGTCGAAAGCACCGCTTGCTCGAAATCGCCGCGCAGACGTCCAAAAACGAAGCCGACTGCTCGGGCACCGGGACCCCCACCGCGAGCTTGAAGTTGTTGTTTTATGGTTGTATTAAAATCAGGTAACATCAGATCTCGCGTTCAGCCTCCTCGATACGCGCGTGGTCCTGTCCGGCGTTCTCGCGGCCTCCTACACCATATCCTCATAAGGCAGTTTCAAGGCCACAGGCAAGCGAGGGGTTCGGACACCGTCCTCGGGCCAGGGCGACCTGGTGCCTACGCGGGCGCCATCGTTGCGCCTTGGAGACGCGCAGATCGCCGCAACGTCTTCTGGCTCGGGGACCTGTCGCCTGCGCCCACCCTCTTATCGGGGTTTTCGGCATCGGACAAGGCTTCTGCGATGTCCATCAGTGCATAGTTGCGAGGTGCAAGGTACCTGTCTCCTGGGAATTTCTTTCTGCAAAGTGGGCAAGCCAGCGGCTGATCCCTGCTTATGTACGTAAGAGGTAGATCGACCTCAAGACAGAGAGAGCAAAACGAGTGCCCACATGCAAGCATACGAGCAATGTGTTTGTGGGAAGATTTGAAGGGGTTGTAGCACACCCCACATGTCACTGAGTCTTTGATTTGTTTTTTCAGTTTTTCCTGGCGATCTGCCTCGCCTGCCTTGTCTCTCGCCTCCTTTTCCCGGTGCTTGGAAATCGCGCTCTTGACGTGGAAGGCAGGCATGTGGTGCTTGTTTGTGTGTGCAGGCCGGGCGCAGCCTTTTATATGCGTGACGCTGCGAATGATGGGCGCGAATGAAGCCTGTTTAACGTCGACGCGCCAATGGCCGGCAGTGCGGTCAACAGGGTGGGTGTGTGTGATGCGTTCGGAGCTGCTGCATAGACACACACGCGCCACGCACTTTGCATTCTTTTCGGCACCAGTCCGCTGCCCGATTTCCGCAAAACCGCAAACCGCAAAACCGCAAAAGAGACCTACATCAAAAATAAGTAAAGCGGGTCAAATCCGGTCAAATATTTGTACCACGCATTTCCAAAAATCCTCTTGGACCTAGAATTAACTTATCCAAACTTTTTTTTGAGATTGATTTTTCAATTTATTTTTTTTGCATTGTATAAAAAAAGATACGATTATTTAAACTTGGGAGATTCCCGAGGATGTCGTCGAAAGCACCGCTTGCTCGAAATCACCGCGCAGACGTCCAAAAACGAAGCCGACTGCTCAGGGCACCGGGACGCCCACCGGGTGCGAGCCGTAGAAGCGCGCCATGTCCGCGAGCGCCTCCGCGACGGTGGCGAAGCCCACGTTCTTGTCGGTGACCCCCTTGCGCATCTTCGTCCAGCCGTACGTCTTCTTCTTGGTGTTCATGACGATGTTGCTCGCAAGGCGCGCCTTCGGGACGGCGACGCGCGCCCTCTTGTCGCTCTCGCACCCGGCCTCGAGCGCCTGGAGCCGCGCCTCGAGGGCGGCGTTCTTGAGGACGCTCTCCTCGTTGAGGCGGTTGAAGCGCACCGACTGCACGTTCAGCTTCGCCTTGAGGCTCTTGACGTCCCGCTTGCGCGCGTCGGTCTCCTTCTTGACTACAGTGTTGGTGTGCGCGATGTTTTTCTCGGCATTTTCTTTGACACTTTCCATTACAGAGTTACCGTTGGAGGTTATGGCAGCCAGCAACACGTTTTGGTCAACCGCCGGCGCCTGCACCACGTGCTGCGCCTGCTGCACCAGCACCGTCCTGCCGTCGGCGGACGTGGACGTGCGCTCGGTGAGGCGCTCGCTGTGCGTGTTTCCCTCTTCGTCGACGCTCTGCGAGAACTGCTCGCGGCTCTCGCCCTCCATCATCGCCCCGTCGAAGCCCGCCTGCAGCATGCGCTGGCCCTCCGTCGGCGCCGTCGCCGCCTGCACGGCGCGCGCAATGCCCCCCGCCGCGCCCGTCTCGCGCTGCACGAAGGCAGTGGCGGCCTCGGCAGTGAGGGCCTTCATCTTCGGATGGGTCATGAGGAGCTTGATGAGGTCGGTGGAGTTGACCACGGCGAGCTTACCACCCTGCACGAAACGAAGAGAGATGCGAATTTAGTACCGATAATTAGTGGTACTAATTTAGTACCAGTAAAAATTGACTAAATATTTGTACTCGCTTGCTCTCGAGCAAGCGAGTACAAATTAGTACGAGGAAAGTTGAGTCAATATTTGTACCAGCTTACGCTCGCGTAAGCTGGTACAAATTAGTATTATAAATTTTATGGTACTAAATGTAACCAAGTATGAGTAAAGTCACCTGAGAATTGCCGCTGTCGACATACGTGAGGCTCGGGGCAATCTCAATGTTGACTTGGTTCTTGTTGTTGGCCCAACGAGAAGCAACATTAGGATCGTGAAAAATCACCGCCGCCCCCCCGTCGGCCACCACGAAGTAGCCGCTGATGTCGTTGCCCTCGTCGTCGACCTTGCCGCGCCCCATCTGGCGCATGGTCTTGCCCTCGAATATTTTTGGGTCGAGGTCGCCGAAGCCGGGGAGCGTCTGGAGCGTCGATGCCGGGATCCTGATCATGCCGCGGCTGTCCACGATTGCAGTGCATGCGGCGGGCGCCTCGAGGGGTGGCATCGGCGTGCGGGCGAGCTCGAGCTCCTGCATCTTGGGGTGTGTGCGCAAGATGTTGGCGAGGTCGGAGGGGTGCACGACCGCGAGCATGCCTCCCTGGGTGAGGTGGAGAGAACACGGGTGAGAGGAGAGCTGTATCGCGCACACAAACACGAGCAAACAGTGCCACGCACCGTGGGCAGGCCTGTGGGAATGTAGGCCAGAGTCGGTGCATTGCTCTTGTTGACGTTCCTGTTGTACATGACCCACGGGCGGGAGGAGGCGCCTGCGGGGTACAGCATTGCCTCGAGGACGTCTTGGACGACCATGAACTCGCCGATGTCGAGGCCCTTGCTTTCGCGCGTGCCCGTGCTGATCTGGCGGACGGTCTTGCCCTCGAGGACGGCAGGGGGGAGCCAGTCGAATTCTGGCACAGTGAGCAGCACGGAGGCGGCAACGGACTGCATGCACGAGGGCGCCGGGGGGTGCGAGGGAGGCGCCATGGGAGAGGGTGCGTGGGGGAGCACTGCGGACCGATGTCCTTGGAGCTCATATGCATCAAATCGGCCCGAATCAAACCCGAGCAAATTACTGGTACCAATTGCAAAACACAAACCCGAGCAAATTACTGGTACTAATTGCAAAACACAAACACGACTGAATTTGAGAACGAGTTCTGTGCCGGGCCAATCCGCAAAAGAGACGTCAATCAAAAACAAGTAAAGCGGAGCAAATCGCACCAAATATTTGTACCACGGAATCCGAAAATCTCTCTGAGACCTAGACTTAACTTATCCAAACTTTTTCAATGATGATAATTTTATTGTTTTTCGAAATACGGAGAACTGATTTCACGAAAAGTTAGCGATGAGGGTTCTCGGATTCGGCCGAGTGGGTCCGTTTGGCAATTGGTACCAGTAATTTGCTCGGGTTTGATTTGGGCTGATTTGATGCATATAGGTTCCGGGACGGGCGCCCTGCGCAGGCGGCGGTGGGCAGGAAGGCCGGGCCACGCCCCGGGTCGTCCGTGAAGACCATGCGCCACTGCCCGTCGCCGGGCAGCTCAGGGGGGAGTGCGTGCACAGGCTCGCTATCGACGACGAAACAAGAGTGCCATGATATAAAAGAGCAAACACAACGCTTGTCACACAAGACATTGATTTATCATGCCGTGGGAGGGCCGTGGCATGCCAAAACCTCGCAACAGAGACACAAAGCAAAGTTCGGCAAGGCGGGCGCCGGCGAAGGAGGTTCCAGTTCCGGCATACAATCTTGTAGATTATTGTGAGGAACGGGGAATCACTATGCAAGAATGCCGGATGACACAAATCCCAGCGATTGACATCCACAGTCCAACGACAGAAGACCCCAAGGGAAAGGGTGTGCAGGACAAGGAGACTAAGGTCAAAAAAGAGACGGAGAGCGTGCGTGATGACGTGCGCGAAGACCCGAAGGGAAAGGGTGTGCGCGATCAGGTGCTCCCAGACGCGATCGTGACGGAGAGCGTGCGTGATGACGTGCGCCAAGACTCGAAGGGAAAGGGTTTGCACGATCAGGTGCTCGCAGACACGATCGTGATCCCGGACACGCCCGAGAAAGATTATCCGGGCGAAGGTTGTGCTAAGCAGCCGAACAAGTCCTCGAAATCGCCGATTTCCAAGAAGCCGAAGCGGAGGCGCATTGGTAGTCTCAATGTGGTCATTGAGAGAGAGCAGAAGCGCAAACTTCGCAAGCCAAAGGTACAAGTCGTCGGAAGCCTCGCAGTGAAGGTGGGAAAACCCAAACGTATCAAGCACAAGGGCCGGACAGGACCAGTACCGTGGTCTCTGTATGACCTCAGCTACAAACAAAGCCTGCTCGATGCCAAGCGCGAACACATCTTGATGAACTACAATTCAGCAGATAAGGAGGACATACTAGCAAGTATGACTATCGACAACCTCAGCGACCCTCAGCTGAGTGGATCGGACTCGGAAGACGACCCTTGTGGCCGACCCGCCATAGAGGAAATCGACGAGGGTCGGGGGAAAAAAGTGAAGATGGTGGCGCACAATGTGTACAGTACCCAACCCCGTCGTGTGTACGGGAGTGCAAAGCAGGTAGCCAAGGTGCACAAATTGCTTGAAAAGTCAAGTAAATATCAAAACGCGAGTGCTAGCAAGAAAAAGGCCATTTTCGCGGCGAAACTCTCGAAGTTGCTTGCACCAACTGTTTCCGAAGACGAAGACGAAGACGAAGGTGGTCAGTGGTCGGGAAATGATGGAGACGATCCGTGGGTGGTCGCAGATGACGCTGAATGCGATGCTTACAAGCAATACACGGCATCATTCGAGGTGCAGAAGCTGGCGCTGAAAAAGTTGTACGGCGGACCTGTCGCACCACTGACGGATCATGGTGTCTTCCACAAAGCCATTCAATCGTTGCCTGACAGTGCATTGCCCATTTCCGTATTTTTAGAAGCTCAAGCTCGAGTAGTAGCAGAGCAACAAAACAGGATTGCCGAACGCAAACAAAAGGAGCAGGCAGAAGCAGCTGCTGTTGCGGCTGGCTCTATCCCGCAGGCAGCAGCAGCTGATCTTGAGGCTGGCTCTCTCCAGGACACTGTGTAATCACAGACACTCTCAAAGTGAGGGGTTTGCGCGCTGCGCCCGTGTGGTGCGAGCGTGCCTGTTGGGTTTGATGTGGTTTGCTATGATAAAACACGAAACCGAAAAAGCATGACTTGTGTGGCTCCTTTTATTGTGTACTGAACAGAGCATTGAGAGAGCGGTGTCCGGGGGCGTGCGCGCCCGCTCATCGCTAATCGACGCTGTCGGCTGCGCTGGGCGCCCTGGGCACGCGGCTCCAGGAGTTCATGAGCGGCCGGCCCGAGATGTTGTGTCGCAGCATGATCTGTCCGACCTCCTGGCGCAGGAGGCGAGGGCGGCGGATGGTCTGCAGCTGCGAGTCGAGGTATATGTCGCCGACCGCTCTTGCGTTGTGTTCCATGAGGGCCACGTCGTCGCAGTACATCACGGCGGAGCAGATGTCCTGCACGGCCGCGGTGAGCGCATTGACTCTGCGCTCGAGCCGCAGAATGCGGATGTCGTGGTTGTGGAGGGTGGGTGGTTGTGGCGCCGGGGTACGGCGGGCCTCACAGTCTGCGTCGCTGGAGCACTGGCTCATGTTGGGGCACGAGCGGTGCATGGGCGCGTAGCGCGCGGGCATGGTGGGGGGCCTGGCGAGGAAGCCCGTGGCCGCGCCGGCTAGACCTGAGAGACATAAGACGAGAGCGCAGAGGGGGGCGTTGCATTTGATCATTGGCGACGCCGGCCTGCGACTTTTATATTGGTCCAGAGCGGCACGGGCTTTCACGTGTTACAGGGTGAGACGCACCTGCTCGAGGGCCTGGCGGAGTTGACAAGTTTCACACCTCGCAGACGAGTGGCGGTGCGGTCGCACGCAGGGCTCGCCGAGGTGTTGCAGAGACAGGGCGGGCAATATAAAGGGTCCGACATGGCCGTCGAGGGAGTGAATGTCGATGGGCACCACGGTGGGCGCGGGTTTGTATTCGGGAAATAGTGCTCGTGTTGTTGTGAGCATGTCTTTATGGGTCTGCCAGAGGCCTTTTATAGCCACACAGGGGCTATTCGCTGAGGTGCTCTGGAAAAAAAACCCAACGTCTTTGTACGCAGGCCGGCTCTCCCCCGGGGCATGACCTCTTTGTTGTGGACTATGTGTCGTATAGCATATGCTGTGAAGTATTCTTCTGTATGCAGGTCTGCCGACGGACGCTGGCCGGCGGGGGGTTGGATGCCTGGCCAGGGCGGCGGAGGGGCGGGGGTCGGCTGCTCGACCGGGGCAGCGGAGGCGCGGAGAGGTGAGTGCGACGTGCAGGTACGTGGTATGACTCGGTGTGGGCGGCCCTGCTCCGGCAGTGTGCGCCTCCGGGGTTCGACTCCCCGGCATGCTGTGTTTGAGGCGCCCGTGTCCGTGCCTACTTCATATTTAGCAGCGGGGGCCTGTGTGCCAATGTCCTTTTCCACGACTCTGGGACGACCGTCGCTGAATGACAAGCTGCTGCAGGTGTGCGCCTTCCACGTGCGCGTGCTGGCGCGGGTCAGCGACGCCGTCGAGGCGCCGCTGAGCAGCGACGGCGCGAGTGTGGCGATGCTCACGCCGTTCAACCGCGAGAAGCTCGAGTCGCTGGCGTTCCTGAACGCGGGCGGGGAGGGGGTGATTGCGGCGAGGAACTTTCCGGGGGAGCTGCCGCTCTTCCACGGGCCGAACGTGCGCTTTGCGGTGTGCATGGACGGGGCCGGGAACGCGCGGGACGCCGACCTGCTGCGGACGGACAAGCTGGAGGTGCCGACGGTCATCTACGGCAACGCCACGGCGTCGCTCGGCGAGCTGATGCTCGAGAACGGGCAGCGGCGGACGTCGCCGCTGCGCCTGGTGGCGAGCTCGTCGGACGAGCACAGCTACCAGCTGGTGCTGGAGCTGACGCCGCAGGGCACGGCGCAGCACTACACGGCGGCGAACCTGGCGCGCGTGGCGCGCGTGTCCGCGCAGCACGTGCCGATGGACCTGATTGCGCGCGCGCTGCAGGAGTGTGTGCGGGTGCGGCGGCAGGCGATGGTGGGGTACCTGCAGACGCAGGGCGTGCCCGAGATCGACGCCTCGACGTTCTACATGACGCTGCCGATGGGGTCGCTGTACGACATCTCGGCGGCGGCGGGCGCCGGGGACGCGGAGGACGCGAAGCCGGTGACGGTGGACATCTCGCAGTGGCAGGCGCTCGTGTCGAAGACGAGCGCGGCGCTGGCGGAGACGCACACGGTGCGCCTGTGCGAGACGATGCTCAAGTTCCTGACGCACACGGTGGCGGGCGCCGGCGTGGACGTGGGCCGCCCGGACGCCGTGCGGGAGCACCTGGCGCGCGAGAACGGCACGGCGGAGGGGCGGGCCGCGATCCTGCACGGCTTCATGGCCGCGCTGCAGCGGGCGAACGAGAACAGCTTCGTGTACACGTCGGACTCGGAGATCCGGGGCTTCGCGGTGGAGAACACGGTGGACGGCGTGCGGCTGCGGGCGCAGTTCGCCGCGACCGGCGAGAAGCAGAACCTCTTCGGCATGGACCCCCTCACGAGCAGCCTCTCGCTGGAGCGCAACGCCGAGCTCTTTGCCGCGCGGGCGGGGGCCGAGTACCGGGAGGCGATGGCGGGCTGCGACGTGCGGGGGCAGGCCGCCGCGGGGCGCCGCTACGAGGAGCACATGACGCGCGTGAACCAGAAGCGCAGCCTGCTCGAGTTCCGGTCGGACTGCGAGGACGGGGCGTCGGTGCTGGCGGCGGTGACGAGCGTGGCGAACTCGATGGACGGGGCGCACATGGCGGCGTGCATCGCGGAGGTGTTTGCGGCGGGCATTTTCTCGGCGGGCGCCCGCGGGCTGGAGGCGTCGGTGCAGGAGGCCGTGCTGGTGCTGCGCGACAACCTGGGCGACAAGTACGTGGGCCTGTGCTTTGCGCACGCGGCGAACATCGAGCAGATGAAGGGGGTGGGGGCGGCGCCCGGCGACGCCGGGGTGCAGGGCAACTACGAGGGCCTGGTGCAGAGCATCAACGCCGGCGAGCTCAACGGGCACGCGTGCCTCTTCTCGGTGCGCCACGACGCCGCGTCCGAGGAGGTGAGCCCGCACATCCGCAAGACGCGCTTCAGCGGGCTGCTGGCGCACGAGTCGACGAACCCGATGGAGCTGGCGGCGAGCGACCCGAAGTGCATGTTCTCGACGAGCAGCTCGCTCCCGGACCTGGACAAGAAGCTCGTGGACGTGAACGGGCGCATCCCGGTCTCGTTCGCCAAGAGCGTGGTGTCGGAGATCACGGCGAAGGGCGCCCAGAACATCACGGGGTGCGTGTCCTCGGCGGTGACCTACACGTCCGTGGACTCGCCCTTCTACCACACGCTGATTGCCGCCAAGGGGTACGCCTACTCGCAGCGCAACGGGACGTGCCTGCCCACGTGCCACATCTCCACGCTCGGGGACGGCGTGACGGAGCACTTTCTGCTCGAGGGGGCGCTGCTGCCGACCGTGCAGATCGCCGGGGTGGGGTACTCCGAGGACGAGCTGCTCGACATCGTGGTGGGCTCGGCCTCGTGCCTCGCGCCGAGCCTGCAGCGCGTGCTGCGCACGCGCGAGGCGGCGGGCTTCCACGTGTACGCGGAGAGCCCCCCGGCGGACGCCGCGCGCTTCACGCGCGTGGTGATGCGGGGCCGCATGACTCCGCTCGGGACCGACGCCCCCGCGGAGGAGTCGCTGCACGTCGCCGAGCACGCGGCCCGACAGCAGGCCGCGGAGGCGGTGCACCCGCACGCGCAGGCCGTGTCGAGCAACAGCCAGTGCTGGGACCTGTACGTGCCGACGTCGTGAGCGGGCGGGTGCTGTTGTTGTTGTTGTTGTTGTTGTGTAATAAAATACAGTAAAGCAAACAAATGCGAGCCGGCTCACACGTCGTCTGCGGTGGGCACCCGCAGCAGCGTGCTCTTGTCCTGCGGCATGTCGACGAGGTCCTCGTCAAAGGTGAGCTCGGGATCGCACTGGTCCTGCTCCCACTGGCGGTAGCGCTGCACGTCGTAGACCTTGTCGGTGAGGAAGTACGCTGTCGTCACACAGTTCACGATGAGGTCGGCGACGAGCCGGATGATGAGAAAGTCGATCTGCGTGAGGGCCACAAAGAGGCCGATCGTGCCCATGATCACCGCGTACGTGGTCCACACCTGTATGATAACGAGACAGACTGTCTTCGAATACGGGATGTAGCGTGTCTTGTGGTCTTGCACAGTGTTGACGATGAAGGGCGCCACCGAGTCGCTGGCGAAGGCTGCGATGCACGTGGAGACAAACGTGTACACGGCCACACACCACCACTTGGGCCACGTGTCGAGCGGGACGTTGAAGAGACGGGTCTTCATGTTCGGGCCGACCATGAGAAAAGCCGACCCGTCGGCTATCATGATTTGCAGGAACACGCTGACACACAAGATGGTCCAGACACCGAGGCCTGCCACGACCACGCGGCGATCGTTGAAGAGACGCAGACACATATGCGAGTGCGAACACAAGGTCTTAAATGATGTTTATTTCTGACCAAACAATTAGAGTGCTGTGCATGTACACATATATATATATATGTATATATATATACATATATATATATATATATATATATATACACATGTGTTTCTTTGTTACAAGCTCTAGACCCCTCAATACAAGGGAGGCAGTCCTACTTGTGCTCGTGTATATGACTCGTCCTTGACATTGGTGCCATATTCTGCAATGACTTCACCACCAAAGGGTATCTCACGCGTGCTTATCAACACCACGATGACGTCGATGTCGCCGTTGGGCCTTTTGTAATTCAGACCGCGGAACACTGCATTTACTTCAATGGGGTTATTATCTTTGTCAACGTCGCCTTTGTAGGCAGTGTTGGCAAAACCGGCCTCACACTGGTCACTTGTTTTCCAGAGTATTGCGGTGCCATAGTGATCGTAAATCATCCCTTCCATCAGATTGTCAGATGCGTAACCCAACACCCCAATAATTTTGTATCGTTCACAGGGCAGACAACTGTTCAATACGTCAATGAATAGCCCTTGTCCGTGTAATTCCGACTTTTGCACATACGTGCCAGTTTTTGTATACATGTCGTGTCCCTCAATTCTCAGCCACGCCTCTGAAAAGCACTTCGCGCCCACGAGGACTGCTTGTAGCGGATATAAGAGGTGTGCTATCATCCCGTCTACATCGTCTGAGTCTGGGAGTAGGTGTTCGTTTTTTGCTTCATCATATGAAACGTTTTTTCGTTCTCGGCAAGAACGACGCCTCATATCACGCGGTGTGTTATCGTGGGCTGTGTCAGTGGCGTCTTATATAAATGCGCTGTGCTTCTTGAGGACGCCTGTTTGTGTCGTGCGGGATGGACAAAGCGAGGGCATATATAACACTGTTCTCGCGGTCTGGCAATGGAGCGCTCCTCGGCACGACTCTTGACGGACTTGAAGGAAGGGATGGCGCATGCGAAGAAGTGGCTGGCGCCCGGCGTGAGGTACCGGAGCTTGCACGAGTCGCGGCCACACACCCCCCCGCGCGCTCGCCGAGAAGGCAGGCCGGCGCACAAGGAGCTGTGGGTGCACCAGGAGACGTGCGTGCGTCGCAGCGCCGAGGAGATGCGCGGGCGCGAGCGCCTGCGCCGGGTGCACGCAGACGGCCGGAGTTGGACCGCGTGCGTGGACACGGTCTTGTGGACGCGAGGAGAGCTGCGCAACTGTGACTTGTCGGGACAGAGGAGTATTTAAACAGAGGGCCTCCCACAACAATGAGTCAAGTGCACATGCGCCTACGGGTCGAGTGCAGCCAGCTGCCGGCCTCGGACGGCATCCCCGAGTACGTGAAGACGGTGAGTGCGAGGATGCCGCTCTCGGTCACGCACAAGCAGGCGCTGCGCAAGGTGTGCGGGTGCATCGAGACGGAGGCTCTCTTCCACGAGGACAGTGAGTTTGTGGCGTCCTCGGTGCGCGCCGCCGTGGAGCGCGGTGCGTGGCGGGAGGTGCCTGCGAACACCTTGCTCGCCTTGCAGGGCTGCGACGCGCCGCAGCTGCGGATCGCGGTGGGCAGCGAGGTGCTCCTCGAGAACGTGCACGTGGTGCTGGGCCGGCTCAACATCTCGACCGCGCTGGAGCCTGGCACGGCAGCCTGTCCGGCGTACACGTACTCGCAGACCAAGAGCAGCATGCAGCTGGATGTGCCTGCGGTGCAGATCACGTGCCTGCGCGGGGACGTGCTCTTTGGCCTCAGTCTGCGGCTCACTCCATGCCTGCAGGGCGCCCTCTTTTCGCAGTGCTTTTCGCAGGTCGGGGACGTCTGCCGTCCCGAGGAGCGGCAGCACCGGCTGGAGGTGTCCGGGGTGGCCCCGACGATGCGGGGCATGTCGCACCAAGAGTACCGAGGTGTGTGCCACGAGAGTCACCAGCGGGACATCGCCGAGACCGGCGGGGGGAGCACGGCAGGCGTCGCCGCGAGCAGCGTGCTCGACAAGTGGACGAGTGTGCTGAGCAGCGTCGTCGGGGGGGGCGGCAAGACGCGCACGGTGCACACGGTGTTGTTCAGATAAGATGGGCCTATGCTGTTTTATTAATGAATATTGATAACTCAAGATGCCGGCTGGCGTGTGTGTTTGCTGCGCGCTCACAACTCCTGGTTGCCCGTGTTGTAGTGCGACAACATGAGGAATATGATGTAGGTGAGCACAGCAAACTTTCGCAGTCGATCCGCGCTCTCGACGCCATACTCCTCGTCGTGCTCCGTCACGAAGGGCAGCACCTCGTAGAAGAAGTCGAGGCCGGTCAGGGCGATGACAAAGACAATGATAAAGTACATGTACTGGTTCTGTGTGTAGATTGCGAGCGGGTTGTGTGAGGTCGTCGCGGTGGAGGAGATGGTGTACGAGAAGACGCCGATGACGACGACCACGAGGAAGCCGTAGAGGCGGGTCCAGCCGAAGAACTGCAGGATGTGCTTGGTGGCGGTGAGGTCCTCTTCGTTGCCCTCGGCGGGGCCGGTGCCGCTCTGCAGCTGCGTCAGCACCGTGGTGTCGAGGCGGCCGCAGAAGATGTCGTACACGATACGGATGAGGTTGCAGAGGTGCTGGATGAGCCCGGCCGAGACGAGGAGCACGTAGGTGGTCGTGAGGATGGTCTCGTCGTGTTCGGCGTTCTGCATCTTGAGCCCGACGCCGACGAGGGCGAGCCCGGCGATCATGGGCACGTCCGTGAAGACCCGCTCGAAGAGCTCGTTGTACTGCTTGAGAGACTGCTCGTGCTGGCACATGACCCGCGAGAAGAAGGTGAGCAGCACCATGAGGATCACGGCCAGCGCCGCCGTGATGCAGGTGAGCACGTTGAGGAAGGAGTACTCCTGCTGCTGCCCCGCCGGCACGGTGGTGTTGAGCTTGTTGTTGGCCTGGAAGGAGAGCAGCTGCCACACGAAGAAGACGAGCGGGAGGATGTCGATGAACCACACCCAGACCATGAGGTCGTGGTAGGCGGTCTGCACCCTCTTGCGCACGCCGAGCACGTCGAGCGAGACAAACATCAGGGCGAGGCCCACGAGGACGAGGAGCTTGGTGTTGTAGACGGAGGCGAAGTGCACGGCGTACTGCGGGGCGGCCGTGTCCGAGCACCACTCCCTGAACTCGACGATGCGCGCGAACTCCGCGTCGGTGGGCTCGGAGAAGACGTTGCCGGCCATCGCGCCGCTCTGGACTCTCTCGAGCGCGTAGGACTGCACGGCGGAGCGGGAGCCCGGGACGACGGCCTGCAGGTCTGTGGTGATGCTGCGCACGAGTGCCACCGTCGCCGGGATCGCGAGCGACGCGTGGGTGTCG
>Ga0306883_100249_pt1 | contig 22582 bp, 16 predicted proteins | sample AntDeeMetageno83_FD_190429 | JGI IMG/M metagenome (GOLD analysis project Ga0306883, IMG submission 190429) | Saline lake microbial communities from Deep lake, Antarctica - Metagenome #83 (v2) (version 2) | ecosystem: Environmental > Aquatic > Non-marine Saline and Alkaline > Saline | place...
GCAAGACCGAACGAAAAGGCGAGCTGGCGAACGTCTATCTCGACCCCGACCAGCGGTTCTGGCACGACGTCCTCCGCAGCTACGACGACCCATGGGAACTCGTCGACTGTCCCGTCGACGCCTCGCTTGAACACCGCCTCTGGGACGAGTGGACGCAGTCGTTCAATGCAGGCGAGTACGAGATGTGCGCGTCGCAGGCGACACAGCGACACGACCGCCTCGCTTCGACGTACGGCGACGTTCCCTGGACTGTAGTCTGGGAGCAGGCCGTCGACGTCGCAACGCTCGCAGCCGAACTGGAGACCTGGGAGGAGAGCGGCGACACCAGCGACGTCGTCGACCTCTACGGAGACGTCGAGGACGGTACCTGGCAGATCGACAATGCGGTCTTCAACCTCATCGTCTCCGGCGAGCCAGAGACCGGACTTCCCGAGGAGCATCCTGCGACTGCGACGCTCGACGACCTTCGCTCTTCGCTCACAGAATCGCGGTATCTCGAGTACCTCACCGACCTCGGCGACCTCGTCGTCGACCAGATCGACGCCGGCTCACCGTTCGTCGGCGAGAAGCACGCACACCAGTTCTTTGCCGAGGAGCAGGAACATCTCCAAAGCGGGCAGAGCGTCGCGCTGTTCATCGTCGACGCACTGCGCTTCGACCTCGCACACGAACTCGCCGACTCGATACGTCGCGAGCTTCCGCGGCTCGAAGTCGATGAGAGCAGGTGGGTCGGAACGCTTCCCTCCGATACCGAGTTCGGGAAGGCTGCGCTCACCCCCGGCAGCAAGTTCAGCTTCAACATCGAACTCCAAGATGGGGAGCTCGTCCCCGAACGCAGCGACCGCAAGATCACCAATCACCGTCGCCAGACACTGCTCGAGAACGACGGCTGGAGCTACATCATGCAGGACGCCGAGGACGAGGTGGGCTGGAGCAACACCCGCGTCGCCTACTACTGGAACGATATCGACGAGACCGGCGAGAAGGAGCTGACGGACTTCGATGAACTGTTCAGCGACCGAATCGAGGCGATTTCACGCATCATCTGCGAGAAGCTACGGAAAGGCGAGTGGGACCGTGCGTACATTCTCTCGGACCACGGTTTCGTCTCGCTCCCCAAGCACGTCGATATGGACGACCTCCATCCGCCGGACGACGCGCAGCAGGTGACTCGCCGGTGGGTCGCCGGAGCAGATCTCGATGACGATGCTCCGGGAGTGTTACTCGACGAGGACACCCATCTGGGCTACCTCGACGACGATGCCAGAGTCAGCATCCTTGCGGACCCGATTCAACGATTCCGGAACCAGGGACTGTCGGATGCACGGTTCTTCCACGGTGGAGTCCTTCCCCAGGAGTTCGTACTGAACTTCGTCACCATCACGCAGGAGTAACTACCGATGAACGACCTCGCACCCGGAGACACGATCCTCCTCAACGACAACCCCGCCGAGGTCATCAAGACGTACTCCGTCGGGAATCTCGAGTACCTTCGGGCCTACATCGAAGACATCGGCGTGAAAACCGTCTGTATCGACGACGTCGACATCGAGCCAAAACACGACCAACTCAGTGCCCTCGACCCCGCGACAGCCAACCAGCTCCACCCCGACCACGAGACAGTCTCGGCGGAGTGGTTCGACCTTCGCTCACAGGCACTCCAACTCCAGATAGCCCACGAGCAGGGCCAGCTACTGAGTATCTCGAACTCGCTCGTCCGTCTCGAACCGTACCAACTCGCCTGCGTCAACTGGGTGATGCAGAAACTCCGACAGCGGGCACTCATCGCCGACGACGTCGGGCTGGGGAAAACCATCGAGGCTGGGCTCATTCTCAAAGAGCTTACTGCACGCAATCGCGCCGACCGCGTCCTGTTTGTCGTCCCTGCCCACCTCCAGACGAAGTGGATTCGCGACATGGACCGCTTCTTCGACATCAGCCTCACACCAGCTGATCGGCAGTGGGTCGAGGGCGAACGCCGCCGTCTCGGCGAGGAGGCGAATATCTGGGACCAGGACCACCAGCAGATAGTCACGAGCATGGCGTTCCTCCGGCAAGAAGAGTTCCGAGAGGAGCTTGACGAGGCGTTCTGGGACGTCGTGGTCGTCGACGAGGCACACAAGGCGGCCAAGCGCGGCGAGTCCCCGAGCAAGAGTTCGAAGATGGTCGAACGGGTGGCCGACAATTCCGACTCGCTGCTCCTACTGAGTGCGACGCCACACGACGGTAAAGGCGAGGCGTTTCGCTCGCTCATCGAGTACATTGACCCCTTCCTCGTCGCCGAAGACCAGGATCTCTCGAAGGAGGCGGCCGACCGCGTGATGATGCGCCGCGGGAAGCAGACTATCTACGACGATGACGGCGAGCGCATCTTCCCGAACCGTGAAGTTGGGACCATCTCGGTCGAAATGACGCAGGAGGAGCGCCAATTCTACCAGGCGGTCACCGACTACGTCAAGCACGTCTACAACCGCTCGGAGCAGCTCAACGAGCCCGCCGTGGGCTTCGCGATGGCGCTGATGCAGAAGCGCCTGGTCAGCAGTATCGGGGCGATACAGGCGACGCTCAGCCGTCGACTCGGGAACCTTGTCGACCAGCAATCAACCACAACCAATCTGTCCGAAGAAGCATCGGCCTATCTCGAGGGTGAAGACCTCGATGAACAGGACCAGCAGAATGCCGAAGAAGAGCTCGCAGGGCTCACGATTACTGAGAGCGACGCCCAACTCGAAGAGGAGATCGAGACGCTCAGGGACCTCGTCACGCTCGCTGAGGGAATCCCGGTCGACTCGAAAGCCCAGAAAGTGCGTCGGTACATCCAACAGCTCCTCGAGGAGCAGCCCAACGAGAAGGTGCTACTGTTCACTGAGTACCGCGACACACTCGATTACATCCTCGACCTCGTGAAGGACGAGCCGTGGGCGGACGAGATTCTCGTCATCCACGGCGGTGTCGACACGGAAGACCGCGCTCGCATCGAGGACGAGTTCAACCACGGGCAGTCTCGCTTACTTTTCGCGACGGACGCAGCGAGCGAGGGGATCGACCTCCAGCACAGCTGCCACATCATGGTCAACTACGAGTTGCCGTGGAACCCGAACCGTCTCGAACAGCGCATCGGTCGCCTCCACCGCTACGGCCAGGAGAAGGAGGTCAAGGTGTGGAACTTCTCGTTCGAGGATACTCGTGAGAGTGAGGTGTTCGAGATGCTCCAGGACAAGGTCGAGAGCATCCGTGGGCAGCTGGGGAACACAGCCGACGTCCTGGGGATGGTCGACGACATCAACGTCGACTCGCTCATCATGGAGTCCATCCGGAACGACGAACCGGCGAGTGCGACGAAGGAAGAGCTGGAAGAACTCATCGACGAACGACAGCAAACGCTATCAAACTGGTATGAACGCAGTCTTGTTGACACAAGCACCTTCGACCAAGAAAGCCGAGAGAAGATCCAAGAAGTGATGGATCAATCGGAAGATGTCTACGGCAGCGAGGCTGACATTCGTGAGTTCTTCGAACGCGGGATCGCCGCGTTGGGTGGTGATGTCGAGAAAGCCGGGACAAATCTCTACCGAGCTGCGTTACCCACTGAACTCCGTCGGAGTGCTATTGACGAGCCCTACGGTCCATTCACATTCAACCGAGAGTTCGCGATGGACCACGACGATATCGAGTATATCGCCCCAGACACAGAGCTGGTCCAAGAGTTGATGCAGTGCGTCATTGATGGCGACCAAGGGTCTGTGGGTCTCAAAATGCTCCCGTTCGTCGATGACCCAGGGATCACCTACAATTACCGAGTGCGATTTGAGGACGGCACCGGCGAAGTGATTCGAGAGGAGATTCTTCCGGTCTTCGTTGATGCAGCGCACAAAGATCCACAAGAGCGACTCGGACAGCGAGTCGTTGATGGAGACAGCACCAAAGGCTCCCCTGATGAAGAGCCGATTCGAGTTCTGCTGGAAAACGAGAGTGATATGCGTTCGTCCGCTGACCGATATATTAGCCAGCGAGTCGAATCACGCCGAGATGAGCTCCGAAAGCGGCGAAAAGAGGAGATTGAGCAGGAGTTGGAAGACCTCGAAGCCTACGCAGCGTCAGAACGAGAACGGATTGAAACGTTCATCACTGAATATGAGCGGAAGGCAGAAGCGGGCACTGACATGGATATCGCAATCAGAGGTCAACGGAATCGGCTCTCGAAGCTCGAAGATCGCATCGAACAACGCAAAAAAGAGCTTCAGCTGAAAGTACAGGTCATCTCGGTCGCTCCTGAGATTGAGAATTTCTGCTTAACGCTCTCGATTTAATTCGGCCAACCGTCTGCTTATGAGCAAGGATTGAAGAGTCTCTTTTCCCGTAGTCTCGTCGCCTTGTCGGTTACAGATGGACTCCCGAAATCAACAAGAGCTATCATACACATTGAGAAGGCTCGGTGACCGGATACCGGAGCATTTCCAATTCATGATACTAACTGGACTATCATACTATATTTCCCGGAGCCATTCTTGGACGAATTCCCTCAAGCGCAACCCATTCATCGAAACCCGCCCCGGTAGCTTTAACAACACCCGCGAGTCTCACTAACCAGAGTCCCAGAGGGGAGCGCCCCCGTGCGAGAGCTGAATGGGTTGCGGGATCAATTTGGGCCGCTACCAGCCCGAAATTAAGCAAGATCCCACGACACAGGCCCTACAACCGAAGAATACGCGAATATAGAAACCGTACGCACCGCGTATGGTTGGGGCGGATTATGAACCACGGTCGTTCCGCTCACTACGTTCGCTCCACTCCCTGCTTCAAATCCTTCGTGAACCGCATTTACGGCGGCACGGTTCCTCGAGCGGCTCGCTACGCTTACCGCTCGTCGTCTCGATATGCCGCCGAAAAGTGGGTTGGGGCGGATTTGAACCGCCGGCCTCCTCCATGTCAAGGAGGTGTCATAACCGGACTAGACTACCAACCCGACCGGGCTTGCTTCGTACTCTATCTACCCCGTGGGTTTAGTTGAAGCTTTCGAAGTGGACTCCGGCGGGCGGTTGCGGACTCACTCGCTGCCAACAGCGTTTGAGCCGGGTTCCTCCTGGGGTAACGACGGGTCGTGGCGCCGGTCGGCGGCGTAGCTGGTCACCAGCGCTGCCTCTGCACGCCGGAGGACGCCGCTAAGCGTCGACTTCGCCATGTCCAGTCCCGACGCGAGGTCAGTCAGCGAGGTGCCACGTGGTTGCTCGTAGTAGCCCGCCGCGATGGCGGCGTCGAGGACCTCCCGCTGGTGGGCGGTGAGCACGTCCTCTTCGACGTTCGCCCCTCGAACGCGTTCCAGACGATAGTCAATGTCGCGGGCGTCTAGCTCTGCCCGGAGCGACGAGAGCCGGTCGTGGGAGATGGTCAGCTCCCAGTCAACCTCGCCGTCCCGGATCTGGAAGGGAAACTGGATGGGCGTGCCGGAAGACTGGACCGCCCGCAGCAGCGTCGGTGATGCCGTCTCGAACTGGATCAGCACACGCGAGGGTCTCTGGCTGAGAACCGTCAGGGCCCGGAGGTCTGTGTCCACGATAGCCGCGAGCACCGCCTCTGCATTGTCGGCGACGACTTCCAACAGCCCGATGCCGCCGTCCGCGTTCGGAAGCGCTGTCAGGACGCGGAACCGAGCGTCGGGGTACGTCCGGCTGACTTGGCCAATCCACGCGGCCGGCGGCAGCGAGATTGCAAGTTCGACGAGTGGCACGCTCGCCGTTATACACTGAGGGGGAAGAACCGAGCGGTCGCGGCCGGTCTACTGCCCGACCACGTCGTCCTCGAGCGCTGCGACCTCCTCAATGATTGCCTCGGCTGACGCGCCCTCGACGCCGTTTTCTCGCAATGCGGCGTCGAGGTGTTCAGCGACGTGATCGAACGCCTCCTCGGTGATACCCATCCCGTCGTGAGCCGACTGCATGTCTTCGCCGTCGTACGCAACGGGCCCGCCCGCGACCGCGCTCACGAACTGGACTTGGTGGCTGAACAGCGCGTCCATGTCGGTATCCTCGAAATACGGGACGAGCAGCGGATCATCGAGCACGCGATTGTAGAAATCATCGACGACGAGCTCGACTGCATCGCGCCCGCCGATAGCGTCGTAGAGTGACTCCTGAGACATCAGGTTGAGTTGTGGGGACGTGGGCAGATGGGCGGCCGCCCGAACATCTTCGGGTGCGGTTGTGGTTCCCTCTCACCCCACCCACCACGACAGGCTTAAGACTGTGTACAAACATGTACACTATAAGCCGAATCAATACATCCATGCCCCAGAACATACAGGAACTCATCCGGCGCGTAACAGACGGCGAGGACCTCGACGTCGCGGACGCTCGTGCGGCAGCGACGCTGGTCTTTGAGGATGCTACCGAGGCCCAGATTGGGGCGCTGCTGGCCGCACTCCGCGCCAAAGGGGAGACCGAAGCCGAGATTGCCGGTTTCGCCCAGGGGATGCGCGACGCTGCGGTGACCATCGACCCCGACCGGGAGCCGCTGGTCGACACCTGCGGCACCGGCGGCGACGACTACACCACCATCAACGTCTCCACTACCAGCGCCATCGTCGCCTCTGCGGCGGGGGTCCCTGTCGCGAAACACGGCAACTACTCTGTCTCCTCCTCCTCGGGAAGTTCGGACGTACTGGAAACCCTCGGGGCGGACCTTGACTCCGACCCCGACGCGGTCGAGGAGCTCATCGAGACGGAAGGCATCGGCTATATGCACGCACCGGCGTTCCACCCCGCCATGAAGGCCGTTATCGGCCCACGCCGGGAGCTGAGTATCCGGACCATCTTCAACGTGCTCGGGCCGCTGACAAACCCCGCCGGTGCCGACGCGCAGGTGCTCGGCGTCTACAGCGACGAGCTGGTCCCCGTCATCGCAGAGGCACTGACACACATGCCCGTCGAACACGCGCTAGTGGTCCACGGCGACGGGATGGACGAAATCGCCCTCCACGGCCCGACGACAGTAGCGGAAGTCGACGGCGAGACGGTCGAGGAGTACACCATCACGCCCGAGGATATCGGCCTGGAACAGGCGCCCGTCGAGGAAATCGCGGGCGGCACCCCCGAGGAGAACGCTGCAGACCTGCGAGGGATCGTCGAGGGTGAGGTCACCGGAGCCAAGCGTGACGTGATTCTGGCCAACGCCGGCGCCGCCATCTACGTCGCCGGGCAGGCCGACTCCATCGCGGACGGCGTCGAGCTGGCCGCCGAGGCGATCGACTCCGGGGCCGCCGGCGAGAAACTGGGGACGCTCGTCGCCACCGGCGAGCAGAGCGCGGAGGCGTAGATGGCCCGCGTGAAGATCTGTGGCTTGCGTCGCGAGCGCGACATGCGCGTCGCCGCGGCCGCGGGCGCCGACGCGGTCGGGTTCATCTGCGATGTCGACGTTGAGACCGACCGGGAGGTCAACCCCTCGTGGGCCGCCGCACTCGCCGAGAGCGCCCCACCCTTTGTCACGACGGTGCTGGTGACGATGCCCGACAGCGTCGAGGATGCCGTCGAGCTGGCTGAGCGAGTCAGCCCCGACGGCATCCAGATTCACGCCGATTTCTCGCCGAAACAGGTTACCGAACTGAGCGACCGGACGAACTGTGACGTGCTTGCCGCCATCGACATCGCAGACACTGACCGCGCCCACGAACTCGAGGGAAGCGCCGATGCGTTGCTCGTCGATTCGCTCGCCGAGGGAGGCGCTGGCGGTACTGGCGAGACCCACGACTGGGCGGCCACGTACGACCTCGCGACTGAACTCTCGACACCGGTCGTCCTTGCCGGCGGTCTCACTCCGGACAATGTCGCAGAGGCCATCGACACGGCCCGCCCCATGGGCGTCGACGTGTCCAGCGGCGTCGAGATTCCCGGGGCAGAGGGGATGAAAGACGACGAGGCGATTCGTGCGTTCGTGGAGAACGCTGGTCGAAAACTCGACGAAGGGGAGGCCTGATGCCCGAATTTGACCGGTCTCGGGAGTCGTTCTGTGCCCTGCTCGAGGGCGTGGATCGCCCGGCCGTCGCCCGGGTCACGGCAACGCTCGAAGTCGACACCGAGCCACTGTCGGCCTACGCGGCTCTCGACGACCGGAGTGACCACACGTTCCTCCTGGAGAGTGCTGAAAAAGTCGCCTCCAGCGACCCAGCGGGGGCGTTCTCCGCAGGCCGTCAGCAGAACGGTCCCGACCCGTCTAGCGACGCTGACCGCCACGCCCGATTCTCCTTCGTCGGCTACGACCCCGAGGCATTGGTCTCGGTCTACCCCGACCGCACCGAACTCAACCGATTCGGCGACGCTGCGCGGTTCCTCGACGGCATTGAGGGTCCCGCTGGCGCCGAAACGGGTGTCAACGGCGACGGACTTGCCGCCGAGGCAGACACGCTGGACCGCCTCCGCCTCGCCCTCCCGGACGTCCAACGGGTCGGCTTCGACAGTGGCGACCGCCAACGCCTCGACGGCGGCCTCGTCGGCTTTCTGGCCTACGACGCCGTCTACGATCTCTGGCTGGAGGAAGTCGGCGTCGAGCGTCCCGAGCCAGTGGTCCCCGACGCGCAGTTCGTGCTCACGACCCGGACGCTCGCGTTCGACGACCGCGAGGGGACCGTCGAACTGGTCTGCACCCCGATTCTCGGGGCCGAGGAGGACGCAGGCGCGGTGTACGACCGCTTGGTCGCCGAGGCAGAGAACGTCGCCGCCGAACTCGCGGCCGCTGAGCCACCTGAGACGGGTGGATTCGTCCGTGAGGACTCCGAGGCCGGGGCGCGCGACGAGTACGAAGACGCCGTCGCCGAGATGCAGGAACACGTCCTCGACGGCGACGTGTATCAGGGCGTGGTCTCGCGCAGCCGCGAACTGGCCGGCGACCTCGACACGCTCGGGCTCTATGAATCCCTGCGCTCAGTGAACCCCTCGCCGTACATGTATCTGCTCTCGTTCGGCGACCGCTCGGTCGTCGGCGCCAGCCCCGAGACACTCGTTTCCCTCACTGGCGAGCGGGTGGTTTCTAATCCCATCGCCGGCACCTGCGCACGTGGCGCCAGCCCAGTGGATGACCGCCGACTCGCCGGCGAGATGCTCGCCGACGACAAGGAGCGCGCCGAGCACACGATGCTGGTCGACCTCGCCAGAAACGACGTCCGGCGGGTCTCCCGGCAGGGCTCGGTCAGAGTAGAGGAGTTCATGAACGTCCTCAAGTACAGCCACGTCCAGCACATCGAGTCGACGGTGACGGGCCGGCTCAACCCGCAGTTCGACGGCTTCGACGCGCTCCGGGCAGCCTTCCCCGCCGGCACCCTGACGGGTGCGCCGAAGGTTCGTGCGATGGAGCTCCTGGACGACCTCGAGCTCCGGCCCCGAGGCGTCTACGGCGGCGGCGTGGGCTACATCTCGTGGACCGGCGACACCGACACGGCCATCGTCATCCGGACGGCGACGGTCGAACACGGCGACACGGACCGCATCTCCGTTCGGGCGGGCGCGGGTATCGTCGCCGACAGCGACCCAGCGAGTGAGTACGAGGAGACCGAACAGAAGATGGGTGGCGTGTTGGATGCCGTCGAGCGAATCGAACGTGAGGTGGCCGAGCGATGAGTGAAGGCAACGCGAACCGAACAGGCGCGTTGGACGAAGGCAACGCGGACCGGGCAGGCGCGTTGGACGAAGGCAACGCGAACCGAGCAGGCGCGTCGGACGAGCCGACAATTCTGTTCGTGGACAACTTCGACTCGTTCACCTACAATCTCGTTGAGTACGTCGGCGAGGGAGCACCCGAGGCAGAGGTAGAGGTGCTCAAGAACACCGCCTCGCTCGCGGACGTGCGCGAGGTAGACCCTGATGCAATCGTCCTGAGCCCTGGGCCAGGCCACCCGAAGAACGACCGCGACGTGGGCGTGACGATGGACGTGCTCCGGGAGGTGAGCCCCGACGTGCCCACTCTCGGCGTCTGTCTGGGTCTCGAGGCGGCCGTTTACGAGTACGGCGGCGAGGTTGGCCACGCACCCCGACCCATCCACGGCAAGGCGTTCCCCATCCAGCACGACGGCGAGTGGGCCTATTCGGGCCTGGAGCAGGGGTTCGAAGCCGGGCGCTACCACTCACTGGTGGCGACAGCAGTGCCCGACTGCTTCGAGGTGACTGCAGAAACCGATGACGCGGGTGAGACGCTGGTGATGGGTGTGCGCCACCGGGAGCACCCAATTGAGTGTGTGCAGTTCCACCCCGAGTCCGTGCTGACCGCTGTGGGTCATCAGGTGGTCGGGAACTTCCTCGCGGGCGCGTTGGAGTAGGTCAGAACCCGACGACGTTCACCAGCCAGAGCAGCCCCACCACGCCGACGGCGATGATGACCAGCTTCCAGGCGATGCTCAGCACAATTCGGCCGACGATGACGACGACGGCCATTGCGACGACAGCGAGGATGGCCTGTCCAAGAATTCCCTCGGGGAGCGGCCCCTGCAACGGTGCCTGCAACAAGAGCGCGGGCAGCGTGGCGAGCAGCGGTGGCAGTGCGGTCATACCCAATTCTGTGCCGGCCGAGAGCATAACCTTGGGGGCCGCGCCCGTTATTCGGTGACTACCGCGAGTGTTCGGGGTCGCCGTGGAGCAGTAGGTCCAGGAACAGCGCCTCGAACCCATCGGCGTCGATCTCTTCGACCACTTCCGTCGTCGGTTCCTCGTCCAGCACTGCGAGTTCGTCCACGAGGCTGTAGCCGCGGGTCATCCCCTTACGCTCATCCACGTCGACGAAGTGGGCTGTCGAACTGCGCACCAGTTCGGGGTAGGCAAACAGAGCCACCGTGAGCGAGTCCGGCTGCGTCGTCGCATCAACGCCGTGTTTTTCCTGCGTAAACTACCCCACCCTACTTTGCTCGGCCAATACTGACCTCGCTCGTTGAGGGTGGGGCTTTCGCGTGGACTCCCGTTCTATGCCTCAATAGAGGCAGGAGGGATGTACTCCCCACTCACGTTCAGCGTCCCGCGATTCAAGCGCACGTCTACAGGTGCGCCTCCATCGTCTGCATTTTGCCGACGACGGAGATACTGCAAACCGATATTCTTCGAGGCGTTGTAGTCGGCGTGGTTCTTATACCCACACTGCTTGCACTCGAACGACTCTTGGTGGCGATTGTCGTCGTGGGTGAACCCACACGTCGAACAACGTTTGGACGTGTTACGCGGGTCAACTTGGACGGCTTCGACACCATGTTCTTCGGCTTTGTATTCGACGTACTCGAATAGGCGTCGGAACGCCCACAGATGTTGCCACGTCGCCTCGGGGATGTTCTCGCGGATGTGGGTCAGATCCTCGAACACGATGTGCGAACAGTCGTTCTCGACAGCCTCCTCGATAAGTTCGTTCGCCACCGTGTGCAGGTGTATTTCGAATCGACCCGTCTCTTTCCGCCCGACACTCTCGATGTTTTCGTGGGCGTGGCGAGAACCACACTGTTGGAGCGACCCACGACGCTTCTCGTACTCCTTCCGCCAGTGGTTGAACTCATCTGCCGACCAGAATCGCCCCGTCGAAGCGACGGCGATGTTGTTCACGCCCAAATCCACACCAAGGACTGTTCTGTGCTTGGAATCAGATTCGGACTCATTCGCTTCGACCTTTCGCATGGATGCGTGCAAGTACCAGTCGCCGTCTCGGTACTGCAAGTGCGCCATCCGAAACTCGAAGTCCTCGTCAGAGATGTACTTTGTCGGTGGTTTCTCCGAGTCGTCTGGGAGGATGTAGTCACACGCGATGCGCCCGTCAACAGTGGAGAGGGATACGTGGTCGCGGTGGAACGTTGCACTTCGCTTGTCGTACACCGCGCTATCTGCCGAGAAGTAAGGTCTTGACGTATTCTCTCCACGTTTGAGGCGTTCGACTCCGCTCTTGACCGCTTCGACAGCCCGTCGGATTCCCTTCTGAATGAGGTTGGCGGTGAGGTCGGTTTTGTCGCGGAGTTGGTCGTACAGGGCGCGTTCTGCTTTGGCTTTGGAGGTGACGTGGTATCCGTCGTCGTCACCAGAAACGCGGCGCGTTTCTGGTTGGCAGCCAGATTCCTCCGGAATCTGGCGACGTCCGTGCCAGCACCACTCGGAAGCGGTATTGGCGCAGTGTTTGAACTGATCGACAGTCTCACGAAGGAGCGAGTCGGCCCCTTCGGGAATGTCGAGTTTGATGACGGCGGTACGACGGTATTCCACTATTTCACATAAAGAGGATGTGTTGCTTAATCGTTGGGGGAGTACTTCGGGGTCGTGTTAACTTAAGCGCTAATCGTGTCGCTGTCCGGTGATTACGAGAGCGGTTACTTGATGACCGAGTCCGTGACTGATTCGCTGGATCGTTGTTTCTCGCCTGGTTCGACGGATATGTCACTCGAATATTAGAAATGTGCATAAAAACGGTGGTTCGTCAGGACGGCTCAATACTGCCGCAGTCTGTCGGTTTCTGCCTAACTTAACACGACCTACTTCGGGTCGCGTTAAGTTAAGCAGAATTCGCAGACAGCGAGTTGATCGATCCGGTTGGTGATACACCGTTTATTCCTTCTGAATTATCAGATAAAGAATGGTTTTGTAGAGGCCGTGAAAAACTGGCCGTTCAGCGGATCAGTTCTGAACGAGATCTCGTCTTAGACTTGCTTCAAATCGCCAGACAGCGACCGAACTCGGCACTAACTTAACGCGACCGTACTTCGACTATCGATGAGCGTTTGTGTCGGCCCATGTCGGTTTCCTCCCCGCCCTACTCGCTCGCCCCGCTCGCTCCTTGAGGGCGGGGCATCCACCTCGGGTTTCTGGTGAACTCGCGGACCCGCTCGGAGACCTGCAGGAAAAACTCTGCAAAGCGAGACTCGTCAGCTGCGGCACCGATGGCTTCGAGTTGTGGGCCCTCCAGCCGTGCCTGCCGTTGGCAGAGCCCCCAGTCCACGAGTGTCGCGTCAAGTTCGTCGACCACTACTTTCGCGGCGTCGGGGTCGACCCAGAAGTTGTACTCTGCGGAGGGTGTGTCGTTGCCGATGGTGTTGACCGCGCCACCCATCACCCAGATCTCGTCCAGCAGCTCGTTCAGGTCCGGTTCGAGCCGGCAGGCGAGCGCGACGTTGGTGAGTGGGCCGATGCAGAGTAGTGAGAGTTCGCCCGGTGACTCCCTGGCTGTCTCGACGATGTGAGAGGCGGCGTGGGCATCTGCGGACAGGATATCCGGGTCGGGGAACACGTTCCCACCCAGTCCACCTTTCCCGTGAACATGCTCGACCGTTTCGTGGTCTTTCACCAGTGGGCCGCGCGCGCCCTCGTGGACTGGCACCTCGTCGGCGACGCCAGCCACCTCGAGCGTGTGTTTGGCGTTCTTGACTTCGTCGTCGAAGGCGACGTTGCCCGCGACAACCGTGAGCGAGTCGAGGTCGATGCGCGATGAGCGCGCGGCCAACAGGATGGCCTGCGTGTCGTCGCCCGCAGTGTCGGTATCGAGAATCACGCGGCGGGAATCGCCGGACTGCTCAGTCATAGTACGGGGTCGGGCGACCGGCAGCATAAAGCCGCGCGGTCCAGTCTGTTGCCCCCCTTCCCAACGGATTCCACCGCCGCAACACCCCTGCGTTTCCCCTCCGAAACCGATTGATAGAGGTTGGTTCGTGGCGCTTGTGTTCCACTTTCACTCCGGTTCGACTACCGTTATATGCGTCCATTCCTACTGTTCAACCACGCGGACAGGTGGCGTCGCTGGCGCCGTCGAGAAACAGTTCGACGGGCTCAGCATCGCCAAGTCAGTAGTACAATTTAATTTGTACTACTGCAACTCTGCCCGAAACCAAACCGTTAATGAGGTCCAAAAGAGAGGACTTCCCCGTCAAAGATGTTCGAAACTTCCCACCCACCTAACACCGAAATCCGCCCGCAGCGCACCGCTCGCCCCGAGGTGGCCGCAGCGTGACCGCCGCGCCCGACGCCGAGGTCGACCTCCCCATCAAGCGCACCGATGGCGAGACGATCGAGGAGCGGCTGACCAGCAACGCCTACAACAACATCCTCCCGGCACGCTATCTCCGGAAGGACGCCAACGGCAACCCCAGCGAGACACAGGAACAGCTGTTCCCCCGTGTCGCAAAGAACGTCGCCCTCGCCGAGGCCGTCTACGAGGCCGAGCGACAGGACACCGAAATTACGGTCACCCCGTCCCAGCTCAAGCCTGACCACCCGCGCCGTGACGAACTCGCTGCGGAGGTCTTCGGCACCGGTACGACCGCCGATGATGAGGCCGAGACCACGCTGAACGAGCACAACGTCAACAAGTTCGCCTACGACACGCTCGTCCCCGAACTCGACGACGACATCGCCGCTCACGTCCGCGACGTGCGCCAGGAGTTCGAGACGATGATGTCCGAACTCTCCTTTATGCCGAACTCGCCGACGCTGATGAACGCGGGCGACGAACTTCAGCAGCTCTCTGCCTGCTTCGTCGACTCGCCTGCTGACGACATCACGGATATCCACCAGACGGCCAAGGAGGCCGCCGAGGTGTTCCAGTCCGGTGGTGGCATGGGCTACGCCTTCTGGAAGCTCCGCCCCTACGGCGACGCCGTGGGCTCGACCGGCGGTATCGCCTCGGGCCCCATCACGTTCATGCGGACGTTCGACCAGATGTGTGAGACCATCGCCCAGGGGGGCGCCCGCCGTGGCGCCCAGATGGGTGTCATGCGCGTCTCCCACCCCGACGTCATCCAGTTCCTCCACGCCAAGAACAAGGACGTCTCGCTGGCGAACACGCTGCGACTCAACGACCCCGACGACTTCACGCATAACTCCTTTGCGGCCGCGCTGGAGGAGGCTCGCGAACTCATCGACGACGAGGGACGCGTCCCCGAACACCTGCGCAACGCCGTCGAGGGGCACCTCTCGAACTTCAACATCTCCGTGGGCGTCACCGACGACTTCATGGAGGCACTGAAGAACGGTGAGGAGTTCACCTTCACCAACCCACGCACGGAAGAACCCCACGTCGCCACGCCGGAGACGAAGGAGCTGTACGACATGTTCGACCTCGGCGAGCACGTCGAGGTCGGTGAGGTGCTCTCGGTGCCCGCCGAGAAGCTCTGGGACCACCTCATCGAGGGCGCCCACGAGAACGGCGAACCGGGCGTCATCTACCTCGAGCGCGTCAACAAGAAGCACTCCTTCGACACCAAGAAACACCCCGACCACCGCATCCTCGCGACAAATCCCTGCGTCACCGGAGAGACGCTTATTTCGACCGGAACCGGGCTCGTACCTGCGGAGGAGCTCTACGAGCAGGGAACCGCTCAGGACGTCGTCGTGGACGGCCGGCTGAGCGAAGAGTCGCTCAAGGAAGCAAGTAGCGTCTATGCGACCGGCGAGAAGGAGGTGTACGAACTCACGACTGAGCAGGGTTACAGCCTCCGTTTGACCGCCGACCACCGCGTGATGACCGATGAAGGCTGGGTCGAAGCCGCCGAACTGGACGCTGGCGACACGGTCCATATCCAGAACCGGAAGGGTTCGTTCGGCCAACATGGCTCCGCCGCCGAAGGCCGCACGCTCGGCTGGCTCGTCGGTGACGGCCACCTCAAGGACGGCGAGGAACGCGCAGTCCTGAACTTCTACGACGAGGACAGTGCAGTCTCCGAGGAGTTTGCGGCCGACGTGAACGAGGTCGTCCGTGAACCGACTGGGTCCGCCAACTACGAGGTCGGCGTCTCCGAGATCAGCCGTTCCGACGACTACCGCGGCGCGGGCGCCGTCGAGCAGCGTGTCCGATCCACTCGTCTCTACGAGTACGCCGAGCGAGTCGGGCTGGCCGAGGAGAAGCTGCAGGTCCCCGATGCGGTCATGCGCGGCAGCGAGCAGATGGCGCGCGGCTTCCTACAGGCACTGTTCACCGCTGACGGCGGTGTTCAGGGCAAGACTGAGAAGGGGAACTCGGTCAGACTTACTAGCGTACGCACCGAGTTGCTCGAAGACGTACAGCAGCTCCTCCTCAACTTCGGCATCGCGAGCAAGCTCTACGAGGAGCGCCACGAGGCCGGCAAGCAGGAGATGCCCGACGGGAACGGCGGGACGGCGACGTACGAGCGGCAGGCCGACCACGACCTCGTCATCGCGAAAGACAATCTCATCCGCTTCCGCGAGGAGATCGGCTTCCTCCTCGACTCGAAAAACGAGGCGCTTGCGGAACGACTCGACAACTACGACCGCGGCCCATACGCTGAGCAGTTCGAGGCAACTGTCGAGTCCGTCGAAGCCGACGGCCACGAGACCGTCTACGACCTGACCGAGCCGGACACGAGCTCCTTCATCGCCAACGGCCTCGTGGTTCACAACTGCGGCGAGCAGCCCCTCGAGGAGTACGAAGCCTGCAACCTCGGGCACATCAACCTCTCCACCCTCGCGGCGCTGGACGCTCCCGACTGGCGCGTCTGGTCTGAGGAGCACGCCGACGAGTACGCCTCCCACGAGGCGGCGGTCTCGGCGTTCCTCGACGAAGCGATGGACTGGGAGGACTTCGACCACCGCATCGAGTACGGCACGCGCTTCCTCGAGAACGTTGTCACGATGTCTGACTTCCCGGTCCCCGAGATCGAGCAGAAGGTCCGCGAGATGCGGAAGATCGGCCTCGGCGTCATGGGACTGGCACAGCTCTACATCCAGCTGGGCGTGCGCTACGGCACGGAGGACGCCAACGAGGTTGCCCGCCAGCTGATGACCCACATCAACCACGGCTCCAAGGACGCCAGCCACGACCTGGCTCAGGAGCGCGGCCCCTTCGCCGATTGGGCCGACTCGAAGTACGCGAACCCGACCGACTATCCCGAGTGGTTCGAGCACCACACCGGTGAGGACGCAAGCGACTGGGAGGACGGCTACCCGGTTCGCAACCACAACACGACAACCATCGCGCCGACCGGCACCACGTCGATGATCGGCAACACGACCGGTGGCTGTGAGCCCATCTACAACGTCGCCTACTACAAGAACGTCAGCGGCGACGTGCAGGGCGACGAGATGCTTGTCGAGTTCGACGACTACTTCCTGCGCACGTTGGAGGCCAACGATATCGACGTCGAGGCTGTCAAGCGTGAGGCCCAGGAGCAGATGGCCAGCAACCAGTTCGACGGCGTCACTGGCCTCGAGACGGTCCCAGACGCCATCGGGGAACTGTTCGTGGTCACCGGCGACCTGGCCGCCAAGCAGCACGCGGCTATCCAGACCGCCTGCCAGGAGGGCGTCGACTCCGCCATCTCGAAGACGGTCAACGCCCCCAACGACGCCAGCCTCGCAGACGCCAAGGAGGCGTTCGAGTTCGTTTACGACAACGGCGGCAAGGGCGTCACCTACTACCGCGACGGCACCCGCAGCAAGCAGGTGCTCACCACCCGCGCCGACAACACCGAGTTCGCCGACGAGGACGAGGCCGCGGCGGCACTGGTCGAGCAGATCTCGGAAATCTTCGGCGGCATCGAAGGCTTCCTCGACAACGAGGACGTGCAGGCGGCCCTCGACACGCAGATCGAGAGCCTGCTCGCCGAGGCCGATGGCGACGAGACGCCGCCCGGCCGCAAGCGTCCGCGCCCGGACGTGCTCCACGGCGTGACCCAGCGCATCGACACCGGCTACGGGAAGCTCTACGTCAACATCAACGAAGACCCCCATACCGGCGAGCCGTTCGAGCTCTTCGCCAACATCGGCAACTCCGGTGGGTTCACCGCCTCCTTCACTGAGGCGCTGGCCAAGACCATCTCGACCTCGTTGCGCTCGGGTGTCGACCCCGACGAGATCGCCAGCGAACTCCAGGGCATCCGGAGCCCGAAGGTCGCCTGGGACAAGGGCGAGCAGATCCAGTCCATCCCTGACGCCATCGGGACGGCGATGCGACGCTACCTCGACGGCGATATCGACAAGGGCATTCCACAGCAGCAGACCATCGACCAGCTCGAAGACGAGGGTGCGACCACGGACGGCGGTCACGAGAGTGACACTCTCGTGAGCCAATCGAAAGCGGACGCTCCCGATGACGGCTCGACGACTGAGTCGCCGGCCGAGCCGACAGCGGTCGATGTCGGCGGCCCGGACGCGGAGCAGGCGGGCCAGGACGACGCGACCAGCGAACTCATCGCCTCGGGCGAGAGCCCCGAGTGTCCCGACTGCGGGTCGATGAGTCTCTACTACTCCGAAGGCTGCAAGACCTGCGAGTCCTGCGGCTGGTCGGAGTGCTGAACCGGGCACGCTGACGCCCGCGGTTTCGGTTCCCGTTTCGTTTTCTCCCCAACCGGCGTCATTATGCTGGCGGGGGCGCTTCTCCCTTTGACACTCTGTCTCACTGGCGGGCAGGTCCTCCTGCCGGACTACTCTGTCGAGCGGGCCGACGTGCTGGTCGACCCGAACGCGGGCGAGATTCTCGCTGTCGGACCGGCCCTCGACGGCGACCAGACGCTCGACACGTCAGGCGGGCTGGTGATTCCCGGCCTCGTCAACGCTCACACCCACGCCGCGATGACGCTCCTGCGGGGCTACGCCGACGACAAGCCCGTGGGTGCGTGGTTGGAGGAAGACGTGTGGCCCGTCGAGGCCGAACTCGAACCCCCGGACATCCGGGCGGGTGCCGATCTCGGAATTCTGGAGATGATTCGCTCGGGGACGACGACGTTCGCGGACATGTATTTCGGCGTCGAGCAGACTGCGGCGGCCGTCGAGGCGTCGGGCGTTCGCGCGCTCCTCGGTCGGGGGACAGTCACCCTCGGCAAGAGCGATGAGGCCGTCACCAACGACGTAAACCGGAGCCTCGAGGTGGCTGCCGAGTTCGCCGGTGCCGCCGACGGCCGCGTCTCGACGGCGGCGATGCCCCACGCGCTCTCGACCATCGACGAGGACTCGCTCCGGGAGTTGGTCGAGCGCGCTCGGGAGCGGGGGTTCCGGCTCCACTATCACGCCAACGAGAACGAACAGGTCGACGTGACGCCGCTCGTCGCCGAAAACGGTACGCGACCGTTGGTCTACGCCGATGAACTCGGCGCGCTCGAACCGGGTGACTTCCTCGCCCACTGCGTCCACGTCGACGACGAGGAAATCGACCTGCTCGCCGACCGGGACGCGGCGGTGGTTCACTGCCCGGCTTCAAACATGAAGCTCGCGTCGGGGCTGGCGCCGGTCCAGCGCATGCTCGATGCCGGTGTGACCGTCGCATTGGGAACTGACGGCGCGGCCTCGAACAACGACCTTGACGTGTTCGGCGAGATGCGCGATGCCGCGATGGTCGGGAAGCTGGCCGCCAAGGACGCTTCGGCCGTCCCCGCGGAGGCGGTTCTCCAGATGGCGACCCGGAACGGCGCCCGAGCCCTCGGAATCAACGCTGGCCGCATCGAACCGGGTGCGAAGGCCGACCTCGCGGTCGTGAATCTGGAGCAACCCCACCTCACGCCGATTCACGATTTGGTGAGCCACTTGGTCTACGCCGCCAACGGTGCAGACGTGCGCCACACCGTCTGTGACGGGGCAGTGTTGATGCGTGACCGCGAGGTGCTGACGATGGACGAGCAGGCCGTTCGGGAGACGGCGACCGAGCGCGCCGCGGCGCTGGTCGCGCGGGCGGCGTAACCGCCCACTCAGGGGGGCACCGTCCTCTGAACCCATCCCATCGCCCCCTCGGGGAAGCTCTCCTGCTGCTCGCGGGGCTGGACGGTCCCGGTGTCGTCGATGGCCCGGACGACCACCTCGTGTCTGCTATCGGCCGAATACTCGTGTTCCCACATCTGCCAGGCGTCCATCGCCTCGCCTTTGGGTTGTGGTTCTCCCTCGCCGTCCACAACTGGGCTCGACCCCGGAAGTGGGTCCGAGAGCGTCGCCTCGCTCCACGTGTCGCCGCCGTCGGTCGACACCTCGACGGCCGAAATGCCCCGGTTGCCAGCATAGGCGTGGCCGCCGACGCGGATCCCCTCGCCACTGCGGTCGACGCCGTGGAGTTTGGCGACGGTGTGGACCTCGCCGGTTCCTTTCCAGCCGCGGGACTCCCAGTAGCCGTCCTCGGGTTCGTCGCGAATTTCGATTTCTGTGAGCCACTTGGCGTTTGTCTCGCCCCAGTGGCCGGGTACCAGTGTCCGAAGCGGGTAGCCGTGGCCCCGCGGGAGCGTGCGCCCGTTCATCCCCCAGGCGAACAGTCCGGGATCGAGCGCTTCGCGGGGGAAGCTCACGAAGTAGTCGTCGGCGCCGTGGAGTGTCACACAGCAGCTCTCGGGCGCGCCCACGGCGTCGAGAATGGCGGCGACGGGAACGCCCGTCCACAGCGCGGTGTCCATCTTGTTCCCGTTGATGGTGTCGCTCACACAGCGGAGCGTGACGAACCGCTGTTCGGCAGCGAACTCGTCCTGTAGCTCCGGAAGTGTGAACTCGCGCTCCTCGTCGACCAGGCCCGTCAGCGAGAGCGACCAGGCGTCCGACGAGAGATCCGGGTCGGCGGTGCCAATGTCGACCTTGTAGAAGTTCTCCGAAATCATCGGCTCCGTGTCGGGCAGATCGAACCCCAGTGCGTCGGCGTCGGCGAGCAGCGACTGGGCGGCCGGATCGATCGGCTCGTCGGCCGCGTCGTCGCCCGTTCCGAAGCTGAACAGCGCGCCGAGGCCAATCGTGCCTGCGGCGACGGCGCCCGCGCGGAGCAGCTGTCGTCGCCCCTCGTCGGTGCCTCTGGGCTCGAAGGCGTTCGCCGTCGCGAGCACAGTGAGTGCTGCTGGGACGGCAGCGCCGAGGGCGCTTAGGGCGTTCCCGGTGAGGAAGTAGGCCGCTGGGAGGAGCGTAAAGAACGTCACGAACGCGTGGACAGCGGCGCCGGCCGAACCGCCGCTGGCCCGTTCGATCACTCGTCTGATCGCGAAGAGCACGGCTGTGCCCACGAGCAACAGCGTCGCGGTCGCCCCGGTGGCGAGCAACGGCTTGGCGAAATCCCGCAGCGTGCCGATGCCGACCGCGACCAGCACATCTGGCATGAGGTTGAGCAGCATGGTCGCGGCTGCGGCGACGACGAAATCGGGCGTCTGGCCGACGGCGAGCAGCGAGCCAGCGATGGCAGCGAGCGTCGCCAGTGCGGCGACGCCGAGGGGCACCCGCTCGGTCGACCACAATGCCCGGAGTCGGTGACGGTCCATACCCTCTCTGGGGGCTCTGGCTGCATAAACGCTCCCGCAGGCGGAACCCCTTTGGGACTGCTCGCGCTGGTGTCAGTATGGCCTCGAGCGACGACGGAGAGACGGTGGCACCCGGCCGACCCTGCCCACACTGCGGGGCGACGATGATTCACCGTCACTGCAAGTACGTCTGTCCCGAACACGGCGTCGTCTGGGACTGTGCGGATACGTTTTACTGAATCAACTGGCGTCCGTACCATTAAGCCGGTCTACGCCTACCGTGTACCTACTCAGATGACGTGTTTCTGTCCCCCGCTGCCAGCCGCGGGTCGCGCTGACCGCTCCCGCCCTCACCGATGGTGAAGCAGGACCAGCTCGCCCGAAGCAAGGAGATCCACAAGCGAACCGGGCGAACGTTCTACGTCGCCACCAAGTTCCTCCCCGAGCGGGTGCGCCTACCAACCTACGTGCTCTATGCGTTCTTCCGGGTCGCCGACGAGGTTGTCGACGGCGAGAACGACCTCTCACCGCCCGAACGGGAGGCCCGCCTCGAGGAGTTCCGTCGGGCCGCTCTCGGCGAGGAACCCTCAGACAACCCCGTGCTCTCAGCGTTCGCCGAGATTCGGGAGACACACGGCATCCCCGCTGGGGACGTGAACACGTTCGTCGATGCGATGGCCACCGACATCGAGAAGACTCGCTACGAGAGCTACGACGAACTCCGGCAGTATATGGACGGCTCGGCGTCGGCTGTCGGCCGGATGATGACTGCCGTGATGGCACCGGAGAGCGCTGACGAGGCGCTCCCGGCGGCGACGGCGCTGGGAGAGGCGTTCCAGCTCACGAACTTCGTCCGTGACGTGCGCGAGGACGTGCTCGACCGCGACCGCGTCTATCTCCCAGCCGAGACACTCCGGGCCCACGGCGCCACCCAAGAGCAGATCACCCGGCTTGCGTTCGACGAGAACGTCGCCGCGGCCGTCCGCACCGAACTCGAACGTGCGGAGGCGCTCTACCTCGACGGCGTCGCCGGCATCAAACTGCTCCCGAAAGACTGCCAGTTCCCGGTGCTGCTGGCGGCGGTGCTCTACGTCGACCACCACCGGATGATCCGCGCCCGCAACTACAACGTGGTCGCCGAAACGCCAGAACTCACGCTCTCCCGCCGACTCTGGCTGGCTGCTCGCACCCGAATCGCGTGGTGGCGAACCCCCGACCCGATGACGGTGTTCCGCCGGGTGAGCGCGATCTCGGATGGCGAGACTGACCACCGCCTCTGCCGAGCCATGGGCCGACTGCCAGTGCCGTGAACTACTCCTGCCTACTCAGCCGCTGACGCGGCTTCCTTGAGGCAGGGGCTTCCTGTTTCCACAACGCGACTTGCAGATACATTCTGCGTATCCACAGCGGTCACAGTCTTCACAGGCGTCTCTTCGGAGTGAA
>Ga0306883_100252_pt1 | contig 22498 bp, 22 predicted proteins | sample AntDeeMetageno83_FD_190429 | JGI IMG/M metagenome (GOLD analysis project Ga0306883, IMG submission 190429) | Saline lake microbial communities from Deep lake, Antarctica - Metagenome #83 (v2) (version 2) | ecosystem: Environmental > Aquatic > Non-marine Saline and Alkaline > Saline | place...
CTCCCGTATCGCCATCGTGTTCAATGGCTCGCCGCTGTTCAACGGTGGCCCCAATAGTGGGGAATCAGCCATCCGACGCTGGATTCTGGAAAACGACTGGCTGGAGGCCATCGTAGGTACTTCCTTGCTCTACCGGCTCGGGGCGCGGAACCAGGGCCCCGAGATTTGGTCACGTCTATGTTGCGAGGCTCACGGCCTTCTTGCAACAGCCACCAATCTCTACGATGCAGCAGGTGTTAATCTCACCATCCACATTCGTCTGCCCGATACCGACCAGCTAACGCGAGATGACTCTAGGTACAATCGGTTCATCACCTTTGTGAAAAACACCGTACCAAAAAATGCTGCTTATCGGGGGAACTCAGCCTCTAGGATGCTTCTGGAGGAGGACGGGGACAAACTGGGGTATCGGCTACCGGTTGATATTGACGATACTGACCGTGATGCTGACCTCACCGCTGATTGGGTCGTTGTTGGGCCAGATGTCACGAGCTTCCGCGATGACATCGTTGAGGCCTTCGACTCGGTTTCTATTCGAGAACAGGTTGCTAATGGTACCGAGGAGGGCATCCGTATCCCTATAGAGGTAACTACAGCGAACACATATTCGAATCTTCAACAAACCGTCCAGACTATGCTTGAACGGCTAAGGCGACCTATTAGTGACAACCTCGACGTGCCGACGGTCACGAGGTTCTATTTACTCGCATTCTGTAATATTCCCCATAAGTCCCTAACGTGTTCCCCATTCGACATCGCTGAAGCACTGATAGCCACAGATCGTCTCGTACCCGCAGATGATTCCCTTACGATGCCAGCCCTGCTACGAGGGCTGGGTGCTGTTGATTCAAAGAAGATCTATCCTTGGTTACCACCAACGGCTCGGGAGTTCATGCGTGTACTATTCGAATCCGACACTCCACTGAAACGTTCTGAGATCCTCGATGCAGGTGATCTCTCCCAGACGTCATACGAGCGGCATAGGGGCAATCTTGAAAAGTCGGGGTTGCTTGTAGAGAAAGAAAACTACCACTATGAGGCCACTCTCCCGGGTCAATGGCCACAAGATAGCCTATCTTCGGTGCCCGAAGACGCTGATGCTGACGTCCGAAAGTGGATCATGTATGAGAAACTCCTCGACGCGCAGGTTAATGCACAAAGTGTGGTCTCAATCCAGAGCCCACCACGATGCTTGACTCGGGTGTATATTGGTTAGATCAGAGTATGAATCCGCTGTTGGTGGGGTAGGTAGTCGTCAAAGCCCGTTTCCTCCGGGGATCAGTCGTCTTGTAGCGGTCGTAGATCTCGCCAACGGAAGTGTATGCACTCGCCCCACTCAGTTTCGACGAGATCCATTGTCATTCACACAGGTTACCGTAGCTATTGCTTTGAGATAGCACGTTACGCTTTGAGTGACTTCGCAGTAGCGGACGCAACAGGCTTTGCGAAAGAACGGATGCAGAATGCACAATATCAAACTGAATCTGTTTCTGAACGTGAAGCACTCAACAATCTCGAAAGGTTATCGGATCTTCTTGAAAGCGGTGTGATCTCGGAGGACGAATGCGAGATGCTGAGAGAACGCATTGATCAGGATAGATAGGCCCAATCTGTGCTGATAGAGGCTCTACTGCACTTCTATCACTCTCCAAACATATCTCGAGCTGAGGATCTCAACAGAGTCCGGTTATTCGAGACAGATCTTCGCAATAATCGGAAATGGGGTTATCAAAGCCTGTTGCCAGATCCATGACGGCACATCAGATTCAGACGCAAGTGCACTGACGAACGATTGAGCAACGACGTCTCTTTGTCGAGGAAGTAGCGTCGGGACAAGAACTTCGTCCCAAACTCGCTGAAAACTATCGTCTGTCGCCACAAACTCATTGTACACATCAATTGGAACTGGCTCTCGATGTCTCCCTTCAGCACCTTCCCTAGTTTCGAACAATCGAAGCTCGACAATATCACGATAACCTGCTTCGAGTGCATCCAGCTGCTCTGACCGAAGGCGCTGAACAGGTTTGCGCCCATCTCGAAAGTCATCACGTCGTTGTTGTTCTATTGCGTCATCCAGGAATTGACGGGTGGGTGTGAGAGGAGTGAACGTGACTTCTGTGCCGAAGTCAATAATGACGGCCCCGGCTTCAAACGTCGATGCATATCGTTCACAGATCAGGTAGTAGTACTCACAGCCATTGTAGGACGTCTGTCGCAGCGAGTACCATCTCGGGTTTGAATGTGATGTAGTGGTACTTCCGTACTCTATAGATGGCCCGCGTCCCCTAAGATCCTGGCGGAGAATCTGTTCTGCCAACTGCTTCTGCCGTTGGTCGAATTCTTTCTCTTTGTTCGCCTGAGAAGAAGGCGATTGGCTAGCCGAATCTTCTCGTTGCCGTTGTTCGTTCGCTTCGGCAATTTCTGGATGCTTGGGGCTTCTGTCCTTCTGGAATTTTAACGGATCTCGATCTGCGTCAGTCTGTTTATTCAGCAGATTGCTGAATGTGATGGGGTCATCGGTGCTGTATTTCCCCGGTGTTTCGTCTGCATCACTCGTCGTTGGATTCTCGACCATCAGTTATCGTCCCCAACCCATGTGATGCCGCCCGGATCGACTGGCTCGAAAATATAGGGGACGTTCTCGCTCAAGAGTGCCCTCAGATTGTCGATTGTGAATACCTCCGTGACGATTTCTGATTCCAAGCGCGGTATACTACCATCCGGATGGTTCCAGACACGACGGAGTCGATCCATGGCATCGGGTTTGCCAGTTCTCCGCTTCGACCATCCCGGAATTTCGTCTGGTCGTGTGATAAGGTGCTGGTCAAGTGTGTTCAGGAGGTCGTTGAGCTGGGGTTTTGCGTAGACAATCCAGTCCGTGTCACCGGGTACCAGCGACATCGCTTCTGCGTCTCGGATGACACCCGTGGACTCAACCGGATGACGTTCGGCTTCGGCAGTGGCTGTGATGTTACCGTTGACGTCATAGGCAACGATGTCTAGACGTCGATTGGCCACACTGCTATCGACGTCAGTCAAGTCACCAAGCCGAACATACGTTCGGACATCATCATACCCCTTGACGTGACGGTAGAAAAGCTCTCCAGCGCGTACGAAATATCGATGCACGATCGACTCGTTTGGGTCGCCGTGTTGGTCACGGGAGTCACTCGTTTGCGCATGTGGCCCCGCATTCCTTTTGACTCGCTCGTAGCCACGGATATACGTGAGATCCAGGAATTTTTTTGATGTACTACCAAGATCCCACAGCGCTCGTCTGGCGATCTGCTGTTTAGTTTTTCGAGTCCATCGATCCATAATCGTTGGGGGCTTGATAACCTCAAGCGCCTCCATTTGTTCAAGTAGTCGCCGTGAAACGAACTGATTGAGATGATAATGTCCGGCGATGAGGTCAAACGTTACATCCCCAATGGTGGTTTTGTCGTGTGCCATCTGCTCCGCAATTGCCTCGACAAAAAGGACAGCACAAGCCGTCTGTGTGTCATCCATATTGTGTTCGTCACAGTATTGAACAAATCCAGCTAGATCGTCCCAAACGGCCTCGCAACGCTCTTCATCTTTTGTCTCATGATGGATATGATTTGCATCTTTGGGCTTACTCGATCCTTGATTTGAATATATATTTGACATTATTAGTTAATTTCTTCTAATATTTAATTGAATATAAACTTTCCCTACCAACAGTGGTTGGTCAGAAGGTGTTTGAGTCCTTCTCAACCAAGGGCTGAAATTTCAACCCTTATTTGCCGTTTCACTCGGGTTTCAGTCCCATCAGGATACTATTCCAGAATATTTCAGTCCTACAAAAATACCCCTATCATACAGAGAATCAGCGAACAAAAGAGGTTTCTAAACTAAGGTTAGGGTTGTCCAACGACCGGAGAAATGCGACTGAGTTCGCCCTCCTTGATCCGTTGACTCAACTCTGGCCATGACCAAGGTGAAATTTGAGGTAAGGTCTGTTGACCATCGCTTCCATGCCAACTCACGTAGAGTGCTTCTCTATCCAAGAACCGGTAAATGGTGAATCGCTGACCGTCGATCTTGAAGATTCCGTGGTTGAAACACTGGGATGACCGAGCGTAGGTAGGGATGTAGAATTCATTAAAACTCATTTTGGGGGATTGCATCTCGAACTCGTCCCAGGTGATTGGAGAACCCAATCTGAGTTCGCCTTCGGGAAGAGAAGCAACACCTAGGGATGGTAGTGCTGACATGTATTTCGATAATGCGGCCTCGGCTTCCCTGCGTTTGTTAGCTGCATCTACCTGATACACCCAGTACACTGCGAAGCCGAACCTGAGATGTCTTCTCGTGGCATCAACGACGTCTTTATCGGAACGATTAGTCTGGACTTCGATAACAAATTGTTCTGGGACATCAGAAGGTGATTTAGAGAGTTTACACCTGATATCTCCAATCAAGTCTTCAGTCTTTCTCTCGTCATCGATCTCCCCTACATACGCAGAATTGGAACGTAAGCGGTCAATCAGTGCAGCTTTGATTGCCCAGTGTTGGTGCGACTCATTTTTCCGTTTAGTTCTGTGATCCAGACGTATCGATGAGTCAATATCTACCCAATCTTGCATCGAGTAACCTCTGAGAGTCGATTCCTTATAATTAGACTCCTTTTAAACAAATATTTGATATATTTAGAGTTTCCCAAAATGTGTTTAGTCAAATTAACATCAGGAAGATATCAATGTGGGTGATGCACCAGTATATCCTGTGTGCGAGGCGGATGAGCTGGCCGAAAATCGTTGGTAAACCCTGTACTTCGCTTAATACGGGTGTTGAGCAGACGCGCTCAGAGGGCAGTGATGCGTCTGCTTGAACGCCTGAAAGAAACACTATCGCAACAGAACTCAACCAACTCAACGACAGCACACGTTCCACCCAGCGACGCATATTCGCTCCTCGCAAACGAGCGTCGTCGGCACATCATCGAGTACTTGGTAACCCACGAAGATGACGTTGTACCGCTGCGCGATATCGCTGATTATCTCGCCGAAGAGATGGACGATGACCGACATGCGTGCTACGTTAGCGTTTTACAACAACACGCACCGCATATGGAGCGTGCAGGCGTTGTGACGCACGATAACCAAGCGCAGACACTACAAGTGCACGACTCGCTTCATCGCTTGTGCGCGGCACACAAAACGTTCATAGACTCTCTCGACTAACGCTCGTTATCTTCAAGCGAAGGTCGGAGGTCTCGCCAGCGGAAATGCACCGACTCCCCATCGACGGTTTCGACGAGGTAATCGATGCTATCACGCCCGTCACCAGTGTCTTCGCCAGCGTCGTCGACAGTCACGTCGACAACCGTTCCTTCCGGGCCATGCCAGTATTTATCATTCGGATCAGTTTCGTCTAAGATATCGTCTCGCACGCGGTCGCCTACGTCAAATCATCTTCTGCGTCAACAATATCGAATCGAACTCTGGGTCTCGACTAATCGTCACGAAACCCCACGCGTTGTTCTCCCTAATAAACACAATTCCCTCCGTTTTGTCGAGAACAGAGCACCCTGGACGTCATCAGCACCGTCGATTTTATCCCGTGAGATTGTCGCTTGGATCGCGTTTGCGTCCAGTGAAGGGTTCCATTCAGTAGTTATTCTTGAAGTTCTTTTTCGAGACGTTCATCAATCCGTTCAATCATCGCGTCGACATCGTTGTCGTTGCGCGCAGCTTCTCGTAGATCGTCGAACAACTCTGCCAACTCTTGGACTGTCTCGTCAGTAAGGCCGCGCGGATCGAGTACAGGCACGCCTTCCATTTCGTTGGGCTCAATTTTGTCCATCCCAGAACTATATGTTCTGCCCGACCGACGAACTACATCACTCGCAAACCCGCTGTTTAGATACGCCAGCAGTGCCTTCATTTGACTCTCGGTAATATCGACGTTGAAGTAGATGCCATGAAGATTCGACAGGTTGCGTGCGTCCGTCTCGTTGCGGATGAACCGGCTGCCTCCCCGAGACATGTACGTCACGAGGATTGGCGGTGGATTGCGCCGATCAACAACGAACCAGGGGTTACGGTTACGTGCCAAGTACCCACTGTGGGCCTCAACTTCATCTGACATCCCGTATTGGAGGTACTCGATGACACCAGGCGTTTCGCTTAGTTCGGGATTCTTGTCTGCGTAAGCAGTCAGGGTTGTGTTCCCTTCTGCTTCATTCGGCATCGCCTGATTGATTTCATCCGCATCGAGTTCTTTCAGATGGTACAGAACCCACACCTCACCACCTTCTTCGCGTTCTTGTTCCCAGTCCTCGATCCTGTAACCGTACCCAGGGACGCTGCGAGAATTACGGACAATTTTTGAGAGATACTCCTCTTTGATATTCCATTCCTCAACCTCGCTCTGCGTGAGGCAGAAATAGTCATTTTTTCCGGTGGCGATTCCTCGGTTCACCGTTGCCAGCTCAGATAGTTCTGTGAGGCCGCTTGTGTCGATGTCGAGCGGGTCGAACAAGCTCGTCCACTTGTCCTCTGCATCCAAATCATCTTGCCGAACGACGTTGATGAAGCCCCACTCAGTCTCGCCCTCCACGTCACCATTAATCGCGTCGAGCAACGTTTCCTCACTGGGTTCTCCGTCGACACGAACGATACGCGTCAACTCATCCGCGTCCCCACCATCGGGTTTTTCGAGGAAACTCACCAACGACGTTGTCATTGCCTCGTCAAACTTTGAGGATTCGTCGCGGTCGAACAACACCAAGGCTTTGATGTCGTACTCGTCCACCAGATACTGTTTCAGGGACTCTCCGTACGATGTTTCGAGGAACTCACTCGGGGTGATAAACGACATCCGCCCACCAGGACTGAGGAACTTCGTCGAGTGATAGTAGAAATACGCATACATCGGCGAGAGCGCACTCACGTCACGCCCGAGTTCAGCTTCTACCCGTGAATTAACCCGTTTCTTGTACTCCTCTGAGAGTTCATGATGGCGACTGTACGGCGGATTGGAGATAACGGCATCAACCTGTCCGTTCACATTGTCGGGATCAAGATCGAGGAAATCACCGATCTGTAGATTATGCGACCCCCCATGGTTGAGCAGTGTGAGAGATGTTGCACCCATCACGAGCGCCAGCTCGTTCAAGTCGGCGCCATAAATGTCCGCCAGAGCTGCTTCATCCGATTTCTGCTGCTTCTGTCGATACGATGCAGCGGACAAGGCGCCTGCACCCATCCCAGGATCAAGAACTGTTTCGGTACCGTTGTCGATAATCCAGGACGCCATCAAATCCGCAATTGTGGGCGGAGTACGGAACTGCCCCAACTTCCGGCGACTCTCCTGCGGAACGAGCGATTCGAACAACCGTCCGATTTCCTCCGCGGGTTCCTCGGACGACTTCAGCTGATACCGGGATTCAATAAGCTCTTTCAGGTCGTCCTCATCAGCAAGTCGTGCAACGTCATCAAGCACGTACTCGCCGAACGCCCGGTCAAGCGTCGTTTCTTGTGCATTCTGGAACGCTGCTCGCGCATCAGAGTCCAATTTAGGGAGTATATCGCGCTTGTGATAGTGCTCGTACAGCGTGGCCTTCAACAGCGTATTGAATGCGGCCTGCCGCGCCACGACCCGTAACGGGGTCTCAAGTCTGTTGAGCCCGTGGAGGTCACACCAGTCATCTACTCGACTCTGTAGATCCTGATTCAAATCCCCGGAGATCCGCTGGTAGATCGCGTCCGCAGCAGTATTGAGCGCGTTTTCAAGAGTCATTTGTGTACTCATTCGTCATCCCTCTGTTCTTGCTCTTCCCAGTCATCGAGAATACGATTAATCAAGTCATCGAATGACTCACCCATGTTGCCATGACTTTTCAGGCGCTCGTGGGTCTCTTCGTGGATTTTGATGTTTTTGTAGTCCGGCATTAGTTCGTTATCGACTAATTCTGGAGGGGCACACAATGTATCTTCCTCATCCCGTGTGTGTATAGCACGCCCCTTGTTCATTGTGTGCTGCATATTCCACGAATACTAAGCACACACTGTATAATAAAGATATTCATGAGAATAGTGTCTCGCAGACAGTATGCAACTAGCGGCGGGTGAGACGATTGAAGATGTCGCCAAAGAAAGCCAGGAACTTGAAGAGGAAATTTTTCTAAACCAAATTCGAGAGTTCTACGATGACGAACTTGAGAAGAACAAGGAACTGTACGACTTTGTTGCCGAGCATACCAACAACTTCCGGGATTTCGATGCGCAAATCATCCGGCAAGAACCCAACGTCGTCAAAGTCCTTCGCTATCTGGTGAAACCCCCCATCAGCCAGATGAAATTTGGACAGTTCAACGGTGTCGGGTCAACAACGAACTACGAAGACGACGACCCCTCTACTCCGACGAAAGCGACGGCGAAAGCGATGGCGGATTTCATGGAAAAGAACATGGACGAACGCAAAGTCCCTTGGCTCTATCGCAATGTCGATGTCGACGAATGGATCGACATCTCCCGAGACTGGACGTGTGACATCATCGCACAAAGCGAAGCGAACACTCGCTACAGGAACTGGCGAAAAGACGTTCAAGAAGACAAAGTCGCGGAAGCCATGAAGGAAGCCGGTCTCCGGCGTGTAACTCGCAGCAGTACGATCTCAGACATTGATGACCTCCCTGCTGGTACCTTCGTGAGCGAAACCAAAGTTGCCTGTCCTGGAGACGACCAAAAGGCAGATTTCGTCGCTCGACCGGCGAAAGACGAGATTTTGTTCTTGGAGGCGAAAGCAATCGGTGTAAAAATCGACTCCTACAAGCGAATCAAGGAAATTCGAAATAAGGAGTCTGACTGGCGTGCAGGCTTCCCGAACGCTCGTGTTGGGGCCGCAGTCGCGGGATGGATTCCCGAAAGTCAAATAGAGACACTCCTCGGGGACGACATCGAAGTGTTCTGGGAGCACCGTCTCGACTCACTGCAAGACTACATCCAATCCTTCCAGTAACAGCGTAGACACTCCCTGAGGGAGTTTACCGTTATTTTTTGTACTGCTCTATAGTCGACCTATAGCCTACTAGAAGTTCACCTGTACATGGGACACCGAACGAGAGTGCATGATACGTCGCCTGTTCGGCAATCATGGGAAAACTACCGCAGAGACGGTGAACCACTCGACGTCAAGCAGAACGACGTTCTGTTCCTTCATCGAATGATGACCAAGGACAGACAAGGATATCTCCTCAGCCCCTTCGTTGCTCATTTTCTCCAGTCGGAAGGTGGTCGAGGAGATCGTCAATAAACTCGACGACATCGCGATAAATACCGAGAGCAGCAACGTGCCCTTCTCGAATTCGATACACCTGAATTGCAATCGGTGACGCGTGGGTTCCTTGCAGATGTCGCCCCTCTCAAAGCGGAGAAGGCCGTGCTTGAGGCTCGGGTGCAGGAACTCGAAGATCTTGAGCAGCAACGGCGTCTCGGTGATTTTGCAGGAGATTCCAGATGTGTCCAACATGACGGGTGAGCAAAACAAAAAAGAAGCCTCGTTTAATCGCCTCTTTCCCGACCTCGTCCCAGAAATCAGTCTCCTCGTTGTACTGCATCCCGCCATTACCACTGTACGTACCCACGTGCGGGTACGTATCGGTCAGTGTCCGGCGGATATGCTCAAGCGTGTCGTGGTATTGCGTGAAGATGATGATGTTGTCCCGTGCCTCTTGACGGAGTCCCCGGATGTCTCGGCGGAGTTGAGCAATCTTCGGGTCTGTGTGGGCTTGGTTCAGGTCATCTACGAACTCCCGAAGGGCCTCTCGCTCTGCTTGGAGCACGTTCGCTTCCTCCCCACCAGTCGGCTGGTATGCGTCGAGGGATTCTGTCCCGACCACTTCTTCAATCGTTGCTTCAGTCACACCTGTGTCGGTACTGAGGTCGGACATTGCTTCGGTCATGTCTTCGACCTCTTGGTCGAGTTTCTCCATCCGTCTCTGCAAGCTCTGTTGGATGGCGTGCAGGCTACTCGTGAGTCGCTGCCGGTACGTTGTCATCACGAACCCCAGCGCCAACTTCTCCTTGCCCGTTAGCACCTTCTGCGACTGTTTGTACGTCTGGTCGATGTACTCCTCGACCTGATCGTAGAGTGCTTCAGCCTCCCCCAGCTCGATTCGTATTGTCTCTACCGACCGTATCGGTACCGTATCTTTCAGTAGCCCCAGTTCTTGGCACTGTTCAAGCACAGCCCGCGTATTCCGGAAGATTCGCGACTGGACTGGTGTTGCCCATTCGGTTGCTGAAACCAACGCACTCTAGGCGTCAGGGCCACAGTCGAACATCAGTGACCGCGGGTCATCGAACCGGTCTAAAGTATCCCGAACACCGACGAGTTTCTCCAGGGCTTTGGTTTGTTGTAGTGACGCAGTATCCGTTTCATCGACCAAGAGTTCGGCTCTCTCGGCATATCCCGGGTTCGCCTGGATATGGTCATGAACCAGTTCAGCGAACCGCTTCAGACGTACAGTGCCTTCGTTTTCATTGAGCTCCAGTTCCTTTCGGAATTGTTCCAGAACCTGTTGCTGGCTGTCCGGAGCCGTGGTGTAATTGTCACTGACAGTATCGAGGCTGGCTTCGAGAGCACGACGTGTTTCGAAGAACTCGATAATGACCGTCGGATGCTCACGGCCAGTTACGAAACCTCCGATTGGTGTTTCTTCCCAGGACTCCGCTTCTGGTTGCCCGTCAATTTTGATGCCATGGTCATTTAGCCCACCGAGTGGGCCGACGAGGTAGTCTCCGTCATATCGTCGGTCGTGGTAGTAGGCGTGGATTCGAACGGCTCTTCGCGTTGCAGAGTTTTCAGTAAGAAATCTAAGTCAGGAACAATCACACCACTCGTTGTGAGTGGTGTGTTAGAGGTTATTCGCGTCAGTCTTCCTCAATATACTGTTCGGTTTCCCAATCAATATCTGGCTCAGACTGCATATCTGGATCTCCTTTCGTCAGGATCAGACACCGGTCGATAGCATCCTTTTCTTCTCGTTCCTCATCATGATCGTATTTTAATCGATTGAAAACCACATATGCTCGACTGTCCAGATCATACGCATCACTAATGATCCCGTGGACGTCGAAGTTTGTACTTTTACGAGCTTCTTCCGCGATTATCGCGGCAGTATTCAGTGTCCGCTTTCCCCCGGCCAAATTCTTTTGCACATCCCCTACGATCAACACAGCGACGCTGTCTGGGGCGAGCACACCATACATCGAGTGTAGACATTCTCGCATGAAGTTCCGATACTTATCGGTATCTGCGGTAATATCGAGTTTTTCACGCTCGGACTCACGGTTCTGGTTGAGCCACCAGAGTCGAATCCAATTATTCCACGTATAGCTTAGTGTCTGCATATACGGCGGTGACGTGACGATTAGATCAGCAGATTCTTTCTCAAACAAGTCATGGAGGTTTCTTGAATCACCACGGGTGATTTTGGTTCGTTCACTAAGTGATGGCGGTACATCATCTTCGTGTGCGAGCCCCTGTTTTCTCAGTGCCTTCGGTCGAATATCACGTTCAGGTCGTTCCAAATCGTGCTTTTCAGCGTACTCACGTACATAATTTGCAGTTCCGGAGTAGATGTCTTTTGTTTGGAGAGAGAGATACATGCTACTGGGGCCATGCAAAATTCCACACATAACCCCCTTTAGATACGTTGCTTTTCTACTATTGTCATCATGTAGAACTTCCCGAAGGCGGAGTATTTGATCAAGTGTATAATCTGAATAGAATACTTGTAAGTCCTCATCATCGAGTAGCCGCATCTCCTCGTTGTTCACATCACGGGCTTCATTCAGTTTGGTATCAAGATAAGGCTCAAACTCGGGTGTGTTCAAAGGATTACACTTTGCCTTGGAGAGGACATATGCGTAAGAGAAGGCATCATTTCCGTACCCATTCCGGTTTTGAAGTGCAGCCTCAAGAGGGGTGGTTCCGCCACCAGAGAAAGGATCAAGAACAGTGTCACCCTTGTCACTGAAGCGCCGGATGAAATAGTGTGCTAAGGAAGGAGGAAATCCACCGAGATAGGGTGATAGTCTGTGGAGGCTATGCCCCCAACTCCGATGTGCATCTTTCCAGGTAGATTTGAGGTCTGCGGTGGTTTCTGCTACGACGTCTTCCTCAGGTAATTGCTTGTCCTCTGATATTTTAGACATGACTTCAGACTCTCCTGTTCAACACGCTTCTCGCGAAGCCAATAGTGTTACTCATTCAGACCTAATTGAAATGCTGTACTCCGAGCCTATGACGAGTTATTCTCAGTAAATTCTCTAGAGAACAACTCCAGCACTCGTGAGCCTGTTTTTAACGGGATCGATGCCTGCTGGTGCGCTAACGTGACTGGGATAGTGGCATCATCATACAGCGCAGTTTCGACGCTAGTTATCGCCTCAAGCGTTTTCCGCATCAACGGATAGTTGGTTGGGTCGTACTTGTCCGATCCATCTGGGAGTTTCGGAAGATCGAGTACAAAAACCCGATCAGATTCTGACTTGTAGACGAATGGCCACCCGTAGTGATCTCGTGTTCCATATTCCAACCGAGTAGTTCCAGACTTGACATACTCATAGATATACTCGTTATCCATCCCCAGCACCGACCCAGTAGGCATGCTATCCTTGATGTTCATCGCGTGGTCTTTGAACTGTCCACTCTTTTCGATCCCCACGATAATCGGTGGTGAGTACCCGTTTGCACGCTGCTTGTCTGTAATTCGTTTGATGGTATCCAACACAGGTTCATGGAACCAAGCAGGTGTGTCGTAGACTGCTAATGGCCCGTCAATGACAAACCCGACTCGGGATAATCTACTGGGGTTGTTCTCCGCTAGATAGCGGAGATAGGCGCACAGCGTCAGATGCTCAAGTACCTGCATCACCGAAGATATTGCAGCTCCATTCGCCTGGGTCTCGCTCACATTCTCGTGGGTTCGAAGCGAATCGGTAGGGTAAACTTCGATACCGCACTCATCGCAGATTCCGAAATCGTAGATGTCTGTGTGAATGTGTGCTTCAGCACCCTCTGTAGGACAATCTGGATTCGGACAGCGGTAAACATCTACAGTCCGACTGTCGATATGACGTGGATCGGACTGGATGACATCCATGAATATTTCGAGGTATGTTTTTCCCTCAATTTCACGGCTTACGAACGTATTGTAGAGATGGTGTCGCCAGCTGTCCAAAGTTGTCTCGGCGTCTCCAGCCGTATAGTTGCTACTTGGTAGGATGAGTGGCTGAGAGACGCTTTCCTCAAGATCTTCAACTCGGGATGGGTCGACAAACCGTTCCTGTTGTTGTTCTATGAGGATTTCCAATTTTGTGAGGACTGCGGCGATCTGTATAAACCCAATTCGGCTGCTTGGGTACTCCTCGTTGACTGGAATTTCTTGGAGGGAACCATCAATCGATAGAAGGTATTCTGGTTCCACACCTTCATCGGGCAGATCATCGATGTCCACTGAATTCTCCTCAATCGGTGCTTCGTCCGGGTCAACTTCTTTTGTTTCGAAGTTTTCCAGCTCTTCTTGGACAAGTTCGTTTTCGATGATGGGAACGTGTCCTAGCCGACGGGCGGTTTCGTAGATGTCTCCTCGTTTTTGTGGCATTTTAGAAGGTTTCCTGTAGTGTATCGTCATCATCTCCGTATCGCTGTTCGTACCGGTCGCCGGCCCGAGTGATGAGGTCTTGATCGAACTTGTCTATCTGGGTTGGTACAATGAACTGTCCGGAGAGGGTTTTCACGCGTGCGAACCCTACGTCCTCTGCTTCGAGAGTTAGCCGTTCAAAGTCCTCAAAATTGTAATACCTAGAGAGTTCCCTGGTTTCGTTACGGTTGTTGAGATGGGTTACAATCCAGTTCGCCGTGTTGGCGAGGACACGTCCATCGACGCCACTGACTTCCTGCGTCGCGTAAATAAGACCAATATTGTACTTGGCAGCTTCTTTTGCTAGCCGGACGTACGGGTCGGTAGCGTCTGCATCGTCCAGATAGTCGCTACCGAACAGACGGTGAGCCTCCTCAACGTACACCTCCATGTTGTGCGGCTCTTGGCCGTTGGTGAACATGTCCACCTGACGCTCTACGACACGTTCAACGATTGTCTTAGAGATTCGCTGGTTGATCTCATCTGTCCCACTAGTTAGGTCAACAATCACGATGTCTCCATCAGCGAGACTGTCGTAGATGATATCGGGATAATAACCCTGCGTACCAGGATCGTGGTATCGCCGAAGATCTTCCAGAATTTGGTATCCGTTACCAGCTTCTTGATTAAACATCACCAGCATCGCCTCGACATCGTTAGTGATCCAGTCCTCGTCGGCGTCGTTGATGTCGTCGCGGTTGTTAGCGACAATATCCCAGAACTCCTCAAGCCGGTTTTCGTTCACGAATGACCAGCCTGGTGCGCCGAAGCCAGAGTTCTCGAAGTCTGGGTCGTTATCGTCTACATGCGCGTTCACTGCGTCACGAACAGCCGCATTCGTTGGGATTGGTGTTGTGAAACCATTTGGTGTCTCGAACCCTGCCCTGATGAGACAGGCATATAGGACAGACTGACACCGGACTGCCTCGTTGACTTCCCCTTGATTATCACCCTGTTGTTCCGGAGCGACAGGGTTGGCTGCTTTGAACGAGTTGACGTAGTCTCTGTCTCGGGTGAGATGGAGTTTGATCGTTTGCCATACCTCGTCAATTTGTTCGTAATCGAAGAAGTCGATCTGTAGTGATTCGACATCATCGCCTCCTCCACCCCAACTGTAAACGGTAACAACATCATCGTGGATGTCGGCTAGAGCGGTTTCGTCGTCTTGGGTGTTGACGTTCGCATACTCTCCAGCTGGGTCGAATAGGAGTTGACCGATTTCTTGGTCGGTCTCAACAGCGTGCTCGAAAATATTTGTAGCGAGCACTTTCATTGTGTTCGATTTTCCTGTACGGGTCATTCCGAACAGGGCCGTCTTATTGCCAACAACATCGTTGATGTCAAGCGGTACGGTTGCATCATCCAGTTCGGAGTTTCGTTCGGTGGAGGTGTAGCGTACCCGTCCAAGCCGAATTACAGAGTCGTCAGGTTCATTCTGGTCAAGTTGAATGAGTTGGAAAATCTTTGAGAGTGCTTCTGGTCTCGGTTTGTAGACCTTATAGCGAGCTGATGAGTAGAATGTCTCAACGTCACTTCCAAACTGGACACCGTCGTCGGTTTCGTAGATAGTACCCAGGATTTTTGCATTGATTCCAGAGAATTGGATTTCGTTTTTCGTGAGGACGTCCATAATTTCCTCACTCGAACCCGGCACATTCCTCGCATCAACGCCTGTGTCGTTCGTTATCTTTCTACGCATCGCCTCCTCACGAACCTGCATGAGGTCGTCTTCTGCGGGAAGTTTTTCTGGGCCTGTGGCGCGGAGGAGCATTGCGTATGCATCTTCCTCTTCGAATTCATCTGGGTTCTCCCAGTCTGTGGCTGTCGCGAGGAGGTAGCAGTGACGTGGAATTCCGCCAGCGTCGTCTTTCCATTTGTCGTTGCTGACGATGACGCCTTCGTCATAGTTCATGTAGTAGATGCCGCCAACTAGGTCAGATCCTTCGATGATTGGCCGTATTGCCTGATCGTCAAGGGCCATCTCATCCATCAAGTCTGGTGTCATGTCACTACGGATTGATGGATAGATAATAAACTTGTTCAAGGTGAGGTGAAAGTGGATTGGTGGGGAGCCCACTACCAATAGTGACATAATGCATGGAGAATAGAAATCTCAGTATGACTGATTTTGAGGTGTACAAGCAGGACGTGGCGAGGGATATCGAGCAGACTGTCACGAGAGCGAACTCTCAGCCGGTCATTTTTGCTGGTACTGGCCTTTCTATGCGGTACTTCGGAGCACCGAGTTGGGATGGGTTGTTAGAGAGGCTTGTGGAGCAGTGCGAGGCGCTTGAAGACGAATACGGGTACTATCGTCAAACCAGAGACCCAACCGAGACAGGGCAGCTCCTCGCTAAGAAGTATGCGGAATGGGCATGGGGCGATTATTCGGAATACGACGAAGAGGACGATGAAAGTCATCTTTCTAATTGGGAAGAAGATCTCTTCAACCACGAGAACCGACGCGATATCTTTCTCAAATCCAAGATCGCTGAACATCTCCGTGAGAAAGCCCCGAAGTCTGTCAACGAATTGGATGAGGAGACTGTCGACGAAGATATTTCGCTGGAGATGGCACTAAGAGAAATTGAACTCCTGCAAGAGGTACAACCGCACGCCGTAATCACGACGAACTATGACCGGTTCTTTGAGGCTATTTTCAACGACGAAGTCACCAACGACAACCTGCTAAAAGAGGACTACGCAAAGGGTGCTGGGTTTCAAGACGGGGACGATGAGGAAAACAAGATTCCATCATACCGAGTTGTTGTAGGCGAACAGGTGCTGAGAACTCGTTATCGGAATATTGGTGAGATTCTACATATACATGGTTCTGTCTCCGATCCCGAATCGCTTGTACTCACCGAGGATGACTATCGGGAGTTCAACAACAGGCGGAGGTATCTGAGCTCAAAGATGCTGACGTACTTTGCGGAACATCCACTCCTGATTGTTGGCTACCGACCGGACGATCCAAACGTTCAGCAGGTTCTCACGTGGGCAGACGACGTGCTGAGTGATGAACAGTCGATCACGGACGATATCTTCTTCCTTCAATATAAGCAGGACGCCGAGGAGATGGAGGAGTACCCACGAGAATACGATATTCATCTGGATGATGGTGGCCATTTGAGGGTGAAGAGCATCGTGGCGAGCAATTTTGATTGGGTATTCGAGGCGTTCGCAGAGGGGGGCGAACTAGAGGTTGATCCGAGGTACCTGAGAAATCTGCTCGCACAGACGTACGAGGTTGTCACCTCACAGGCACCAGCGGACGAAGTAGTTGATGTTGAACGGTTGGAAGACATTGCGACTGACGAGGACGAGTTGCGCACAGTTTTAGGTATCTCACCGGAGGATGCGGAACAGATCCCCCCGATTGAATTTGATCATACTACTCCGCCTCTGGAGGCGGCAGAAGAGATCGGACTTGATAGCTTCCAAGAACTGAATCGGGAGATAATCACTCAGATTGAGGATGATACCACGGTAGACATTAAATCGTTCAACAATCGGTATCATATTGCTCTCTCAGGTGGAACAAACCCTCGTCGATACTCTGACGAAGCAATTGAGTTATTCAAAAAGGTCAAGCAAGGAGAGGAGTACAGCCTTGATATTCCAGAGGGGAGAATCCCGGATGAATAGCCGGTAGCCTTGCGACAGCAGCAGTTAGTGACGTTGTTTCTTTATCCAGAACCTAGTGCGAAACCGGAACACCAGATTTGGTAACTACAGTGCAAGTGTATCACCCAATATCTTGTGAGATTGTATTGGTTTTCAACGCGCTGTGTTGAATTCAAAGAAGGCCTCAGTCACTCGGTCATTTTCAGTTCGACAGAAGAATTGAAATCTCTCGAATGTCTCTGGCGATTATGACTAATTGGAAGATGCTCTTTGGGGATATGGAGGAGGAAAACTCAGAGTGGGGATTCGAAGAGTTGGTTCGAGAGATGATTCGCCAACAGACTGGCTTCGATTGTGAAAAAAAAGCAGGTGCTCGGGCGGTCAGGGAATCACTACGAGGTTGATGCCGTACCGTTGATTAAGGGACGACAGAACGAACGATATCTTCATCTCATAAACATTAAAGACACAATCATTGCTGATACTAACAACAGTACGTGGTACAATCATGTCGATCGAGCACATGCGCGGATGGATGAAGTGGGTGGTGACTTCATCCCGAAGTCGCTTGTGCTACGTGAGTTCAGTGATGTAGGGGATAGATCATTTAAAGCTGAGTTCGCCTCGATCGGAGCCCGAATCATTGATATTGAGTCGTTTGGGACTTTAATCGAAGAAATTGAGTTGTTTGCAGAAAATCCTGCTCTGTTCACTCAGCGGCCCCCTATTGACAAATAATGTCTTTCTGAATTCTATAGCTACACTGATGATGCAGATGGGGACTTTGTCTGGTGAGAGGTTTTTACACAAGCCGCGCGCGACGACTATTATTCGGCTCCAGCAGAATTCGCATGACACAGGGAACCCGTGGTTGCGATGCAGCTCAGTTCAACCCTTTTTCAAAATGAAATCACAACGCACCTCGTCTCATCACTGTGCTTCGAGTGTTCCCAGACCTTTATTTGTGTGTGGTGGATATTTCAACCAGTTGTCAATCATTGACGATGAGTAATCAATTCACCTGCCCCGAGTGTGACATGCCATACGACATCCCGACGGACAAAGACATCGACCGATGGTCATGTGACTGTGGTGCGAGTTGGGGGCTCGACACATGATTGGCGCCGGCACACTTCACAGTCAGAGACCAGAGTGAATTCACGACGAACCTCACGAGGTGACAGTATACCTCACTTCATCACTGTTAGTCTGAACGACCGACTTACAATCGCGCGTCATGGGCCGCGGTGCGCGCGACACACCTTCACCGCGCCACCGTTCGTCGGCTAGAACTCCCGGCAACAAATTCCTCAAAAGGGGGATTCGTGCCTTTTTGGTTATAGTCCCGAGCGGATTCAGCCCTTTGTTAATTGCAGGGGGCTTCACCTCCTCAATTACGAGGCCAAGGGGTGCCACACCACACTCGGAACAGCGAAAGTTCTCTGGTATTTCCCACCTAGATCATCCGTCCTTACAACCGGGCTCAACTACAACCGTTCCACGAGCTTTACCGGTACGACACAAATCATTACTCATCGCTATCCGTTATCCTCCAGGAGTCACATTCGTCTATAGCAAGATCATAAACTGCTGGTGGGTCGTTGGTGGCAATACCTTCACAGTAGGTCTGGAATGACTCAATATCTTCTAACGCATTCTCAGGCGGTCTCATATTATGATCAACTTCTGCGATTTCTTGAGTCCCGTCGTCATAAATGAAGTATCGATCATGGACAGATGCTTGGATATCCTCTCGTTCGTCGATGGGGAGGCCTCTAAAGTACGACAAAACTGCTAGACGGCCATAGGGCCCATCAAATACCACCTTAGTTTCTAACGTGTAGGTATAATCGGAATCATCAAGAACGGCTGACTCAGTTGAAATAATTCGAACTCGTTCAGGATATTCTGTAGGCTCGATATCGGATTTTGATACAGAAATCATTGGTTGTCTGTTCACCAGTCTCTGGTTTTACTGTTCTCCTTCCTTGGCGTGGAGCAATGGTCAAGCATGATATCGCGTAAGACACCAGCACTTATTACCAGTCACAAATTGTCTCCTGCGAAACGCCTGATACATAGCTTTATGATTATTCATTGGATCGTTAGCACTAGCGAACCGCACTACAGAGGCGACCCGCGTGATGTGGCATAACGAACTCTCCCGGCTATCGGGGGAAACAGTTAAAAGAACCTCTCCGCCGTCTGTTGACTTCTAGCCGTTATGCGGCGTTATGGGCGCTGCAGGATTTGAACCCGCGGCAGCTTGGTCCGAAGCCAAGTACTCTGTCCAGGCTGAGCTAAGCGCCCGCATCCGATTGTATCGGGGTTGTAATAATAAGGGCGTCGGTCTCGTCGCCCCCAGTCGACCGCTCACACACGACGTGGGGTCGTAGTCGACGATCCGCGTCTTTTATTCACTGACACTGATCATCAGGAGGTATGGGAACGCTGGCGGTCCGCGCGCGAGCCTGTCTCGACCTCACGCGGCCGGGAAACGCGGTAGCCGCTGGACTGCTCACCTTCACCGGTGCGTTCGTTGCTGGCGGTGTGAGTAGTGCGCCGGCGGCTGTGGTGGCCGCAGTCATCGCAACGATCACCGCGACTGGCGGGGGGAACGCGATCAACGACTACTTCGACCGGGAGATCGACGCGATCAACCAGCCCGAGCGGCCGATCCCGCGGGGAGACATCTCCGCGCGCGGCGCACTGTGGTTCAGCCTCGCACTGTTTGGGATCGCCACCGCCGCCGCCCTGACGCTGCCACCCGTTGCGATCGCCATCGCCGTCTTCAATTTCGTCGCGCTGGTGGCCTACACGGAGCTGTTCAAGGGACTGCCGGGCGTCGGCAATGTGCTCGTCGGGTATCTGACCGGGAGCACCTTTCTGTTCGGCGGGGCGGCAGTCGACAGGCCGTTCGGTGCGGTCGCCCTCTTCGGACTCGCGGCAATCGCAACCCTCACGCGCGAGATTATCAAAGACGTCGAGGATATTACTGGCGACCGCGAGGAGGGACTGCGAACGCTGCCGATTGTGATCGGCCAGCGGCGCGCGCTGCTGGTCGGAGCTGCTGTGATGGTCCTCGCGGTCGCCGCGAGCGGGTGGCCGTATCTCACCGGGACGTTCGGTGTCGTCTATCTCGCAGTCGTGATTCCGGCCGACCTGGTGATGCTCGGCGCGACAGTGCGGGCATTTACTGCGCCGCGGACGAGCCAGCGATGGCTTAAACGTGGGATGTTGTTGGCCGCAGTCGCGTTCGTTGCTGGCCGGGCGGTGGTGGTGATCGGGGGATAAATCGGTAGTATACCCCCCGAATCCAACCGACATAATCAAAAAGAATATTACCCGCAACCGGTATCATCCATTCAGCCGATGATTCCCGGACTGCCGGATCGATATTCGAGTGGACGTCAGCCGTGCCACTACACGACTCGGGAGCAGTTATAATGTATGAGCTTACTGCGGATCTCGATGAGGAAGTCCTACCGGGAACGAATATTCTGATCTCGGGCCCACCACTGACAGGAAAACGGTCGCTCGCGCTCGATATCCTCGCCCACGGCGTCGAACAGGGCGAGGGAGCGATCATGGTCACGACGAAAGACAGTGCAACTCGCGTTCTGGACGACTTTGCTCGACGCACCAAGTACGAGGGGCGACCGGTCGCGGTCGTCGACTGTGTCACCCGCCAGCAGGGCGTTGGCGAGGTCCGCGAGGACAAACGAATCAAGTACACCTCCTCGCCGGTCGACATGACCGGCATCGGGATCAAACTCTCCGAGTTCCTCCAAGCGTTCCACCAAGATCAGGGAATCAGCCACAACCGGATCATGGTTCACTCGCTGTCGACGCTGTTGATGTACGCTGATCTCCAGACCGTGTTCCGATTCCTTCACGTGTTTACGGGTCGCATCCAGAGCGTCGACGGGCTCGGCGTGTTCTGTATCGACTCGACGTCCCACGACGATCAAGCGATGAACACCCTGACGCAGCTCTTTGACGGCGTCATCCGGATGTCGGAAGACGAGCCGCCGGAAGTCCGACTCCAGCAGTAGCCGACGAACGACTTTTGCGGCCGCCGCCCGAACCATGAGCTATGCCAATCTCGGATGACGACGCAATTCGTGACCTGCTGGAACTGAATCGGATCGCGGTCGTTGGCTGTTCAAGCACACCCGGCAAAGCAGCCCACGAGATCCCGGCCTACCTCCAGCGACAGGGGTACGAGATCTACCCCGTCAATCCCTTTGCCGACGAAATTCTCGGCAAAGAGGCCGTCGACTCACTGGCCGAGATAGACGGTGAGATCGATCTGGTCGACGTGTTTCGGCCAAGTGAGGAGGTCGCTGGCATCGTCGATGACACACTTGACCGCAAAGAAGCCGAAGACGATATCGAGGCGGTCTGGCTGCAGCTCGGTATTCATGACGATGCGGCGGTCAAGAAAGCCGAGGACGCAGGACTGACTGTAGTCGAGGATCGGTGTATGAAAGTCGAACACCAGCGTCTCAGGGAGTAATCGGCCGAAATCAGGCTTCGGTCTCGGGATTGTCCGTGTCTGCAGGCTCTGATTCGTCGTCGACACCGGCCTCGGCTTCGGCATCGAGAATGTGTGCATCCGCCGAGACCGCGTCGAGATCGATATCGAGTTCGGTCGCGATCGCTTCGAGGATCGCGCGCTGTTCGACGATCTCGGTTTCGAGTGTCTGCACCCGGTCACCGGTGTCCTGAACGGTCTCCTGTGTCGTGTCGACCTGCTCTCGGACCTCGTTGAGCCGGTGGAACATCTTTTCGGCGGTGTCTGCAAGCATCTGAATCTTCTTTGTCGTGCTTCCGAGTCCCATACTACCTCATGAGTGTCAGGCTTTGTGTCCTTTGTGGCTTTGATCGTCCACCCGTGGCGAACAGGTCGACGAACCCAACGGGAGCCGAGTACTTTTCGTCCCGCCCGTGTTGGAACCCTGTATGGATGGGCCACGGATACTGTTGACAAACGACGACGGGATCGACAGCGTCGGCTTTCGCGCACTGTACGAGGGGCTCTCGGCGCTCGGCGAGGTGGTCGCAGTCGCGCCCGCCGACGATCAAAGCTCAGTCGGGCGGTCGATCTCGCGGGCGGTCGACGTCCGCGACCACGAACTCGGCTACGAGGTAGCAGGGACGCCGGTCGACTGCGTGATCGCTGGCCTCGGG